>ERZ791930.766-NODE-766-length-19482-cov-5.080507_pt1 | contig 19482 bp, 16 predicted proteins | sample MGYA00510128_ERZ791930 | MGnify/ENA primary metagenome ERZ791930 (study PRJEB30046, sample SAMN00792057) | human gut metagenome | study: EMG produced TPA metagenomics assembly of the A metagenome-wide association study of gut microbiota in type 2... | reverse complement strand
CGGTGCAGCGGCCGGGTGCTGCGGCTGCGGGGCTTCCCGGCGCTGCATGGGCAGCGTACCGGGGGCTGCCTGACCCGGAATGACGGCGGAAAGGCCTGTAAAGCTACTGTTCTTTACAGCATTTTCGTTCTTGATATCGTTTTCTTTTTCAGTTTTCTCTTTTTCGTCTGTTCCAAAGGTAAAGCGGCGCTCGCCGGTGCCGGGCTGTGCCAGCGCCAGCTTGACCGCATGATAGATGACATCAAATACATCATTTTCACGGGCAAAGCGGGCTTCGATCTTTGCGGGGTGCACATTGACGTCCACAAGGTCGGTGGGCATTTCCAGCAGCAGAATGCCGCCCGGGAACTTACCCTGCATGGTCGTGCCCTTAAAGGCCATCTCCATGCCCGCCATGATGGTGCGGTTGCGCACATAGCGGCCATTGATGTAGAAATGCTGCATACTGCGGCTGGCGCGGCAGCTCTTAGGCGGGGTGATCAGGCCGGTGACGCGGTACAGCCCTTCCTCGGAGTGCACCTCGATGAGATCGCGGCTGAACTCCCGCCCCAGCACCGCGTAGGCGGCGCTGCGCAGTTGGCCATCGCCGGGGGTGACGTATTGCAGCTTGCCTTCCCGGATGAATTTGATGCTGACCTCCGGGTGGCTGAGTGCCACGTGGCCCACGTTATCCGCCACAAAGGTGCCCTCGCTGGAGTCCTTTTTGAGGAACTTCATGCGGGCGGGGGTGTTGTAGAACAGGTCCTGCACCCGGATGGTAGTACCCACAGCGCGGGCGGCAGGCTCCCTGCCCTGCTCCTCGCCGCCGGCGATGCGGTAGCAGGTTGCAAACTCGTCCACCTCGGTGCGGGTGAGCAGTTCTACCCGTGCCACGCTGGCAATGGAAGCCAGTGCCTCGCCGCGGAAGCCCAGTGTATGGATGCTGTTGAGGTCATCCGGCTTTTCAATTTTGCTGGTGGCGTGGCGGATGAAGGCTGTCGGGATATACTCGGCATCGATGCCGGTGCCGTTATCGCTGATCTCGATCAGCTTTACGCCGCCGGACTCGATGCTGACGGTGACCTGCGTTGCTCCGGCGTCGATGGAGTTTTCCAAAAGCTCCTTGACCACCGATGCAGGGCGTTCTACCACCTCACCAGCGGCGATCAGCTCCGCAGTATGCTTATCCAGAACATGGATGATTGCCATAGTCTTTTCCCTCCCCTGTGGTTACTATTTTTGCGGTCAGCTGTTCAGGCTGCCCTTGAGGGTCTTTTTCAGCTCGTACAAAAAGTTCAGTGCTTCAATGGGGGTAAGCGTTTCCACATCCACGGCTTCCAGCTTTTCCATCATTTCGCTGGGCACAGCCGGGGAATTATACTCCTGCAAGGCATCAAAGTCCATCTGCTCCACCTTATTTTTGGGGGCTGAGGCTTCCAACGTACGCAGCACCTCGTGGGCGCGGCGGGTCACGCTGCCGGGCAGACCGGCCAGCTTTGCCACCTCAATGCCGTAGCTGTCGTCGGCGGGGCCGCGCACGATGCGCCGCAGGAAGGTGATATCCTCGCCGCGCTTTTTGACCGCGATGTTGTAGTTTTTTACGCCCTCCACGGTGCCTTCCAGCTCGGTCAGCTCGTGATAGTGGGTGGCGAACAACGTCTTGCAGCCCAGACCCTTGGCGGGGTCTGCGATATGCTCCACCACAGCGCGGGCAATGCTCATGCCGTCAAAAGTGGAGGTGCCGCGGCCGATCTCGTCCAGCACCACAAGGCTTTTGGAAGTGGCGTTTTTCAGGATCTCGGCCACCTCGGTCATCTCCACCATAAAGGTGGACTGGCCTGCGGCAAGGTCGTCCGATGCGCCGATGCGGGTGAAGATGGCGTCCACCACGCCCACATGGCAGCTGGAAGCCGGCACAAAGGAGCCGATCTGCGCCATCAGGGCAATCAGGGCATTCTGACGCATATAGGTGGATTTACCTGCCATGTTGGGGCCGGTGATGATGAGGCAGCGGTCGGTGGTGCAGTTGAGGGTGGTATCGTTGGGCACGAACATACTGCCCTTGAGCACCTGCTCCACCACGGGGTGCCGCCCCTCGGTGATGGTCAGCGCGTCGCTGTCGTCCACCACGGGGCGGCAGTAGTTGTTTTCCGCTGCAGCCTGCGCCAGTGCAGCCAGTACATCCAGCTGGGCAATAGCGTTGGCAGTGCGCTGGATGCGGTCCAGCTGCGCGCCGATGCTTTCCAGCAGCTCGTCGAACAGGCGGCGCTCCAGCGAGATCAGACGCTCGTGCGCGCCAAGGATCTTGCTTTCCAGCTCCTTCAGCTCCTGCGTGATGTAGCGCTCGCCGGAAGTGAGGGTCTGCTTGCGGATATAGGTTTCCGGCACAAGGTTCTTGTAGGAGTTGCTCACCTCGATGAAGTAGCCAAACACATGGTTATAGCCAATTTTCAGCTTGGGAATGCCGGTTTCCTGCCGCAGACGGGCTTCCAGCTGTGCCAGCACGCCCTTGGTGTTATCCCGGATGGAGCGCAGCTCGTCTACCTCGGCATGATAGCCCTTGGCGATCACGCCGCCATCCTTGAGGGTGGAGGGTGCCTCCGGGTCTACTGCGGCGTAAATCCGCGCCTTGATATCCTCCAGCGGATCGATGCTGGCGGCAAGCTCGGCAAGCTCCGGGCAGTTGCAGCCCTCAGCCTGTTTACGCAAACTGGGCAGACGGTCGCAGGTCTGGGCAAGGGTGTAGATCTCCTTGGGTGTGGCCGAGCCGTACACCGTGCGGGTCATCAGACGCTCCAGATCTGCGATGTAGTGCAGCTCCTCGGTCAGGTCGCCGCGCAGCACGGTCTGGCGCACCAGTGCCTCCACGGCGTTCAGGCGGTGGTTGATGAGCTGGCTGGAAACGAGCGGCTGCTCGATCCAGCTGCGCAGCATACGCTTGCCCATGGCAGTGCTGGTTTTATCCAGCACCCACAGCAGAGTGCCACGCTTTTCCCGCCCGCGCAGGGTCTCAGTCAGCTCAAGGTTTGCACGGGTGACCGGCGAAAGCCGCATGAACTGGGCCTTGTTGTAAGTAATAACGGTCTTTAACCGCTCCACGCCCTTGATCTGGGTATCGTGCAGATACTCCAGCAGCGCAGCCATGGCAAAGCGCACAAGGCCCTCGGCTGCTATGCCGGTGGTCTGCGGCCAGTCGCGGCCAAACTGCTCTTCCAGCGCAGAGCTGACAAGCCCCGGCGCATAGCGCTCGTCCTCGACCAGCTCCACCGAGCAGCTCATGTTCTTTTTGATGTAGGCGGTCACTTCGCGGCAGTCCAGCAGGCCGGGGTTCAGCAGTACCTCGCTGGGGTGGTAACGGCACAGCTCGGTAATGACCGCCGGGGCGATCTTATCCGCCGTCAGCTCGGTGATATGCGCCGTACCGGTGGAAACGTCCGCAAAGCACAGACCGGCCTTTTTGCCCTTGAGGTACAGGCTGGCAATGTAGTTATTGCGGTCGTCCTGCAGCATGCTGCTCTCGATGACCGTACCGGGGGTGACCACCCGGATGATATCCCGCTTGACAAGCCCCTTGGCCTTGGCGGGGTCCTCTACCTGCTCGCAGATGGCAACCTTATAGCCCTTGGCGATCAGGCGCGCCACATAGCCCTCATAGCTGTGGAAGGGCACGCCGCACATGGGGGCGCGCTCGGCAAGGCCACACTGCTTGCCGGTAAGGGTAAGATCCAGCTCCCGGGAGGCCGTGACGGCATCCTCGAAGAACATCTCGTAAAAATCGCCGATGCGGTAAAAAAGAATTTCGTCCTTATGTTGGTTTTTGATTTCAAGATACTGCTGCATCATGGGCGAAAGCTCTGCCATGGTTTTTCCTCTTTCCCTTGTATGGTTCCGTCAGCCGGTTTGTGGGCTGTAACCGCCGGTGCAAACAAAACGCGGTCTGTGTTGCACAGCCGCGTTCCGATGAAAACTCTGCTCAGTGGCAGCCGCCGCAGGTGGAGCAGCTGCCGGTGCAGGAGGCAGAAGGCTCCTGCACGGTCATGGGGTCGCCGCCGTTCATGGCGGTGTTGATGATGGCGTCGATATAGTTGACCAGATTCTCGCACTCGCGCTTGGCCTCGTTGTATGCCACCATGCCCTCGTTGCCCATGATCTGGCCGTAGAGGCTGTTCACCTTCTCGTTCAGCTCAGCGACGCGGGCATCATCGCGCTCGTTCTTGCCGATCTCGTTGTTCAGGTCCATGCGGGCCAGATTGAACTCGCCGATCAGGTTCTGCAGCTCCTCGTCCTTATCGTTTGCCTTGCGGGCCTGATCCAGAATGACGTAGCGGGGGTCGGTCTGCAGTGCCATAGCGGCACGCTTGAAAAGATCAATACAATCCATGATTGGGTTCTCCTTGTTCTGTTTTTATTCTTTCTGGGGCAAGTTTGCCCCGGAATCACATTTTTATGCTTCCACTTCGCCCAGCAGCACGGTGGCACGGGCGCCGGTAAGATGTACGGTCGCGTAGCAGCCCAGCAGCGCTGGGTCGGCGGCAAACTCCACGGTCAGGTTGTTATCCAACCGGCCGGAAAGGGTGCCTTCGTTGCGGCCGAAGCTCTCCACCAGCACCCGGACGGTCTGCCCTACCTGCGCCTTTACCAGCGCCATGGCGATCTCGTCCTGCGTAGCCAGCAGGCGGGTCATGCGGTCGGTCTTTTCCTTGCGGGGGGTGGGGTCCGGCATTTCGGCAGCCTTGGTGCCGGTGCGCTTGGAGTAGATAAAGGTGAACAGCTGCATATAGCCCACCTTGCGCACCAGCTCCAGCGTTTTTACAAAGTCCTCCTCGGTCTCGCCGGGGAAACCCACGATGATATCGCTAGAGAAGGTGATGCCGGGCACGGTCTTGCGGGCGTAATCGATCAGTTCCAGATACTGCTCCACCGTGTAGTGGCGGTTCATCTGCTGCAAAAGTCGATCGGAGCCGCACTGCACCGGCAGATGCAGGTGCTTGCACAGCTTCGGCTGGGCGGCGATGGTATCGATCAGCTTATGGCTGGCGTCCTTGGGGTGGCTGGTCATAAAGCGGATATGGTAATCGCCGGGCACGGTGCACAGCAGGTTGAGCAGGTCGGAGAAATCGATCTGCTCCTCCAGACCCTTGCCGTAGCTGTTCACGTTCTGCCCCAGCAGGGTGATCTCCTTATAGCCTGCCTCCACAAGACCGCGGAACTCCGCAAGGATATCGCCGGGCTTGCGGCTCTTTTCGCGGCCGCGGACGTAGGGCACGATGCAGTAGGTGCAGAAGTTATCGCAGCCGTACATGATGGGCAGCCATGCGCGGAACTCGCTCTCGCGCCGGATGGGGATATTCTCCACGATGACCGGACGCTGCGCGGGGTCCAGCAGCACCCGCTTATGCTTTTGCAGCTTCTGGGCAATGAGCTGCGGCAGGGTGTCGATGCCGTCCACGCCGAACACCAGATCCACATAGGGGTAGCTCTTGCGCAGCTTTTCCACAACGTGCTGTTGGTTAGCCATGCAGCCGCACAGGCCGATGATGAGGCCGGGCTTTTTTTCCTTCAGACCCTTCAGTGCACCCACATTGCCGAACACCCGCTGCTCGGCGTGCTCGCGCACGGCGCAGGTGTTGAACAGGATCAGATCGGCATCCTCGGGCTTATCGCACAGGCCATAGCCGATATCCACCAGCACGCCCTTGATGCGCTCGCCATCGTTGACGTTCTGCTGGCAGCCGTAGCTGTGCACAAAGGCCAGCGGCGGGGTGTCGTAGGTCTGCCGCACCAGCTCGGCAGCAACGGTATTATGTTCAAAGTTAATGTATTCCAAGCAAACCATCCTTCTCCGCCGGGCAGGGTGGCCCCGTGCGGCGAAACTCTTTTTCTGTTATTCTATAAAAGACACTCTTTAGTATACCCTGTTTGGCCGCTGCGGGCAAGAGGAAACACGCAAATTTTATGCCTGTTCTGCCGCTGCCGCCTCTGCAGCCTGCCTGCGGCAACACTCCTCGCACACGCCCAGCAGCACCACGGTGCAGTCCTGCACCTTGCCCTTCTGGTTTTTGACCAGCTCCATCACCTGTTTTCCGTCCACGTCCGCATCGGTCACGCCGCCGCAGACGGTGCAGTACAGGTGGCTGTGCCACGGCAGGGTGTGGTCAAAGCGGTCTGCCTTGCCGGGAATGGATACCCGGCGCACCCGTCCGGCCTCCACCAGACTGTTCAGGTTGCGGTATACGGTGCCCAGACTCAGGTTGGGGCATTCCTGCGCGGCTTTATCGTAGATCTCTTCCGCGGTCGGGTGGTCGCACAGCTGCTCCACCGTCTGCATAACAAGTTCCCGCTGTTTTGAGTAACGCATATCGATCCTCCTTTTTTACACGGTTCAGACGTTTTCTTCCCCTTTGATCTTTGCCCAGTACGCCCGGGCAGTCTGCTCGGTCTTGTTGTCGCCAAAGGTGTAGTACTTGGTGTCCTTCAGCACATCCGGCAGGTACTGCTGCTGTACCCAGTGGTTCGAGTAGCTGTGGGCATATTTGTAGTTCTGCCCCTTTACCAGCGCATCCTCACCGTCAAAGTGCTTATTCTGCAGCTGACGCGGGATGGGCCCGGTGCGCCCGGCCTGCACATCCGCAATGGCTGCGTTGATGGCGTCGTGTGCGCTGTTGGATTTGGGACTGGTGGCCACCAGAATGACCGCATCCGCAAGGGGCAGCCGCGCCTCCGGCAAGCCTACCATGTTGGCGGCATCCACCGCCGCCTTGACGATGGGGATGATCTGCGGATAGGCAAGGCCCACATCCTCGCAGGCACACACCATCAGGCGGCGGCAGGCAGAGGGCAGATCTCCCGCTTCCAGCAGCCGTGCCAGATAGTGCAGCGCCGCGTCCGGGTCGGAGCCGCGCATGGACTTCTGGTAGGCAGACACGATATCGTAGTGGTCGTCGCCCTCCCGGTCGTACCGCATGGCGGTGCGGCGGGTGACCTGCCTGATCATATCCAGCGTGATGCGCTTTTCCCCGTTTTCCACGGGCGCTGCCGTGACCGCAAAGTCCAGACAGCCCAGCGCCTTACGCAGATCGCCACCGGCGCTTTCCGCCAGATAGGCGCAGGCGTCCTCGTCCATGCACACCGGCAACTGCTCCCCCTCGGAGAGGCGCTGCACGGCGTTGCGCACCCCGCGCTCCACATCTGCTGCGGCAAGGGGCTTGAACTCAAATACCGTGCAGCGGGAAAGCAGTGCATTATAGATGTAGAAATAGGGGTTCTCGGTGGTGGAAGCGATCAGGGTGACGCTGCCATCCTCGATGCATTCCAAAAGGCTTTGCTGCTGCTTTTTGTTCAGGTACTGGATCTCGTCCAGATACAGCAGAATGCCGCCCGCCGCCGCCAGTGTGCCAATATCCTTGAGCACCGCCTTGATATCCCCGGTACCGCAGGAGGTGCCGTTGAGCTTATGCAGGGTCATGCCGCTGTTCTCCGCAATAATGCGTGCCACCGTGGTCTTTCCAGTACCGGAGGGGCCGTAAAAGATCATGTTGGGAATGCGCCCGCTCTCGATGGTGCGGCGGAACACCCGCCCCGGGGCCAGCAGATGCTGCTGCCCGCACACATCCGCCAGCGTTTTGGGACGCAGACGCTGCGCAAGTGGTTCATTCATGGTGGTTTCTCCTTCCCTGCCTGCAAAGCGATACACGGCACTTTTTATATAGTATAACGCATTTAGAAAAGGAGGACAAGGCCTTTTCTGAAAATCATTCTCAGATAATGGCGTGCAAACATTTACAAATCCTGTCAAACATGGTATGATTCAGGTATTCCCTTTTATAAAGGAGGTTTGCCCTATGCCTGTACAAAAAAAAGAGCCGGAGGACCTTACGGCAAAAAAGACGCTGGCGCTGGAGGTCATCCGGCGCCTCAAGGCTGAATACCCGGACGCGGGGTGCACCTTGGACTACGACCACGCATGGCAGCTGCTGGTCAGCGTGCGGCTGGCCGCCCAGTGCACGGATGCCCGGGTGAATATTGTGGTGGAAGAGCTGTTTGCAAAATACCCAAGCGTAGCTGCACTGGCCGCCGCCGAGCCGGAGGACATTGAGGCCATTGTCAAGCCCTGCGGGCTGGGCCGCTCCAAGGCGCGGGACATCTCGGCCTGTATGCGGGTGCTGCGGGATAAATACGACTGCCGTGTGCCCGACACCTTTGAGGAATTGCTGGCTTTGCCCGGCGTAGGCCGCAAAAGCGCAAACCTGATCATGGGGGATGTGTTCGGCAAGCCTGCTATCGTCACCGATACCCACTGCATCCGGCTGTGCAATAAGATCGGCCTTGTGGACGGCATCAAAGAGCCGCAAAAGGTGGAAATGGCCCTGTGGAAGATCATTCCGCCGGAGGAAGGCAGCGACCTTTGCCACCGCTTTGTGATGCACGGCCGTGCCGTGTGCAACGCCCGCAAGCCGGACTGTGAAAAATGCTGTTTGAAAGACGTCTGCCGTACCGCCCGCGAAGCCGCCGGGCAGCAGGCAGAGCCGCAATTTTAAGGAGGTATAACCTATGATCACCTTAACGATTTTGCTCGTCGTTGCCCTGCTGTGTGTACTGGTAGGCTGCCTGACCGGCCTGCTGACGCTGGTAGGTGTGCTGGCTTCCCTTTTTGTGGGCGTGCTGGTGGGCGCGCTGGCCGGATATCTGGCCGGACGCTTTATGGGCACTGAAACGTCCCTTGGCCGCAACATTCTGATGGGTGTACTGGGCAGCTTTGTGGGCGAGTTTTTGTTCGGTCTGCTGGGCATCCACGCCACCGGCAGCTTTTCTTCCTTTGCCATCTCGGTGATCGGTGCCTGCATCTGCATCTGGATCGGGCAGAAGGTATCAAAGTAAGCGCTTTTTCGTACTATTTCACGATATGCCGCCGCATTCTGCCGCCGGAGTTTCCGGGCAGCGTGCGGCGGCTTTTTTATGGGCGTTCTGCCGGATAAACTCTGCCCGGGCTGTGCAGGCCGCCAAATTTTCCGCCAATTCTTGACAGGCATTCCCTGCCGTTGTATCGTTGACCCAGAAACGGAGGGCTCAATATGGACAAAGCACTTGCACATATTTCCGAGGATGGCACCCGCACTCAGACCGTCTACGAACATCTTGCCGGCACATCGCGCCTTGCCGGAGCTTTTGCCGCACCCTTTGGCGCAGCACAGGAGGCTGAATACGCTGCATGGCTGCACGACATTGGCAAATACAGCGCAGCTTTCCAGCAGCGGCTGGCGGGCGGTGCTGCAATCGACCACTCGACCGCCGGTGCGCAGGAAGCGATGAAGGGCTGTGTGCCCCACGTTCAGGCGGCCTTTGCCGTAGCCGGGCACCACACCGGTCTGCCGGATGGCGGCAACCGAAGGACAGCCGATGCCGCTGACGCTACCCTGTTCGGGCGGCTGAAAAAAACGGTGGAGCCTTACGATGGCTGGCGGGAGGTCACCCTGCCCCAGAGCGCCCCGCCGGACTGGGCAAACCGCGACCCGCTGGATTTTGCATTTTTCACCCGGATGCTCTACTCCTGTCTTGTGGACGCGGATTTTATCGACACCGAAACTTTTATGAACGGTCAGGCCGCGCCCCGGGGTAACAGCACCGCGCTTTCTTCTCTGCTGGAAAAAGTGCGTGCCAAGGCAGCCGGCTATCTTGCGGCGCAGAGCACCTCGCCGGTAAGCGTCCAGCGCAATACTGTGCTGCGCGCCTGCATGGAGAAAGGTGCCCACGGTGCTCCGGGACTGTATACCCTCACCGTGCCCACCGGCGGCGGCAAGACCTTTGCCTCCCTTGCTTTTGCGCTGGAACAGGCCGCAGCGCAAGGCATGAAGCGGGCGATCTACGTTATTCCGTATATGTCCATCATCGACCAGACTGCCGCTGTTTTTGCAGACCTTCTGGGTGCAGAAAACGTTCTGGCCGATTACTCCTGCGCAGACTACAAAAGCCTTGAGCAGGAAAACCTGACCCCGGCACAGTACCGCCAGCTGCTGGCCAGCGAAAACTGGGACGCGCCCGTTGTGGTGACCACGGCAGTGCAGTTTTTTGAATCGCTGTACGCCAACCGCAGCAGCCGCTGCCGCAAGCTGCACAACATTGCGGACAGCGTGATCATCTTTGACGAAGCGCAGACCCTGCCCACCAGTTATCTGCTGCCCTGCATCAGCGCCATTGCGCAGCTGGTGCGGCATTGCCATACCACCGCCGTGTTATGCACCGCCACCCAGCCCGCACTGGAGCCATATTTCCGGCAGTTTGCGCCGGAGCTGCCCATGCAGGAGATCGTGCCGGACACTGCCACGCTGTACACCACCCTGCGCCGCACCACCCTTTGCGATGCCGGAGAGCTGACGCTGGAAGCGCTGACTGCACAGCTTTGCGCACTGCCGCAGGTGCTGTGCGTAGTGAACCGGCGCAAAACGGCACAGGAAGTGTACACCGCCCTGCCTGCCGAGGGCAGTTACTGCCTGACCACCCTGCTATGCGCCGCAGACCGCCGCCGCCAGCTGGCAGAGATCCGGCAGCGGCTGCGGGAAGGGCTGCCCTGCCGGGTGGTTTCCACCTCCCTGATCGAAGCCGGTGTGGACGTGGATTTCCCCGCCGCATACCGGGAACAGTGCGGGCTGGACTCTCTTTTGCAGACCGCCGGGCGCTGCAACCGGGAGGGACGCTGCAGCGCGGCAGAGAGCATAGTATATCGTTTTAAGCTGGAAGGCTGCGGCGTACCGCAGATGCTGCGCCAGAACGTACACGCCATGCAGTACGCAGCAAGCTGCACCGCAGCGCTGGACAGCCCGGAGGCGGTCAGAGCTTATTTTAAGGAGCTGTATTTTGCGCGGGGCGAGGCTGCACTGGACGCAAGCGGCATTCTGGACGCCCTGCGCAAAGGGATCTCGGGCTGCATTTTCCCGTTTGCACAGGTGGCAGAGCAGTTCCATCTGATCGAAGCACCCACCCGCACTGTTTACCTGCCCGTTGGCGAAGGCGCCGCACTTTGCGAGCAGCTGCGCAGCGGAACTGTGAGCCGCGCACTTTACCGCAAGCTGGGTGCTTACAGCGTAGCCTGTTATGCCCAGCAGTTTCAGGCGCTGGAATCTGCCGGGGCGTTGGCCCCACTGCCCAACGGCAGCGCTATCCTGACCGATAGCACCCTATACGATGCTACGACCGGACTTTCCATGGACGTGGAGACCGGAAAAGGTCTGTTTTTCTGACAAAAAATCAGAAAAATGGCAAAGAAAATACGCAAAAGTCCTTTTTATAACACTTTAGAAGCAGTATTATAAGTACAGACTAAATTTGAAAGGAGGTGGTGTTCATGTCCATGTTGATCGAGGTCTGGGGCGACTACGCCTGCTTTTCAAGACCGGAGATGAAAACCGAGCGTGTATCCTATGACATCATGACGCCCTCGGCGGCGCGCGGGCTGGTGGAGGCCATCTACTGGCACCCGGGCATGAAGTACCATATCGACCGCATCTATCTGCTCAAGCCGGTGCAGTTTGCCAGTATCCGGCGCAACGAGGTCAAGGCTACCCTGCTGTCCTCCGCGGTGCTCAGTGCAGCCAAGGGCGGCGAGGTGCCCATGCTGTGCACGGCAGAGAATATCCAGCAGCGGGCAGCGCTGGTGCTGCAGGATGTGCATTACGTGATCGAATGCCATTTTACCATGACCGAAAAAGCCGCACCCGGCGATAACCCGGGCAAATTTCAGGATATCTTGCGGCGGCGGCTTGCCAAGGGGCAGTGCTATCACCAGCCCTGCTTTGGCTGCCGGGAGTTTCCGGCAAACTTCCGGGAATGGCACGGCAAAGCCGAGGAGATCCCCGCACTGCCGCTCACGCAGGATCTGGGCTTTATGCTGTATGATCTGGACTACTCCGACCCGGAAAATATCCGCTCCCAGTTCTTCCGGGCAAAGCTGGAAAACGGCGTGCTGGACTGCCGGGATGTGGAGGTGTTTACATGATCTTACAGGCACTTACTGCCTATTACGAGCAGCTTGTCCGGCTGGGCAAGCTTTCTGCCCCCGGCTGGGACGACAGCTTTAAGGTGTGCTATGAGCTGCGGTTGAACGATGCCGGGCGGCTGGTTGCTGTGCTTGACCTGCGCACGGAAACGAAGATGGGCAAAAAGACAGTCCTTGCTCCGCGCGCAATGCGTGTACCGGCACACGTCAAGCGCACGGCCGGTGTTTCGGCAAACCTGCTGTGCGATAATTCCTCCTATCTGTTGGGTGCAGACGAAAAAGGCAAGCCGGAGCGTGCAAAGCAGTGCTTCGATGCCTGTGCGGCGCTGCACCACAGGCTGTTGGACGATGTTGACAGCCCTGCAGCCCGGGCGATTCTTGCTTATTTTGACAGCTGGGATCCGACGCAGGCTGCCACGCATCTCCTATTGGCTGAGCAGTGGAAGGAGATCACCGGCAACGCTAACCTGATCTTTGGCTACGAGGCTGCCGACCACAGCCACAGTTTTGTCAACGACGACCCTGCCATTCAAAACGCATGGCAGACGCATTACAACGACCGTTTCGCAGGTGCAGACACGGTACAGTGCCTGATCACCGGTAAGCAAGCGCCTGCTGCACTGGTGCACCCGTCCATCATGGGAGTACAGGGTGCGCAGAGTTCCGGCGCGGCACTGGTGTCCTTCAACGCGCCCGCCTTCTGTTCCTACGGCCACGAGCAGGGCGAGAACGCCCCCATGAGCGAATACGCAGCCTTTGCCTATACCACCGCGCTGAACCGCCTGCTTGCTGACCGCAATCACTGCAAACATGTTGGCGATACCACGATTCTGTGCTGGGCAGAAAACGCAGAGCCTGTCTATCAGGACGCTATGAGTATGTTCCTGTTTGGCGCAGACGAAGCAGCTGGTATTCAGGAAAGCGATGTGCAGGCTGCGCTCAAACGGCTGTCTGCCGGGCAGACAGTGCCTTTTCTGGAAAAAGAGCTTTCGCCCGACCAGCACTTTTATCTGCTGGGGCTGGCACCCAACGCTTCCCGCCTATCGGTACGGTTCTTTTTGCGGGACACCTTCGGCAGCTTTGCGCAAAACCTGCAAAAGCACGCCGAGGAAATGGCAATCGACTGCTCGGAAAAAGAAAAGTTCCGTACCCTGCCCATCTGGGCTGTGGTAAACGAGACCACCCGCACCATGCCCGGCCAACCCGCAAAGCCGTCCCCGCAGCTGGCAGGCGACCTGCTGCGCGCCGTGCTAACCGGCGGGCGTTACCCCGCTACCCTATTGAACGGTGTGACCCTGCGCATCCGTGCCGAGCAGGCAGTGACCCGCGGCCGGGCTGCTGTGATCAAAGCGTATTACCTTCGTAATTACCCTACCGAACTGAACAAGGAGGTCTATACTGTGAGCCTGAGCGAAACCACCAATGTTCCCTATCTTCTGGGGCGGCTGTTCTCTGTGCTGGAGGCTGTGCAAAAAGCTGCCAACCCCGGCATCAACACCACCATCAAGGACCGGTATTTCAATGCCGCCTGTGCCACGCCGGGCATGGCCTTCCCCACCCTGCTGCGGCTGAGCCAGAAGCATCTGCGCAAGCTGAACGACGGCCTTGCCACCTACTACAATAGTCAGATCACCGAACTGATGGCGCAGCTGCCGGAAAGCGGTTTTCCCGCTCGGCTCAGCCTGCCGGATCAAGGCAAATTTGCCATCGGCTACTACCACCAGGCTCAGAAACGCTTTGCCAAAAAGAACGAGGAGGAATAAAAAATGTCTGCACCTATCAAGAACCGCTACGATTTCGTCATTCTGTTCGATGTGGAGAACGGCAACCCCAACGGTGACCCCGATGCCGGCAACATGCCCCGCATCGACCCCGAGACCGGCTACGGTCTGGTGACCGATGTCTGCCTGAAGCGCAAGATACGCAACTATGTGGAAACGCTGAAGGAGGACGCCCCCGATGCCGACAATTACCGCATCTATGTCAAGGAGGGCGTGCCCCTGAACCGCAGCGATGCCGAGGCGCTGGAGCACAACGGTCTGACCCCCAAAGACGACCTGAAAAAGGCCAAGAAAAGCGACCCGGAGATCGACCGCAAACTGCGGGATTATATGTGCGAGCATTTCTATGATATCCGCACCTTTGGCGCCGTGATGACTACCTTTGTCAAGGGTGCGCTGAACTGCGGTCAAGTGCGCGGCCCAGTACAGCTGAGCTTTGCCCGCTCTGTGGACCCCATCGTGCCGCAGGAGGTGACCATTACCCGTGTAGCCATCACCACCGAGGCAGACGCTGAAAAGAAGAACAGCGAAATGGGCAACAAGCACATCGTGCCCTACGGCCTGTACCGCGCCGAGGGTTACGTTTCTGCCAATCTTGCCCGCAAGACCACCGGCTTCTCGGAGGAGGACTTGCAGCTGCTGTGGCAGGCTATCCTGAATATGTTCGAGAACGACCACAGTGCTGCACGCGGCAAGATGGCCGTGCGGGAGCTGATCGTGTTTAAGCACGATTCCGAACTGGGCAATGCGCCTGCCTATAAGCTGTTTGATGCCGTTACCGTGGTGCACAAGGCCGAGGTGGTCGCGCCCCGCAGCTATCAGGACTACACCGTTACGGTGGCCAACACCCTGCCGGAGGGTGTGCACTGCGAGAGGTTCCACTGATGGACGCGCTGGACGACTACCTGCAAATGTCCGGTATCCAGCATTTTGCCTTCTGCCGCCGCCAGTGGGCACTGGCCTACCTGGAACAGCAATGGGCTGAAAACCTGCGCACCACCGAGGGGCATCTGGATCACGCCCGCTGCCACGATGATACCCGCACTGAGCGCCGGGGCGATTTGCTGATCACCCGAGGAATGCGGGTGGTCAGCCACCGGCTGCGGATGGCAGGCAACTGCGACGTAGTGGAGTTCCGGGCTTGTGCGGATGGTATTCCGCTGCAAAGCACCCCCGGGCTCTGGCAGCCCTACCCGGTGGAGTACAAACACGGCCACGCAAAAGAAACCGATGCTGACCGGCTGCAATTATGCGCACAGGCCATGGCGCTGGAGGAAATGCTGGTGTGCCATATCCCGGAAGGGGCGCTGTATTACTGCGAGACGAAGCGGCGGGAGGCCGTGCCTTTTACCGAGGCGCTGCGCAGCACTACCCGGCAGATGGCAGACGAGATGAACCAGTATTTTGCCCGGGGCTACACCCCAAAGGTAAAGTCCGGCAAGCACTGCAACGCCTGCTCCCTGAAAGAGCTCTGCCTGCCGATTCTCTGCCAAAAGGCAGACGCCAAGGACTATCTGCGGCATCATCTGGACGAGGCGGCCATGGAGGTGACACCATGCGACAATTCCTGAACACCCTGTTCGTTCTCAGCGAGGACGCCTACCTTACGCTGGACGGCGAAAACGTTGTGGTCAGCCGCGCAAAGACCGAGGTCGGGCGGGTGCCGCTGCACACGCTGGAAAGCATTCTCTGCTTCAGTTACAGCGGTGCCAGCCCTGCGCTGATGGGCAAATGCGGGCGTATGGGCATCGACCTGAGCTTTTATACCCCGCGCGGACGCTTTTTAGCGCGTACTGTGGGCGAGGAACGCGGCAACGTACTGCTGCGGCAGACCCAGTACGCCGTTGCCGCCAGCGAGGCGCTCAGCTGCAGCTATGCCCGCAGCTTTATTCTGGGCAAGGTGTACAATGCCCGCTGGGTGCTGGAACGTGCCACGCGGGATCATCCACAGCGAGTACCTGTAGAAGAGCTCAAGCAGACCAGCGCACAACTGGCGGCTGCCCTGCCGCTGGTGGAAAGCTGCGAGGATCCGGAGCAGCTGCGCGGGCTGGAGGGCGAAGCCGCACAGCGGTATTTTGGCCGGTTCAACGCGCTGATCTTACAGCAAAGTGATGCTTTTATCTTCACCTGCCGCAGCCGCAGACCGCCGTTGGACAATGTGAATGCACTGCTGTCCTTTGCCTATTCCCTGCTGGGCAGCGATTGTGCCGCCGCGCTGGAGGGTGCCGGGCTGGACCCTTATGTAGGCTTTTTGCACCGGGCACGCCCCGGGCGGCGCAGCCTTGCGCTGGACTTGATGGAGGAGCTGCGCGCCGTTTTTGCAGACCGTTTCGTGCTGTCCTGTATCAACCAGAAAGTGCTGAATGCAAAGCACTTTGAAAAACAGGAAAACGGTGCCGTTCTGCTGACCGAGGAGGGACGCCGTGCATTCCTGAACGCCTGGCAGCAGAAAAAGCGCGAGGTCATCACCCATCCGTTTTTGAAGGAAAAGCTCTGCTGGGGGCTTGTGCCCTATGTGCAGGCGTTGCTGCTGGCACGCACCCTGCGGGGCGATTTAGAGGTCTACCCTCCGTTTTTCTGGAAATGAGGTGCAACCATGCTGGTACTGATCACCTACGATGTAAACACCGAGACCTCTGCCGGACGCAAGCGGCTGCGCAAGGTTGCCAAGAAATGCGTGGATCATGGGCAGCGGGTGCAGAATTCCGTGTTCGAGTGCCTGCTGAACGCATCGCAGTACGCGGTGCTCAAGGCGGAGCTAACCGCCCTGATCGACCCCGCCTTAGACAGTCTGCGGTTCTACCAACTGGGCAACAACTACCAGACCAAGGTCGAACACGTTGGACTTCACCCAGAGTTTGCACAGGACAGCGTGCTGATCTTTTGATGTCCGGCCAGTGCGAACAGACAGTACACATGGTTTTCCGGGATGCTTCGCACTGGAATAACGGTCGACTGTGCAAGTAGCGGTGTAATTTTACGGCTTGCTTTACAGAGACCTCTTTGCAATTTGTGCAGGGATGTGTATAATGAGACAAAAGCAGAGTATTATCTCTCTGTTTTTGCTGTCGCCCTCCTCGCGGAGGGCGTGGATAGAAATCCCACAGTTCCCGGTTAGGGGTTTTGCGGACACGGTCGCCCTCCTCGCGGAGGGCGTGGATAGAAATAGGCAACGGATAGCCATGAGGGTTATAACGGTCTGTCGCCCTCCTCGCGGAGGGCGTGGATAGAAATGCATTGAATCGTATAAACGTGTTCCATTCCGTAGGTCGCCCTCCTCGCGGAGGGCGTGGATAGAAATACAGCTTGCAACGTTTTGCGCATAGTGCCGTACAAGTCGCCCTCCTCGCGGAGGGCGTGGATAGAAATTCTGTCGACCATATTTCACAAGGAAGTGATACAACGTCGCCCTCCTCGCGGAGGGCGTGGATAGAAATACAGCTTATACAGCCCCGGTACGCTGTACAGCGGGTCGCCCTCCTCGCGGAGGGCGTGGATAGAAATATGCGTACAGGCTTTCCGACTTGGTTCCTGAGGATGTCGCCCTCCTCGCGGAGGGCGTGGATAGAAATGGTTTCATGCGGTAATCGGCCCAAGCTTCCTGATAGTCGCCCTCCTCGCGGAGGGCGTGGATAGAAATCCATAATTTGGTAACTCATGATTTCCGTTGACAAGTCGCCCTCCTCGCGGAGGGCGTGGATAGAAATGTGCTCTTGATAGTAATTGTCTCCCAGTCCCGGCGTCGCCCTCCTCGCGGAGGGCGTGGATAGAAATGTGAAGGAACTTTCGTTAATTGGCGTTACTGACAGTCGCCCTCCTCGCGGAGGGCGTGGATAGAAATAATGATTACAGTATAACAGTCACCCGGCAGGTCGGGTCGCCCTCCTCGCGGAGGGCGTGGATAGAAATCCTGTCTTGCGCTCCCGGACGGTCTGCCGTGGCTGTTCCAGTGGGGTTCGCTCCGCCACGCCACCACCACCGCTTTCCTGGCATATGTGGCAGTGGATCAGCTGTATCAGGATGACACCGCTAAGGCTGAAAAGTACACCAAGTTCGCCGACAAGGTCATGAACTACTGCTTCGGCGACAACTCCAAGAATTTCAGTTATGTGGTCGGCATGGGTGAGGATTATCCCCAGGCATGGCATCACAGAACCTCCAGCGGCGCATGGAACGACAAGTGGAGCAACATCGGTCAGACCGAGGGCGAGGATGCAAAGCCTCATGCACACATTCTGTACGGCGCTCTGGTGGGCGGCCCGGATCAGAAGGACGGCTATTCCGACAAGATCGGCGACTATCAGTATACCGAAGTTGCCATCGACTACAACGCAGGCTACACCGCAGCGCTGTGCGCTATGGTAGACAAATACGGCGGCACATCCGACCCGGACTTCCCGCCGACGGAAACACCGAAGTGGGATGAATTCTTCATGAAGGCATCCATCAACCAGTCCGCATCCAGCTATACCGAGCTGAAAGTATTCGCCATGAACCACAGCGCATGGCCGGCAAGAACCATCAAGAACCTGTCCTACAACTACTATTTCGACATCAGCGAACTGGTAGACGCAGGCTATTCCATCAATGACGTCTCTGTCAAGGTTGGCTATGACCAGCACAGCGGCGACAAGGGCAAGATCTCCATTTCTGACCCGATCCAGTATGACGGCAACATCTATTATGTCAAGCTGTCCTTTGCGGACGGCAGCGTAGTGATGCCTACCGGTCAGTCGGAACACCGCAGCGAATGCCAGTTCCGCATCTCCATCCCGGACAACATCCAGGGCGTATGGGATCCCACAAACGACTATTCTTATGCCGGTCTGGAACAGGGCGGCGAAGATGCAATGGTGGCGACCGACCATATCACCATGTATGACGGCGACACACTGATCTGGGGCGTAGAGCCGGACGGCACCAAGCCGGACGTTACCACACCCACCACAACCAAGCCGTCTACCACGACGACCACGGAGACGACAACAACTACCACGGCGACAACAAAAGCTACAATGACGACCACTTCAGACGATATTATCTATGAATCCGAGGGCGCACTTCTGCTGGATGACGAGCCGGAGAAGCTGACCTATCGTGTTGGGGAGGATCTGGATCTCACCGGACTGCGAATTTCCCTGAAGTACTATTACGGAAAAGACAGCTGTGATGTGATCTATGACAAGGTATCGCCTGCCGATTATCCGGATAAATTTACCATAGACACTTCGGAATTTGACAGTTCCAAGCCGGGCACATATACCATTCGTGTGAAAGCAAGCTCGGATTTGATCTTGAACTATCGGTTGTCCTTTGCCGAGGTTTCTTTCAAGGTTACTGTTGAAGATCATGAGAACACAACAGAAACTTCATCCGTCACTACAACCACAACCACGACAACCTCTTCCACCGGCGTGATGGGCGATGTCCTCTACGGTGACGTCAACCTGGACGGCAGAGTGGATATCACAGACGCTGTCCTGCTGAACAAGGCAGTCGCAGGCGCAGTGGCACTGGATGACACCGCAAAGCGGAACGCAGACTGCGACGGCAGCAACGAGGTCGGCGCAAACGATGCTGTGGTACTGCTGAAGTTCCTGGTACACATCATCAACTCCATTCCGAGCGCAGACTAAACCAAAATATTTGGAAAGGCAATACCGCACAAAGCTTGTGCGTAAGATGCGCAGTCGGATTTTTCGGCAGATTGCATAGAAATTCCGCAGCCAGACT
>ERZ791930.728-NODE-728-length-20700-cov-3.244563_pt1 | contig 20700 bp, 14 predicted proteins | sample MGYA00510128_ERZ791930 | MGnify/ENA primary metagenome ERZ791930 (study PRJEB30046, sample SAMN00792057) | human gut metagenome | study: EMG produced TPA metagenomics assembly of the A metagenome-wide association study of gut microbiota in type 2... | reverse complement strand
GTGTTCAGTGTCTTAATTTATGAGACCATTATATACGATACTAGTTGGAAATCTACTTTGAAGAACGACTGGAAAAAGGAGAATCCTAAGAACTTCTATTTGACATGTGGGTTTATACCTGTATAATGTAGATAAGAGTAGAAAGCCTCAAATTTTGGTCTCTGCGCATAGTAACTATCGGTCTTATTGCATTTTTTTGTATTTACACAAAAATTGAAACGGTTTCGAGAGGATAAGGATGATTATATTTTTATTTTTTTTGATTACAGTGATCACTATAGGCAGTTGTTTTTGGATTGCTAGATACAGTGTGAATATTTCTTATAGGATTTCTGTATGGGCATGGATATGGATTGATCTAGCAACATTTTGGATAGCTTTATTGCTCATGTTGTGTTGTTCAAAACTAAACATTTTGATGGCAGGAGATATCCATATGTCTAGTAGAATTAATGCATGGATAATAATTTTTATAAGGCAGGGGGGTGGAGTGATTTTTGTTACTTTTTTTGCGGGGCTAATGAATCGATTATTTATTCAAGCATCTGATTTGGACAAAATGAAATCATATTCGACAATATATAGTAGAATTAATTTTAGCATTATTGGTATGATTTGTTCATATATTTGTATGTTAGATGCAAAAATAGAATCTTTTGCTGATGTAGATAATGCCTATTTAGGGCAATCAATTATGTGGGTAATTGTTATCATTGAGACATGGATTAGTTTTGAAGGTTTAAGTAAAAGACGGAATACTGAAAAGGTTTCGATGAAAAAAAAACTAGAAAATATTTTCTGTCAGATAAAAAAATATGCATGGAAACCATTGTTGGCTTTGCCTATAGGACCATTATCTTTCTTGCTTTTCAAAGTGTATATTATAGATAATAATATAGAAATTCCTAATTTGCCAGCTAAATATGTTTGGATGTTTTTATATTGGCTTGTTTTATTTGTTGGCACATCAATTGGAATTAGATTTTATAGAAATCCGTCGACCGAAAAATCTCAAATAAGATTAAAAAAAATAATAGATAATTTGTCTGTTGAGGGAAAAAAGAAAACTTATTTGTATGGTCAAAGAGTAATGATTTTGAGAAAAGAAGATTTATATTATGTAACGATTGAAAAGTGGAAAATTTCTATTGGAAAGAAAAATAATTTAAGCAAAAATTTGAAGAAAAAAATTAGAGAAATATTTATTGCCGATATGCTGGAAAAATACAGTAAAGAAGATGTGGGAAAAATTTTAAATTGGATTAAAGATATTGCAGAAAATAGAGACTTACTATTAAAGGATTGTTTTAATAAAGTTCAAGAAAACTATATTATAAAGGTGGATAATTATTAGCACTATTAGGTGCTAGGAAGATATAAGAATGATAAAAAAATTTACATTTTTTATTCTACATGGAATTTAAAAATGCTTTTCCATGTGTCTAATGATTCAAGATAATATATATAATATTTTTTGATTTGACTAAGGGGAAAACAAATTGTAGGCAAGAGGTAGCAAACATTTCCCTTATAGAAGTTGGGAAAATAGTATTATATGACTTGTGTATAATAATGAAAAAACATTTGATTTCCAATTGGAAATATGTTATCATAAAACACATATAAGCGACAAAGGCATATTGCTATGTAATATTTTGAAGATAATTTGGAAATCAATAGCACATAATCTAAGATTATGACATATGATTATAAAAATGATATTGTAATTTCTACGAAATGGGTTATAATATAGTAAAGAGAGGTCCTGCTTTAGTGGACGATTCAAAATAAGAGAGGTCCTGCTTTAGTGGACGATTCAAAATATGAGCTATTTGCTTGCGAGTAAATAGCTCTTTTTTATGGAGAAGCGAATGGAGAAAAATTTAAATTTGTATAAAATTGAGCTAGCATATTTAAAATATATGCATAGGCTTGATTATCGAGTAAGTGTAAAATACAATAACAGGCCATTTGTAGGTATTATCACAATGGTAAATGGAATTCGTTATGTTTTGCCGCTTACTTCACAAACTACACAGGAAAGAAAACAAAATGGAAAAAAGAAAAGAGCAGCCATTATTACTACTTTTGTCAAAGATAGTAAGGGGGTGGAGATTGCAAATATATTACATAATAATATGTTTCCTGTAAAAGAGGGAACATATAAAGCACTTGAAATTGATGCATTAAAAGACACTTATGAATCAAATGAAATCCGATATATAAGAAAAAACAAAGAAAAAATAATTGCAAAAGCAAAGAAGGTTTATGAAAATAGAGTTAATCAATCAAATTCATTTTTAATAAAAACTTGCTGTGATTTTGAAAAATTGGAATCATATTATGAAGATTTTTTGGGGACATAATTTTATCACTGCCTTAACAGACATATTAATACTATACTAAAAACAACAGGAGTCCGGTAGTAATCAACTGCCGTACAACTGAATCGCTTTAAGAAAGGAGATTATTTATGAAAGCAAGAAAAAGAAATATTATATCCTTTGCTATCTGCGCATTGTTTGTCGCCGGCCTGCTAGCCGGTTCTTGTTATATTAAAGAGGGAAAACAGAATGCAGTAACTGGATATGCAGGGACAGAACAGGGAGATATTATCTGGGAATATGATACAGTATCGGGCGATGAAAGCAGTGCAGCTCGTAATGTTCATATGATTGGAGTGTATCAGGAAGGAAAATTTTCAAAAAAAATCACCAAAGACATCGTTATTCCGGATAAAGTACCGGAATGTAATGAAGATGGAAAAATCATCGCCTATCACAAGGTAGAATCGTTAGGAGATGCAGACGCGAAAAACAAGGATTCGTTTTTTCTCGGCTCCTTCAACGTCACCAGTTCAGGCATTGTCGTTGACGCCACGGCTTGTACGGGGCTGAAAACGGTTAATGATTGGGCGTTTAGTCAAGATGTGTATGGGACGGATGAAGAGGGCAATTTTGGTAAGGTAAAAGTTTATCTTCCTGATACAACTGAGATTATTGGTGAACATTGTTTTGCCTTAAATACAGTTTATTGTAATAGTCCAAATATTACGTTAAAAAAGGCAGAAGATGAAACTTTGAGCGGATTTCGCTTCTTTGGACCAGTAACTACACCGGAAAATACCTTAATAACTACTTATAAGACTAAATATCGGACGAGTATGCCATCAACATTTCCGGACCCGGACAAGTTCCCTTACATTGGCGCAGCCGCAAAAGAAGTTACGCTTCATGCAGATGCTCCGGATGGCGGTGAAGTAAACCGCGGGGGCAGTGGCTTGAAATATGACTCGGTATATGTGTTTGAAGGAAAGGAAGATGAGAAAAGCCGCAGTTTCGGCAATATCCATCCACCGAAAAAGGAACACTATGTATTTGAAGGATATTTTGAGAAAAACACGCAGATTTTCGACAAAGACGGCGTTTTATTGAAAGTTCCGGATGGAACGGATGTATACGCCAAATGGACACCGGAAGTCTATCAGGTTTCTTTCCGAAACAATCAGAATACCAACGTGCAGAATGAAGAACATTCCTATCAGGAAGTTTTTTCACCAAATCTGCCGGAAAACTTTTATCCGACCGTAGGGTATAAGCTGATTCGTTGGGAAAAGTATTCAATGAATGCAAACGGAGAAGCAGTAGGAGAGCCGGAGAAATTAGAACCGGAAACCACCATGACGGTAGATTGCAACTCTATTTTCAAGGCAATTCTGGAACCAATCACTTATACGGTATCCTTTGATGCTAATGGCGGAGAGGTGAAAGACGCTGAACTGCCAAACACGTTCGATAAGGATTATTCCTTAACAACGGCATCTCGATACGGTTACACCTTTGACGGATGGTACACGGCAAAGTCCGGCGGCACAAAAGTAACGGAAGATACACAGATGACCCGCGCGGAAAACCACACGCTCTATGCACATTGGACGGCAAGAACCCACAAAGTAGTATTCGATGGGAACGGTGCCACCTCCGGCAGTATGGATGACTTGGATGTGACCTATGACACAAAAGCCAATCCAACATGCCGTTTTGAGAAGACCGGCTATTCCTTTACCGGATGGTCGTATGCAAAAGATGGAGATGTAGTGGATGATTTGAGTGGAAAGGTAGATACTGTAATTGTATATGCTATTTGGAAACCAAACACGTACAAAGTAACGTTTGTGACGAATTCACAGTCGAAAACAGAGTACAAGTTTACTTATGATGCATGGGAAGACTTCCCATATCTGTATTCCAAATTTTATGACTTTGCCGGATGGGTAACTGACCGGACAAAAACGATTCCGGTAACGGAACGTGAAACGGCTGTAATCAACTACAGTTCCGGAAAGAATAAGTGGGATATTGCAAAAGATACCACGCTTTATGCAGCATGGTACAAAAAGCCATCGGTAACATTCAGTACAAAGCACAGTGACACAATCGCTTTCCTTGGCGACCGTGAGCTGGACAAAACAAACGAAGTAACGTATGAGTATGGCGAAAAAATCAGTTCATTGATTATGAAGTGCAATACAAACCGTTATATTCAGAGCTACCGTGTAGAAACAGCAGACGGAACAGAGGTAAGTGCCGGGACTTGTGAAGACAAGAATTCGACCGTAACCATTCCTTTCCCGTCCAATTATGCATTGAAGAACAACTTAAAAGTCTATGTGGAAGCAGCAAACCGCACTTACGGCATCACTTATGATACCCTTGGCGGTGAGTTTGTTGGAGACTATCCGAAAACTTATTCCTACGGTGATGAATTTGACCTGCCGACCAATGTAAAGAGAAAGGGATTTTATGTCTGCGGATGGCGTAATACATTGAACAACAAGGTAATGACAAAAGTAGAAGCAACGACTTCCGGAGAACTTTCCTTACAGGCAATTTATGAAAGCACTGTATATCATGTAACAACTGACTTAGACGGCGGAACACTTCCGGATGGAGTGACAATTCCGACTGAGTATAAGTACAAACAGAGCAACATTGTGCTACCGCAGGATGTCACAAAGCAGGGCCATTCCTTTGCCGGATGGTACTTAGAAGATGAAGATGTTATTGTGACCCGCATCGATACAACAAAAGCGATGGATTACCATTTGCGTGCGTTGTGGAGCTCAAATGCGAGTACGACAAAAATAGCCGGAACGGTAGAAAGTGATGGAACAGAAAAAGAAATTCCATACGCAGAAAAACCAATGGAAAGTAATCAATGGTATTACAACCGGCTTACAGATGTGGAGAAGAAAATCTATACGACAATTTATAATTACTATAAATTTGACATGGATAAAGGCGAGTGCAGAATGGAGAATGTGAAAGTTGTAACGAAAGATAAAATTACCATTGCTAACATGTATCAAGCAAGTACAGCAGTCGTTTTAGACAATCCGTCTATATTTTGGATTCGGTATTTTAACCACACACAAATGAAAGAAAAAGATGGTGTTTATACCGGAACAATCCATCCGGTGCTTGCTTATTACAAAACAGCATTTCAGGCTGATGCTTTAGAATACGGTGGATTTTTACAAGAGATTATTAAATCGCTTAATAATTCCGGTGTTCAAAAAGTTTCGACTTCGAAGAAACTGAAATTAATTCATGACTATGTTGTGAAAACATACAGTTACCGTAACAATTCTCATATTTTAAGTGCAGCAGCAACAAATGAAACACGTTCGGTTGGCTATCTGATGACACATAAAGAGGGGTGTTGTGAGTCGTATGCGAAAATGATAAAAATACTTTGTGATTATTATCAAATTCCTTGTGTTACTGTTTACAGTTTGACGCACATGTGGAATCAGGTGAAAATTGGAAACCAGTGGTATCTGCTGGATGCTACGTGGGATGATGAGGAACCGGTTGTTTATACATATTTCTTAAAAGGAGCAAAGTCGGTAATTGATGAACATCATATTGTTACATCAATGTTTTTTAGTGATTGTCAGGGGAATGGAATAAAAGATTACGCCAATTATTCAGTGCCAACGCTCTCTAAAGATGATTATGTGGAGCCGGTAAATCCGACCCCGAATAACAGTCAAACGGCTCCTAAAAAAAGTAAAGCAGTTACTTCCGCAACAAAAGGAAAAGTAGTATATGCTATTTCCGGAAAGTATGCGGTTGTTAAAAAATGCACATCGAAGAAAGCAAAAAGTGTAACCATCTTGAATAAAGTAAAGATTGGCAAAAAGACGTATACCGTTACTTCGATTGCGAAAAATGCTTTCAAAGGCTGCAAGAAGTTGAAGAAAGTAACCATTAAGGCAGCAAAGCTGAAGAGCATTGGAAAGAATGCTTTCAAAGGAATTTATAAGAAAGCTACATTCAAGGTGCCAAAGAAGCAGTTAAAGAAGTACAAAAAGCTGATTCAGAAGAAAAAGACTGGATTTAAAAAGACGATGAAAGTAAAGTGATTTAGCTGTCTGGTAAGGCAGAAAAACTTTGTTTCTTTCGCTATAATGTGGTATGATAATAGTAGAATTATTTTGATGGGAGCAGGGGCTTCAGAACGGAGGTTGCTATGGATAAAGTGAAAAAGTGGGTTGTTGATTTGGCAGATCCTATGCTGAAAGCGTATATTAATTATGGACATGGGCTTGAGGAGGACGGCGTTTCGGTGACGGCAAAAGGCATTGAGTTTTTTGCGGAATTTGAACCGGGCCTGTATCCGATGTATGCGATTGAATTAAGAGAGTATGTGGAACATATGGGAATTGCAGTTGAGGATGTTCAGGAAATTCATTTGGTGGCGGCTGCGTATGATGAAAATGAGGAAGAAATTGATTTTTCCATTGAATATGAAAAATGTGCACTTGTTTCTGAGGATGAATTAAATGGTTACAGTAATTCGGACATTTTACCAACGACAAATTATAAGGTTATTGGTTCAAAGGAAATTACAAAAATCAAGCTTACGGATTACAATGGATACAAAGCAGATGGAGTTTCTCTTTCGGATCATGAGCTTCACGATGCAGTGGGGATTAACATTCAGTTTACGAATGGCGAATTTAGCAGGATTCGTAAATTGATTCTTTTAAAAATGGAGTTGCTGCTGTCAGAAGATGAATGGCCGGAGCATTTCCGGGAAAAAACGGTTAGACAGGAAACGGTTGCGGAACCGAAAGTATTGGTTGCGGATTTGGAGGATAAAGACATTATTGGTTACATGAATCTTGGCAGTGGTCTTGTCGAGAGTGGCGTAAATAAACTCGATGGTCTGATGCTTTTTGAAAATGAATACGATGAGGAAGTTAGTTGTATGATTGCGATTGATTTCAGCCGGTATTTGTTAAAAAAGGGAATTCGTATACAGGATGTCACCTCATTTGAGATTCAATTTGGTGTATATGATGCTTCCGGAACAGAACTTGATTTTGAGGGGGATTATCAGAAATGTGCCTTTGTTTCTGCTGAGGCGCTGAATGGCTACAGTGATTCAGATATTTTAGATAAAGGAAACTATAAGTTGATTGGTTCGAAGAAACACACGGTATTTGATTTAACAGAATATAATGGTTCCATGCCACACAAACTGGAAGAGGGCGTCGGCTTTAACATTCAGATTCTGAATGGCGAGCGGAGTCAGACCAAATATGTATCATTAAATAAATTGAAATTTAACTATAACTAAAATTACAGGAATGTCAGCCAAAAAGCGAACATGAGACATTTGTAACCTTACCATTTTATGCTTAATTCAGTATAATGAAACGGATTTATATGAAATTAAGAAAGGAGATGGTTAAGGTGAATGATAAAGTTTGTAAAGGAAGGAAATGTTTCATCGTTAGCATGCTTTTTATGCTGACATTCTTTTTCTCCATAGGGTTTATGGAGCAGTCATCAAAAGCAGACACAGTTAATTACTCAGAAGGTGATTTTTCCTATCAATTAACACAGGAAACAAAAACAGCAACATTGCAAAAATATACAGGAATATCACAAAGTGTAACAATACCTTCTCGGATTGATTGGGATGGGGCAAGTTATAATGTTACTGTTATTGGACAGAATGCGTTTCGGGATAACACGACAATTACGTCCATAAATATTCCGAAAGGTGTTTTGGAAATTGATAATTATGCTTTTTATGGATGCAGTGTGCTTTCTTCAGTGAAACTTCCTACAAATTGCCAGCTTGGGAAATACATTTTCTATGAGTGTGATTCGTTAAATGAGATATCAATTCCAGAAGGTACAACATCGATTTACGACACATATCCACTGGATGATGACAAAGAAGTGGACCAGAAAAATGATGGTGCCTGTCTTGCCGGAGATGCAATTGAAAAAATTACATTTGAGTCCGGCGTTACAAAAGTACCCTCACATTTGTGTGAGGGGTTGACCCAGCTAAAAACAATTGAATGGGGTAATGTTGCGTCACTGGGATATCATTCGTTTAACCGCTGCGAAAGTTTAACCACGATTGAACTTCCGGAGAAGATTACAACATTACCGCGACTGGCATTTGGTGGTTGTAAAGCCCTTACAAGTGTTACGATAAAAGGAAAATTAACTTATTTGGGAGAAATGGCATTTAATAATTGTTCTAAAATGTCTAAGTTTACGCTAAAATATCCGGAGGAATTAAAAACCGTATATAAAGATGTATTTGCAAACTGTTCGGAGTTGACTGAACTGCCGATTGGAAAAGATAAGACACCAAATCTTACCTATATAGGTTCGAGGGCATTTCGTGAGTGTACGATTGATACGGTAACACTTCCGGAGGGCTTAACCTTTATTGGCTGCAGTGCATTTGCAGGATGTAAAAATTTGAAAAGTATTAATATTCCAAAATCTGTACAGCATATTGCATCGAATGCGTTTATGGACTGTGAAAAGTTAGACCATGTTGTGTTCCCGGAAGATGGGAAATTTACAGTATCCGCAGCAGATTATGATGGCACAAACCGTTATGAGAATGATGAGGATAAGTATTCCGGCGGTTTGTTCTGGGGATGTAAGTCTTTACGTTCATTTACGATTCCGGATAGCTGGACGGCAGTTCCGGGGACTATGTTTAAGGACTGCAGTGCATTAACTTCAGTTCATATTCCGGATAACGTAACATTTATTGGAAATAGTGCATTTGGAGAAACAACAAATTTAACATCAATTTCACTTCCGTCGAAATTAATTTGTATTGATGGGCAGGCATTTAAGGGATGTGCCATTCGGAGTATATCACTTCCGAACGGTTTGACGCAGATTGGGTATCAGGCTTTTCAGGGAAGTGAATTGGAACAGGTTGTGATTCCGGATTCCGTTAAAATCCTTGGAATAACCAATTTAGCAACAGAGGGAGCTTTCGAGGATTGTGAAAAACTGACATCGGTTGTTCTCGGAGCAGGCTTACAAAAACTTGGCGGTAGTGAATTCCAAAATTGTACTTCGTTGGTTTCTGTTGATTTATCAAAGGCGGTTAATATAGAAGAAATTCCGCCATATACGTTCAGTGGTTGTTCTGCTTTAGAGCAGATTGTAATTCCGTCTCAGATTAAGAAAATCGGATATGGGGCATTTAGTAATTGTACCAGTCTGAAAGCGGATAAAGTTACGATGTCAGAGAATTTACAATCAATGGCAGGCTCAGTATTTTCCGGTTGTACGTCATTTACCGAATTACCGGATTTGAAATCGATGACCTCCATACCGGAATATACATTTTCGTACTGTACCGGACTTGTGAAGGTGGAAGTTCCGGACCAGATACAAACGATTGGCGGGCAGGCATTTTATAATTGTACAAATTTAGTGGCGATTGGACTTGGAACCGGCTTTGATGGAACAAAACTGGAAACATGGGATACTTACATCTTCTATGAAATGCACAATCCATCGACGATTTATACGGCAACAAAAGAGCAGGAAGACTGGTTAACAGCAAATAAAACAGACCGGTATTTGTACAGTGATTACACGGATGTAAAAATAGGAAAAGTGCCGGAAAATCTTGTGATTCCAACACCGAAACCAACGCCGACACCACTGGTAACACCTCCCCCTACTCCGGTACCAAAGACAACACCAACACCAATTCCTACGCCGACACAGAAAACTTCGGGAACACCTGTGAAAACGCCGGCTTCCAACGCAAAACCGACGACAGCACCGGCAAATACAAACAAGAATCCAAAGCAGGCTGTTCTGAAAGCGCCGGTTATCAAAAAGGTGAAAGCAGGCAAGAAAAAAGTATCGGTAAGCTGGAAGAAGTCAGCACAATCAATTACCGGATATCAGATTCAATATAGCACGTCTGCATCTTTCAAAAAAGGGAAAAAGACGATTACGATTTCCGGTAAGAAGAAACAAAGCCGGACGATTAAAAAGTTAAAAACGAAAAAGAAATACTATATACGAATCCGAACGTATCAGGTAATAAACGGAAAGAAAACCGTTTCAAAATGGAGCAAAACAAAGAAATTCAAAACCAAATAATGGTTGACAAATAAGCAGTTCTATTATACACTACCCGTGTAGTAAAACATACGACAAGGGGTGCTTTTATGATAGAAGTTGTGATTGCGTTATGCTATGCATTAGGAGCATGGTTTTATTCTATTTTGCGATATTATGATTTGTGGAAACGCGGGAAAGTACCGGTGGTCTTTTTCGCGTTTTTACATGTTTTTTCTTTAATAGTTGTGTTCCTTTTTGAAACCGGAATATCCGCAATGATTTCGGATGTAGTTTCCGTCATTATGCATGCATATTCTGTAATATATGGCAGTGTTATGATACTCACACCTATTTTGTGTTTTGTGCGTGGCATTGTTCGTTTTATCGGAAAAAAAGCAGGATGCAGCGGGAAAATATACCGCTTTTTCAATCATCCGACCAAATTGATTCTTGGCTTTTTTGTTGTCACCATGTGTGTCGGTGCAGCTATTTTCTGGAAAAGCCGGTGCATATCATGGGAGGAGACTGTCATTTTGCAGGAGAATAAGAAAGAGCCTGTTAAGGATACTTCCATTGTTTATATTTCCAATTGCTTTGTAGGCAGTGATATGACTGCTCATGCGTTTGATTCTCTGGTGGAAAAGGTGAATGAGAAAAAGCCGGATGTTATTTTATTTGGAGGAAATTTATTCGGCAGACATACAAATGAGGTAACGATAGATAAGACTCTTGCAAGTATCAAAAAAATGAAGGCGGCATTGGGCATTTATATGGTGGAAGGAAGTGCAGATTCTGCCCTTGTGGAGGAAAAGAAAGAAAAAATCTCCGGTGCAGGTGTGCATCTGCTTTTGGATGAGAGTGCAGTTTTACATAATGGGCTTCAACTTGTTGGCTGCCGTGCAGATGGCAAAACGAAAAAGCCGATGTCATATACCTTATCTCTAATCAATAAAGAAAAGCCAAGTATTGTACTTGCAGGAGAGGCGATGGAGGAAAAACTAAAGGAAGAAAAGAAGATTTCTCTTGTCCTTTATCCGAAAAAAATAACGGATACCGGTAACGGTGGAACAAGTGGTGTAAACCAGATGTTTCCACGCAATGTACTGGCATCCGCAAAAATCAATTTCATGCAGATTAAGAAATAATTTGTCAGGCGAGCGGTTTTAAGACCTCACCAATTGGTTCGTGCAGGATAAGATTTGCACGATTATCCTTTGAAGTTTTATCCTTATTAATGAGTACCAGCTTATCGCCCTGATAGTAGTCAATTAACCCGGCGGCCGGATAAACAACCAAAGATGTGCCGCCGATAATCAGCAAATCAGCATCGCGGATATAGGAAATGGCACGTTCCATAAGCGGCATATCAAGTCCTTCTTCATAGAGAACGACATCCGGTTTTATGATGCCGCCACATTCGCAGTGAGGAACACCGTCCATAGCTAAAATATCTTCTAAAGAATAAAATTTATGACAGTGTGTGCAGTGATTTCGCAAAACAGAGCCGTGGAGTTCTAGTACTTCCTTGCTTCCTGCCTTTTGGTGCAGACCATCGATGTTTTGTGTAATAACTGCTTTTAATTTGCCCTGCTTTTCCAAATTGGCAAGAGCAATGTGAGCGGCATTTGGCTCGGCGTCAGGAAACAGCATTTTATCCCGGTAAAAGCGGTAAAATTCTTCCGGGTTACGAATATAAAAACTATGGGACAGAATCGTTTCCGGTGGATAATCGTAGTTCTGTTTATATAATCCATCAACACTTCTAAAATCCGGAATTTTACTTTCTGTTGAGACACCGGCACCGCCAAAAAACACAATATTATCGGATTCATCAATCCATTGCAGTAGTTGTTCTTGTTCTTTACTCATACTATAAACCTCCCTTTTGTAAATCCAATGACTATTTTTATCTTAGCATATTAGGGGCGAAATGAAAAGGTTTTCGTATAAGAGGAGTAAATCCATTTGGATTGTTTTTTGATTTTACATCTCAGTCGGATTTGCAGTCTTTTTTTGCCTTTTTTTATCGTTGCTGCCGTATTTTTTTTGATTGTTTTCTTTTTCCATTTTCCCTTACCATATCGGTAGGAGATAATTGTCTGGTATTTTTTGCTCTTTTTTTTCCAGGTGACTTTGTATTTTTTCTTGCTTTTCTTTACCTTAACGCTATATGGTTTTTTCGGTTTTGACACAGACTTTTTAGCCGCCGGTGCAGGCGAATTAGAAACAGTCGGCGTATTTGTCGCAGCCGGTATGCTTGTGACTGTCGGCGTGCTTGTCGCAAGGATATCTTTGGCAAGCGTAACACAAAACAGGGTTCCACTGTCGTTGGAATAGTATAAACGCCCCTTGTCATCGGCTGTAATACTGGACAGGCAGTATTGTTTTGCCTGTGGAATATACAAAGTGTGAAGTGAGGCACTTGTTTTTCCTTCTGTATCTTTAAAAGCGTACAAACCACCCGGCAAAGCATTCATGGAGAAATAGACCGTTACTTCTCCGGTGGAAGAACCACGGGTTGAAACAAGAGGAGAAGATTTGACTTCAGCATTTTGAAATCCCTTTACCTGATAAATAGGTTTTAAAGTCAGGGCATCCATGACACAGACATAACCATATTGGTCTGCCATACATCCAACATATAAACGATTGTTATAAATAGTTGGTGTGCTGGTGCAGGTAATAAATTTGGCACCATTCATAATTTTACCGGAGGAAACCCTTGTGATTTTTTGCTCCGTGCATTGTATCTGAAATAATGTACCGTCTTTTGCTACGGTATAAAGGGCATCGGTTCCTTTGTGATAGGTCAGTCCGGCGCGGATGTTTGCCGTAGTCAGAACAGCGGTATCATATACAACCGGTTCCGTGAGACTGTGGCTTACTAAAATGCCGTTATCACCGGTGAAATAAAGTGCATCCTCATAGACAATGGCACCGCTCCAATAGTAACCGCCCGGATGGTCTTTATCTTCATAAGTCCAGACGGTTGAGCCATCTTTGGCGTTCAGGCAGTAGAAGAGACCTGTGGTTGTGCTATTTGACAAGACATTTGTCGTGCCGGCATAGAGATATCCATTATGATAAAAGGTAGTCGAAAGAGACTGTCCGCCAAACGACTCGCTCTGCCATAGGCTTGTCATCGAATTGATGTCAACACATTCCATTGTGCCATTTGCCAGCGGAATATATAAAAAATGCTCCTCAAGAAGCATGTTGCAGACGCTGTTCATTTTTTCTTTTAAAGTAGTTTGTCTGAGAACCTGTCCATTTGCATAAGACAGTTCATAAAGTATATTCGAATTTACGACATAGATGCCGTTTGTTCCCATAATCGGGATAGAGTTGTATGAGATTCCCTTTGTGGAAAATTTGTTTGTCCAAATAGCACCGCAGTCAGCGGTATCCTCTGGTGTTACAGAGGATACCACGCTGGCACCATCCATACCCTGTTCATTACGAAAAGTCGAAAATGCACTAAGGAAGATGGCAGCGGTGAGTATCAGACATAAAAATGTCTTTTTCTTCATCTTATTTTACCTTGAATTTTACCGGTTTTGTTGCTTTACTGAAAGTAGCTTTGTCAGATTTTACAACATAAGCGGTCAGTTTTACATAATACGTTCCCTTTGTTTTCTTAAAGGTGTATTTTGTTTTTTTCGTATCGGTTACTTTTTTGTATTTACCGTTCTTTTTCTTGGAAAGTGCGATGCGGTATCCTTTTGCGTTTGCTGCCTTTTTCCAGGAAACAGTTACGGATTTTTTCTTTTTCTTTGACTTTTTCACAACAACTTTTACCTTAGTAGGTTTTTTTGCAACTTTTTTAATACCCTTGTCATCCGATGCCGGAGTTGGTGTGGCAGTCGGAGTTTTTGTTGGAACCGGTTTGCCAAGAGAATCTCCTGCCGGAGTAGCTGTTGGTGTAACGGTCGGAGTAGCTGTTGGTGTAACGGTTGGAGTAGTTGTTGGTGTAACGGTTGGAGTAGCTGTTGGTGTAACGGTCGGAGCAGCTGTTGGTGTAACGGTTGGAGCAGCTGTTGGTGTAACGGTTGGAGTAGCTGTTGGTGCGGTAACTGCAGCAAGCACGTTAACAATTCCGTATGGTCTGGAAATGTTGGAGTGTTTGCCGTCGCTGTCCAAACGGTAAGCGGAGAGTACATAAGTACCTGCTTTATCAAAGGAAAGAGTAGCAGTACCGTTTTCATCCGTCTGAACTAAAGAAACAGCATTTCCGGTGGTTGCTGTGCTGGCTTCGTTTTCATATTTTGCTGCTACAACAGTTGCGTTACTAATTGATTTAACAATCGGATTGTAACTCTTGTCGTGACCTACACCTTTCAGTGATACAGTAGTTTTGTTGGAAACTGTTGTGTTCAAGGTGCTGTTTTCAAAATAACTGTAATTTGTTTCTACGTTATTTGGCCATGTGCCGCCGCCCCAAAGTCCATAGATGGTGACTGCATCATTATTTTTTAGTGAATAGGATCCCATACCGACACCCGGGTCTGTATTATTTACAGCATATCCCCAGTTTACGCCGTCCAAAGCGTCAGAGGAAGCACTGCCATCAGAGTTGCCGTCAATACTAATACCGTTAACAAACAAACCGTACTGACTTGTACTTGCCATAATATAATTTTTCATTGTTTCTGTTGTGGCACCTTTTTTCTCGGTCAGATACTTAGCCAGCGCATGAAGCGGGGTAAGTGTTTTGGTACTGAGGCCGATTCCATAATCTTTTTTGTCTGCATCAGTCAGAGTAACTTCAACCGGTGTAACAAGTGTTTTATTATCCTGCTCAAGGCGAAGTGTTACTTTGACTGTATCCGCTGCTTTTGCTGCATAGCCATGAAAGACGCTTACCGTCATAACAAAGACTAAAAGAACGGATAAAAGTTTCTTTTTGTTTTTCATAGAAAAACCTTCTTTCTCGCGTATCGCGTATTTTTGTTCTGGTATTGCGATAACATAAGAAAAGTCCTGTATTCCCGAAAAAAGGGTATACAAGGACCTGTGATGACTAGAATGAATAGTCAAAACATTTCCTCTCCCTCCGAAAGGTCACATTTCACACCATAAGGCAGGTCTTCCGACTTAAGGTTCATCTGGAAGGTTTAAACAATCTTGTACGCCTTCCCGGCATATGCCAGTGACATTTATGTACAAGCCATCCCCTAATACGGCAGCGGGGGCTGCGGCGGATTCACACCGTCTTCCCTATTAATCTTAAAAGAACCTCATGGTTACTAATATTATTTATACCATCGCAAGATATTATACCAACGCTTGACAGATTTGTCCATTGTTTGTTACTCTGTCATATAAGAAGTTTTTTGGGAGGCTTTCAGATGAAGTGGAATCAAAAAGGAATTATCGCCTGCGTGATACTGTTTTTTGTTATCATTGGGGCACTTATGGTACAGGGAGTACAAAAGACAAATAATCAGGAAGATGCACATTATGCTTCGGAAGAAGATGTGGTATCTGTAGAAAAAAAAGAGACGGCGAAACCGGAATCAACAAAATCGGTAGAACCAACAAAGACTCCCAAGCAGAAAACGGCAGTAAGCACAAGTACACCAAAAGAGAAAATTAAAGGGGAAAATACAGAAAAACCGACTGCTAAGCCGGCGGCTGTGACTGCACCAAAAAAGGATAAAGGAAATAAAACAGAAAAAAAATCCGGGGAAAATGTTACAAAAAAACCGGTTTCGACCAAAAAACCTGTAACAGTAAAACCGACCGAAAAGCAAACGGAAAAACCCAAAAATGAAGTTTCTTTTGAAATCGAATGTAAGAAGATTTTAAAGAAAAAAGAGTTGTGGAAAAATGGGTTAGAAGAGGTGATTCCGGCATCCGGAATTTATTATTCCGGCAAATGTTCGTTTGAAAAAGGGGAGTCAGTATATCATTTGCTGGAGCGAATTACAAAAGAGAACAGCATTGCTTTAGATAGTGAGTTCACTCCGATGTATGGCACCTATTATGTGAAGGGAATTGGCGGTCTGTATCAGTTTGACTGTGGCAGCGAGAGCGGTTGGATGTATTCGGTCAATGGCATGACGCCGAATGTGGGAGCGAGCAATTATCAGGTATCAAATGGCGATGTAATTGTATTTTATTATGTTTGCGAGTATGAATACTAGAGGAGGAAAACATGAATGCGATGGCACGAAGGCATCCGGCCGTTTTGTTTGCATATTATGTCATGACACTGGTTCTTTTGATTGTGGCAGGACAGCCACTTTTATATGGACTGCTGTTATTACTGATGGGAATTGATGTTTCACTGAATAGAGGATTTATGAAAATGCTTAAATCCTTTGTGGGAAGTCTTACGGTGGTGGCACTTTGTGTTGTTGTGAATCCACTGCTCAATCATCGTGGTATGACGGTACTTTTCTATTTGAATGAGAACGCCGTGACAAAGGAAGCGGTGCTGTATGGCTGTTATATGGCAGTTGTTTTGTTAGGAACTATTTTTCTGTTTTCCGATTTTTCACATGTGATGACTTCAGAAAAGATTATGACGATGTCAGGAAAAAGATTTCCTTCTTTTTCCCTGCTTTTTTCCATGATTCTTCGTATGGTGCCAAAGGCAAAAAAAGATTTTTCACAGATGATTTCACTGCATGGAAATCGTCCGCATGTCTGGTCTGCACTGCTTGGTAAAACGATGGAAGATTCGGTAGAACGAAGTATGGCAATGAAAGCGAAGTCGTATGGAAAAAATGGGCGCACATCGTTTTATGCACGTAAATGGAATATGGGAGATTATGTATTTTTTGCGATTGTATGTATGATGGGTGTTTTTGTGATTGGAAAACAAATAATGGCACCTGCGCCGATTTGGTTTTTCCCAAGTATACACATGGAATTTTTGCCGGCGTGGGAGATTTTGATTTGGATTTTATATCTTGGCATCCCGATTTGGATGTACGGAAAGGAGGAAGCAGCATGGCTTTTATCGAAGCGAAAGATTACCGGTTTTTCTACCCGGATGAAGTAGAACCGGCGGTTTTTGTGGAACAGATGGAAATTAAACAGGGAACGATTACCTTGCTTGTCGGTCCGTCTGGCTGCGGAAAAACAACTTTATTACGCAAACTTGCCGGTGAAACGGGAATCTGCGGAAGAGAGGAAGGAAGTCTTACCAATCAGGCGAAGGGCTGTGCATATGTGTGGCAGAACCCGGATAATCAGATTGTGACAGACCGGGTCTCTTATGAGATTGTATTTGGACTTGAAAATATCGGGATGGAACAGCAGCAAATGAAACGACGGTTAGCAGAAGTGATTAGTTCCTTTGGACTTGAAAATCTGGTCATGCGGGACACGATGACTTTAAGCGGTGGGGAGAAGCAGCTTTTAAACATTGCTTCCGGTCTTGCCATGAATCCGGAACTTATGATATTGGATGAACCGACCAGCCAGTTAGACCCGGTTGCGGCGCGGAGAATCTATGATTTAATCCGCCAGATTAATGAAGAATTTGGTGTAACAATTGTAATAGCGGAGCAACGGTTAGAAGATTTGGTTGCCTTTGTGGATGAAGTGCTGTGTATGGCAGACGGAAAAATTGAGAAAATGGGTGAGCCAAGGACGATACAGTCCCAGTTAAAGGGAACGATTTTCGAAGAATTTTTGCCGTCATATCTGAAATTGGAAGATGGACTTTTGACAAAAAAGGAAGCAAGAATCTGGTTTGAACAAAATTATGAAAGCGCAGTGCTTCCGGATAGGGAAGAAGAAAAAATTGAAAGAAAGCAAACGTCATCGCAGGATTTATCTTTGAAAAACATATCGTTTCGCTATGAGAAGAAATCACCGGATGTGTTAAAGGAAACAAAGGGGCGTTTTGCGGCAAATACCATTTCGTGTCTTGTGGGTGGCAACGGAAGTGGAAAGACGACTTTACTGCGGCTGATGGCAAGGCAGTTTCGACCGTATCATGGGAAAATGAGTTCGGTAAACTTCTCCTATCTGCCGCAAAATCCGATGTATTTGTTATTAGAAGAAACAGTGCAAAAAGAATGGGATAAAATGAGCCAATGCTCGAAAGATTTATTTTTGCGGTTTGGTTTAGAGGGACTAAAAAAGCGGAATCCACAGGACTTGTCGGGTGGGGAAAAACAGCGGCTTGCGCTTTGTGTTACACTCGGAAAAGAGGCGGATTATTATTTTTTGGATGAGCCGACCAAAGGAATGGATGCAAAATCAAAAAAGATATTTGGTGAGGTTTTAAAGGAGTGGACAAAAAAGGAAAAATCCATTGTTATGGTGTCGCATGATATGGAATTTATAGCGAAGTACGCTGACGAAATATCACTTTTGTATCAGGGCGAAATCATTGTGCAGTGTCCGGTGAGAGAATTTATGGAAGAAAACCAGTTTTACACAACAGGGATGAACCGGGTGACCAGACGGGTAAATCCACACATAATAACCATTGAGGATGTGAAGAAATATGCAAAAAGAAAAAATTCGCAATAGTATCCTTGGCATACTTGCCTTTGTATTGCTTTTTTATGAAATCATTGTGTTAAAGGGAGAAAATTATTATCTTGTGAGTATGGCGGTTTTACTGATTGCTTTGTTTGGCTTTTTTGCTCACTTTGAAAAAGAACGGCCGGGTGTTATGCTGCTTACGATGATTGCGTCGCTTTGCGCACTTGCAATTGCCGGAAGAATTGCATTTTTCTTTTTGCCGCAGATAAAGCCAATCGCGGCTGTCGTAATTTTAGCGGGTGTGAGTTTTGGAGGTGAAGTAGGTTTTGTGACAGGAGCATTAAGTGCTTTTGTTTCTAATTTTTATTTTGGTCAGGGCTCATGGACACCTTTTCAAATGGTGGCACTTGGTCTGGTAGGATTTTTTGCCGGCGTATTTTTCTACGGACGGGAGAGTAAGCGATGGCTTGTAGCACTCTATGGCTTTTTTGCTGTCGTTATCATCTACGGAGCCATTGTTGATTTAAATACCATCTTTTTTACTTCACAGCAGCTTTCCTTATCGGTGGTTTGTTTTGTGTATTTGTCAGGACTTCCTTTTAACCTGTTGTTTGGAGCAGCGACTGCCGGATTTTTGTTCTGTCTGTATAAACCCGTTCTTCTTAGGATTGAAAGAATAGTAAAGAAATACCGGTTGTTTGACAAAAACGAAGTTTAATAGTAGAATGATATGATGTAACGTATCTTTTGAAAGGGGATTGCATAGATGAAAAAAGTTGCGGTAATTACAGATAGTAATAGTGGGATTACTCAGTCAGAAGCAAAGAAGCTTGGCATTCACGTTGTGCCAATGCCTTTTTTTGTAAATGGTGATACATTTTATGAAGATATTAGCATGAGTCAGGATGAGTTTTATGGATATTTGGCGCAGGGCGCAGATGTAATGACATCACAGCCGGCACCGGATACATTAATGAAACTGTGGGACAGTGTGTTAGAGTGTTATGATGAAATCGTTTACATTCCGATGTCGAGTGGATTGAGCAGCTCTTGCGGAACTGCCATGATGCTTTCTTATGAAGAAAAGTATGAAAATAAAGTTTTTGTTGTAGATAACCAGAGAATTTCGGTTACACAGAGACGCTCCGTAATGGATGCTATTGAACTGGCACAGAATGGTTATGATGGCAAACAGATTCAGGAGATTTTGCTTCGTGAGAAATTTGAGTCCAGTATTTATATCATGGTGGACACGCTTTCTTATCTGAAAAAAGGTGGACGAATTACACCGGCGGCTGCAGCTATCGGAACCGTATTAAGAATCAAACCGGTTTTGCAGATTCAGGGAGAAAAGTTAGATGCTTATGCAAAAGTGAAAACTTTGAAGGCGGCAAAAAGCATAATGATTAAGGCAATTCGCCATGACTTTGAAGAACGTTTCCATGATCCGGATGGGGATAATTTTTACATGCATGTTGCTTATACGGCAGATGATACCGAGGCACAGGCGTTTCGTAAGGAACTAGAGACAGAATTTCCGGGACATCGGGTGGATTTTGTTGACCCGCTTTCCTTAAGTGTTTCGTGTCATATCGGACCGGGCGCATTAGCGGTTGCAATTTCAAAAAAAGTTCCGGAATTAGGATAATAGAATAGAGAGAAATAAAAAGAACCGCCTGCACCGGTATGTCCGGTACAGGCGGTTCTTTTGGGGTGAAAGGAGAATAAAAACTAGTTTGTCTTCTTTACATAAACGTCATTATCATCAATGTCGTCATCTTCGAAATCATCCTCAAACTCGTCATAATCAAAGTCACCATCAAAATCAGCG
>ERZ791930.725-NODE-725-length-20823-cov-9.015360_pt1 | contig 20823 bp, 24 predicted proteins | sample MGYA00510128_ERZ791930 | MGnify/ENA primary metagenome ERZ791930 (study PRJEB30046, sample SAMN00792057) | human gut metagenome | study: EMG produced TPA metagenomics assembly of the A metagenome-wide association study of gut microbiota in type 2... | reverse complement strand
CGTTTTTCAAGTATTTCTCCGGCTCACCATTGAGAATCAGGTCTGCATACGCCAGCGGGTCATTGTAGATGAGGTAGTCCAGTTCTGACCTCTGTGCCATGGTAACATCCAACATATCCTCGACCCCGGTGCAGTCGATGGAAATTTTTCGCCCACCCCGGAGCAGCAGCTCCACGCACCCAGTATCCCTGTTATAGTGGCAAGCCCTTGCATCGTACTTCATAATCGTGTCCTCCTGAAATCATCGTTTGGTTTGTGTCGGTCGATCTATAATTTCGGATTTCATCTTCCACGCACACCTGCGTGGAACTTGTCGGGGCAAGGCCCCTCCATCTGCTAACGCAGACCGTTCCGGCGCTTAAAAGCCCCACTGGGGCTTTCATTGCTTCGCAAACGCTAATTTTCCGAAGAAAACGAAAAATCCGAACCCTTCTCCTATCGAGAAAAGGTTCGGATTTTCATTGTTTGGTGCACCTCCAGGAACTCGAACCCTGGGCCCACTGATTAAGAGAAACCAACGTGCAACAATCGTCAATTTTCCAAATCACGCAGTTTCGTTATTTTTATCGTTTTGTCGTGATTTTGTGTTTTGCATCCTTTGCATTATCTGCACACAATGTTCGGTCTTGCATCTGTCATCCAGCTATTCCGGTGTGCAAAAAGTGTGCAGCGCCAAAATCAGCCCCTGAAAATGGCATCTGTTTTTATGCAATGGGGTGAAAACAGACTGCTTTCACCGGCGAATAGCGCATCTCAAATTACCAGTTTATACCACACATCAAATGTACATCAACTTTGATTCTTGGTAGGGATATGGACAATCGAACTGACACCGCCTTATATAAAAGGAGTTTTACCATGAACAAACTGCTTTCCTGCCGCTACAACATGGACACTAACCGGGTAGAAGCCCGGTTCGCGGATGGCTCTGCCGTTGCCATCGACTGCATCGCCATTGAGGACGAGTACGGCAATACCCCAGCACAGCGGGCAGAGCTGGACTGGCTGCTGTACAACAAGCCCTTGGAGTATGCCCATCTTGTGCTGGGTGGAGAGATTGAGCATTATCTCTCCCTTGGCTGCGGCCACGGCAGGCTAGAAGATTAAAATACCATACGGAAACGACCACTTATCGAGTTGATTGACACAATAAGTGGTCGTTTTCATTTACAGATTCTCGTTGAAGAACTTCTTCATCGCAGTTGCACTGGCTTCTTCATCGCCGCCTTCGACAGTCACAGTAACGACATCCCCCTGCTTGATGCCCAGCCCCATGACTGCCATCAGCTTCGTGGCCGCAGCAGCCTTCCCTGCTACATTTTCCAGTGTAATGGTACTATCTAGCTCCTTGGCTGCTTTTACCAGCAGACCCGCCGGACGTGCATGGATTCCACTTGCTTCTTTAACGGTATATTCAAACTTCTTCATTCTTTTGCTTCTCCATCTTGTACAGTTCTTTTACTTGCTGAGCTTCAGCAACGGTGAACCATGCGAAACCGCCCCTTCCAGCATCAGATTTACCTCCGAGAAATCATCTGTATTTGTCACGATGATAGCCACCACTGTGGGATGTCCGGCAGCTTCAATAGCAGCTTTGTCAAATTTCAACAGAGGAGAACCCGCCTTCACGCTGTCGCCCGCTTTTGCAAGTGACTTGAATCCTTTACCATTCATTTCAACAGTATCCACACCGACATGAATCAGCAGTTCGATGCCGTCTGAACTTTCCAAGCCAATGGCGTGTTTTGTGTCGGCAACCTGTGTGACGACACCTTCGAACGGGGCATATACCGTATCTTCATTCGGTTCAATACCACAGCCATTGCCCAATGTTCCACTTGCAAAAACCTCATCAGGCAATTTTCCCAGATTCATTGCACAGCCGTCTAAGGGTGCCAAAATTGTCATGGGCGGTGCCTCAAAAGAAACATTTGCATTCCCTTTGAACAGATTTTGAAAGAGTCCCATTTGATTGCCTCCTGCTTCTTCATTTTTTCTGTCATTATCCTATATGGATTTTTGCAGGGTGCGTCCAGGTGGACACACCTTGTTTTTCTTTTTTCAGAACTGTGCACTCATACGGGCGCAGCGCAGCAGCCGTTTCCGTGTAGTTGCCCAGCAGCTTTTCCGCACCGGCCCAGCGCTCCGGCAGGGTGACGGGTACTTCGTGTCCGGTCAGGTTGCACAGCACCAGCAGTTCTTCTCCGTCCGGCGCACCATAGCGGCGGTAGGCCAGCAGGTCAGCATTTTCCGGGAAGAGGAACTCGATTTTCCCCTCGCTGATGACCTTGTGCTGTTTGCGCAGGTGCACCAGCGTCTTGTAGAAACTGCGCACCGAGTCCGGGTCGTCCATCTCGGCGGCGGCGTTGATGGTCTGATAGTTATCGGCGGTGCCGATCCAGGGCGTACCGGTGGTGAAACCTGCGTTCGCGCTGGCATCCCACTGCATCGGGGTGCGGCCGTTGTCGCGGCTGCGCTGGGCGATGATGTCGAGAGTTTCGGCCTCGGACTTGCCCTCGCCGCGCAGGATGTTGTAGTAATTCAGGCTTTCTACATCCCGGTACTGATCAATGGAGGTAAAGTGCGCATTGGTCATTCCCAATTCTTCGCCCTGATAGATATACGGCGTACCGCGCATAAAGTGGATAGCGGTGGCCAGCATCTTGGCACTTTCCTTCCAGTAGGCCGTATCGCTGCCAAAGCGACTCACGGCACGGGGCTGGTCGTGATTACACCAGAACAGCGCATTCCAGCCGTCATGCGCCTGCATCCCCTCCTGCCATGTCTGGAACAGTTTTTTCAGGGCAAGATGGTCGGCAGGCATCAGTGCCCATTTGTCGCCGTTCTTGTAGTCCACCTTCAGATGATGGAAGTTGAAGCACATGGACAGTTCATGGTTGCCCGCAGCAGTGTATCCGATGCAGTTTTCCAACGAGGTGGAGGACATTTCGCCCACCGTCACCATGCCGTCGATGCCGCCTGCCGCCACCAATTCTTTCAGGTATTTGTGGACATTGCGGCCATCGGTGTAGAAGCGACGGCCATCGCCCGCAAAGTCGTCCTCATACACTTCCGGTTTGGAAATCAGATTGACCACATCAAAGCGGAATCCCTTGATTCCCTTCGCCTTCCAGAAACGGAGGATGTCGGCCATTTCTTCCCGCACCGCCGGGTTCTCCCAGTTCAGGTCTGCCTGTGTCACATCGAACAGGTGCAGATACCACTTGCCCAGCTGCGGCACATACTGCCATGCCGGGCCACCGAACTTGGACACCCAGTTTGTGGGCAGATTGTCCGGGGTTCCGTTCTTAAAGATGTAGTAATCCTGATACTTTTTCTCACCGGCCAGTGCCCGCTGGAACCATGCATGCTCGGTGGAGGTGTGGTTGAACACCATATCCAACATCAGGCCAATGCCGCGCTTGTCCGCCTCGCGGATGAGTTCTTCCAAATCTTCCATCGTGCCGTAGCGCGGGTCGATAGCGCGGTAATCCGCCACGTCATAGCCGTTGTCCCGCTGCGGCGATGGAAAAAACGGGGTCAGCCATAGGTAATCCACGCCGAGGTCAGCCAGATAATCCAGCTTGGCCGTGACGCCTTTCAGGTCGCCCAGACCATCGCCGTTGGTATCGTAAAAGGATTTCGGGTAAATCTGGTAAACTACTTTATCCTTGAGTGCTTCCATTGCAAGCACCTCGCAATTCTTGAAAATCAGGCAATTCCCTTTTTCTTGCCAACGATGACGGTCAGCACAAAAGGAATCACGATAGCGATCAGCATACACACGGCAAAGCTGAGCATATAGGCAGGCTGGATGGACAGGATGCCGGGGATGCCACCCACGCCAATGGCGTTTGCGGTGGTGGAGGTGAACACACAGACCACAGCGGCCACGGCGGAGCCGATCATGCCGCAGACAAACGGGAAGTGATACTTGAGGTTGACACCGAACATGGTCGGCTCAGTAACACCCAGATAGCAGGAGATGCAGGAAGGAACATTGACTTCCTGTGCAGCAGCGTTTTTGCGCTGGAGGTAGATCATGCCCAGCACGGCAGAACCCTGTGCGATGTTGGAGAGTGCGATCATGGGCCACAGCATCGTGCCTCCGAAGTCGGCGATCAGCTGCATATCAATGGCGTTGGACATGTGGTGCAGGCCGGTGATGACCAGCGGGGCATATACGAAGCCGAAGATAGCACCGAACACCACGCGGAAGGAACCGGAAATGCCCGCGTAGACCACATCCGAGATGACAGAGCCAATCTTCCAGCCGATGGGGCCGAGCACGGTGTGTGCAATGATAACGGACAGCACCAGACTGCAGAACGGAACCACGATCATGGAGATGACCGCCGGGCAGATCTTGCGGAAGAACCGTTCCAGATACACCAGCGTGAATGCTGCGAGGATGGCCGGGATGACCTGCGCCTGATAGCCGATCATGTTCACGGTGAAGAAGCCGAAGTCCCATTTGGGGATATCTGCCGCTGCAGTGGAAGCCACACCGTAGGCATTGAGTAGCTGCCCGGAAACCAGCGTCAGGCCCAGCACGATGCCAAGGCTCTGGGTGGTGCCCATCTTTTTGGTAACGGACCAGCAGATGCAGACCGGCAGCATATGGAAGATGGCCTCGCCGATCAGCCACAGGAAGCTATCTACGCCGGTCCAGAATTGGCTGATATTGCACAAGGTTTTGGTGCCGTTTTCAAAGAAGTAGATGCTGTCGATGCAGTTGCGGAAGCCAAGGATCAGACCGCCGGTGATGATCGCCGGGATCAGCGGTGCAAAAATCTCTGCCAAGGCACTCATGACCTTCTGCAGGGTGGTCTGGTTCTGCTTGGCCGCGCTCTTGACGGCATCCTTGGACACGCCGTCAATGCCGGACACCGCGATGAAATCATTGTAGAAATCACTCACCGTGTTGCCGATGATGACCTGAAACTGGCCCGCCTGGGTGAAAGTGCCCTTGGCGGATTTCAGTGCCTCGATCTTGGCAACGTCCGCCTTGGCGGGATCGTTGAGGACAAATCGCATACGCGATACGCAATGCGACACCGCCGCAATGTTTTCTTTGCCGCCCACATATTCGAGAAGCAGCTTTGCATCTTCTTGATATTTGCCCATGATGTTCTTCTCCTTTACCTTGATTTTTCGATAGGCTGTTCAACTTGTTCAAACAAGCTTATCTTGTAGCTTCAGTATGGTCAACTTGTTCATACAAGTCAAGTATATTTCCAAAAAATCGCCCACATCTTGATAATTTTCGGCGTTTCGGACAAACAAAAGCCTTGAAATTCGGGCGCAATCACGGTATACTGAAGTAAATGTTTGAACAAGTTTAGGAGTATCACCATGCCGAAAGCAAAGTATGAGGGCATCTACCGCAGCATCAAAAAGCGCATCGAAGCGCAGGATTATCCATATCAATCCCTGCTGCCCAGTGAGAATACCCTGATTGAAGAATATGATTGTTCCCGCAATACGGTGCGCCGCGCCATTGCCGAGCTGACCGCAGACGGCTATGTGCAGGCCATGCAAGGACGTGGTGTCCGGGTCATCTATCAACCGGTGGGCAAAACCACCTTTACCATAGGCGGCATCGAGACCTTTCAAGAGACAGCCCGCCGCAACCATCTGCGTTCCGTAACAAAGGTCATGCAGTTCGAGACCATTGTTGCTGACGAACAGCTGGCTACACAGAGCGGGTTCTCGGTCGGGGATGAGCTGTGGGCCGTCCAGCGCGTGCGTTATCTGGATGGGAAAGCTCTGATTCTGGACGTGAACTACTTTTTAAAGGAGTTCGTGCCGGGTCTGACCGAACAGATTGCCGCACAGTCGATCTACGACTATATCGAAAACGTGCTGAAAATGCAGATTATCACTAGCAAGCGGCGTATCACGGTGGAGCATGCCACCGTCCGGGACGAAAAACTGCTGGATATGGACGGCTATGACTGCGTAGCTGTCGTGGTCAACCAAACCTTCAACTCCGATGGATTGCTGTTTGAGTATACGCAGTCGCGCCACCAGCCGGATTATTTCTGCTTTCAGGATATCGCCACCCGCAAAAAAAGCTGATAAAAAAGCGGTTTCAGTTTTTGTTCATCAATTCTATGTAGTTACTATCCATCTCCTTGATTCCACTGGATGTTGAAGCTGCTATCAGTCCCACCATTACCATTTGCCGCCTCACAACATACCAGCTTCATTTTGGCTCAAATTCAAAATTCAACATATTAGTTTCTTGTCAAGAGGGCTGGCACCGTCCAGTCCTCTATCTTTTTGCCAAAGTTTTCTGCGTGTTTTCTTACATCCTGCCGAAAGTGGCGTGTTTTCAAAAGTTCGCGTTTGCGAAGCGCAGCGGAGCAATGAAAGCCCCAGTGGGGCTTTTAAGCGACAGAACGGTCTTGCGCCAGCAAGATGGAGGGGCCTCGCCCCGACAAGTTCACGTTGACACGCCCCAGATTTTGTGGTAATCTATCCCAACAATTTAATATTTACATAATTTTGCTTATTCGCTCAGTACCTGCGGGGCTGGGCAACTCCCCTTTTTGACTTTTCAAGTCGCTACATAACCGACTGGCAAGACCTTCCGAAAAAGCGAAGGTATAACCGGTCTGTTTTGTGGCGACTTTTTTGTTGCCGTTCCAGCATCGCACCTTGAAAACCGAATGACCGTCTGCATAGGATATCCGGCGATGACCTCGCAAGAGCGAGCCGTAAAACGCCGCCGGAAGGGGGCAGGAAATCCATGCAGGGAGAACGGTAAACCATTGTTACGGCAACACTCTGGTACAGCGGGCAGAACTGGATTGGCTGCTCTACAGCAAGCCCTTGGAGTACGCACAGCTTGTACTGGGTGGAGGGATGGAGCATTATCTTTCCCTCGGCTGTGACCACGGCAGATTAGAAGATTGACCTTTAATTAGAATATTCCAAACAGACCAACAGCCCTCTACTTGCGATCATTGCAAATAGAGGGCTATCGGTTTGTTAATAGTTATCAAGCTTTTCCACAACTTTTGTCGCCTATTTGTTCTTACCTATCTGCTTGAAAAAATTCCTGCTTCGTCCCGATAATATCTTCATAGTTGCTTTGAGTTACTGTGACTTCCAGATGATCTCCCTTATTTTCAATTTCTGCTTTTATATCATTTTCTCTGTCGTCTTTGCCGCTAAAGCTAAGAATCCCTGTTTCAGAATCGTAAGTTCCAATCGCGTTTTCGACATAAAGCAAATGGGTAACGCTATACTCGATCCTATATGTGCCATCATCTTCTTTAGTGATATTCAGAATTTCATCAAAATCATTACTATAATAGCCTTCCTCTGGCATTTGAAAATTCGCAGTATCATTATTGGTTAAATGCTCGTTTGATACTATATCACTAACATTTTTGTTTTCTACTTGTACTGAAGTGCTCTCAGTCGATGGTTCTTTATTTTCCTGAGATTGCCCACATCCAGCTAACCCCAAAACCATGCATAGCACAAACAGGTAAATTACTTTTTTCATAGCATTCTTCTCCTTTATTCAATCTATTTTTGTCGATTTATTTGTTATCGCATTTTATCATACCATAATTATTAACTTTTCTGTTTAAATAACGAACTTCAAGCCTGATTTATTTCATCTGTCCACAATTTTTTCAAAATCATATGGCTGCACATAAATTTCCAGAAAACTTGTAGCACAATCACGATTTTTCTTTTCGTTCATAGCAAAGCTATCTCAAGCAGTGCCAACATACTCCAGGACTGGTCAGGCAAATAATTGACTATTTAATGACCAAGCAGATGCTTTTATTTGTAAGGTTCCTCCTGTTCTTCGATTTAACCCTTTAATCCGTGGCTCACAGCCGTATTTTTCAAATATTCCTTCGGATTGCCGTTCAGAATCAAATCGACATAGCCTAGCGGATCATTGTAGATGAGGTAGTCCAGTTCTGACCGCTGTGCCATGGTAACATCCAGTGCATCCTCGGCCCCGGTGCAGTCGATGGAAATTTTTCTCCCGTCCCGGAGCAACAGCTCCACACAGCCGGTGTCCATGTTGAAATGACAAGCTCTTTCATCGTACTTCATGTTTGTGTCCTTTCTGCCTTACGGCACTCTTACAGTGGTCTGTCGTGCTTTCTTATGATAAGGTCTAGGACGCTTTTCGATGGAAGCAAGGGATTCGTTCTGCTTTCCGAAGAAAACAAAAAATCCGAACCCTTCTCCTATCGGAAAAAAGTTCGGATTTTGTTGTTGTGGTGCACCTCCAGGGACTCGAACCCTGGGCCCACTGATTAAGAGAGCAAGTCACCGGTTCGTCTCAGTTTCTGGAAGTTTCGAGTTATCGTTATTTTTAATCAAAGCAACGTAATTTTTCACCCAGCAATTTCTGCACCCTTTATCCAATTTTGCAACGATTTGCACCTTCTGCACGTTTTGAAACCGTGCAAAATCCGTGCAGAAACCGTGCACTTACTCTCCGACAAATAAAATCACCCTATCCCCCATCGACTTGACGGCATTGGTTTGAGTGACCGCATCCCCGCTTTGTACCCGTACAAAAAAAATACAGAAGCCGCACGTCCTGTCAATGCGCGGCTTCTGTGTTAAAAAGGGGGGAGTGATATGGTTCTTGCAGTGGTTCTCAAGCCTCCGGCATCTGATACTCGTGGGTCTGCACATACTCTTCTACCTGATCCAAGGTGGGCATGGCATCGGAGCAACTATGGCCGGTAATGGTGATTGAAGCAGCAGCTGCTGCATACTTCAGTGCTTCTTCCAGACTCTTCCCACGTATCAACGCATTGTTGAAAGAGCCGGAGTAGGAGTCTCCCGCACCAAAACTCTTGAGCACCTTTGTTGGATAGATACCGCCCATGGTGCGGCCCTCGGCGGTATAGAGATGAGAGCCTTTTTTGCCCTGCTTGATGGAGACAAGGCTTACGCCCTTCTCCAGCAACCAGTGAGCACTCCGGTCGTCATCATGGTTGCCCGGGTGGAAAAGTTCTTCCATCTTATCAAACTCTTCCCGGGTCCCCAGCACCATATCAGCCTGCTGGGCGGCGAGGGTAAAATAGATACTGGTCTCGTCGTCATTGTCCCAGGTTCCGTCACGGTAATCGAGGTCAAAGGCAACAACCACACCGTTCCGCTTTGCCATGGCGATGGCGAGGAACACAGCTTCCCGCGCCGGAGAATGGGAGAGAGATGTGCCCGAGATGAGCAGCAGCTTGTGGCTGGCGATATAGCTCTCGTCCAGCTGAGCACAGTCGATGTGAAGGTCGGCGCAGTCGGTGCGGTACATGAAACAGTTGCACGAACCCTCTTTGATCTCACCCATGGTCACACCGGAACGGATGCCAGGGGCGGCTGTCTCGATGTGGGAGGTATCCACCCCCTGGTCATCCAGATATCTGACGATGAAGCGTCCGAACTGGTCATCGGACACCTTGCCGATGTAGCCAACTTTCAGACCCAGACGGGCCATGGCAACAGCGGTGTTGGCGGGAGAGCCGCCCACATATTTGGAGAAGGTCTTTGCTTCCTCCATGGGGCCGATCTCATTGGCATAGAGATCGATGGTGGCGCGGCCAAAGGCTACCACATCATTGGGCTTCTGAAGATCAAATTTCAGCATAGCGGCCCTCCCTTATGCATCCTCATGCTCCAGCGTGTCCAGCAGCTCCATGGCTTCCTTCACGGACAGACCATTGTGTACCACCTGTCCCAGAGTCTTGACCAGCGGGGTCACATGGGGGTATTGGAACACGAAGCGTCCGTAAGTCACGCCTGCAGCACCGGCATCCATGACATCACGGGTCATCTGAATGAAATCCTGTGCGGTCTTGCAGCCGTTGCCTCCGGCAATGGCTACCCGGGTGGGGGCAGCCTGCACCACCCGGGCAAAGCTCTCGGGGTCGCCGGTGTAGGTGGTCTTTACCAGATCCACCCCCAGCTCTGCAGCAGTGCGGGCAGCGTACATCACGTTCTCCACGCTACGCTGGTCGTCCCCGGTGATATGGTTGCCGCGGGGATAGATATGGCTGATGAGGGGCATCCCGTTGCGGTGAGCTTCCTCGCTGATGCGGCCCAGCATGGCGATCTGCTGCTCCTGATTGTCACCGCCCAGGATGCAGCCCACCGACACGGCGTCGGCACCCATGGCAATGGCTTCTTCCACACTGGCCACCTGCACATCGCTCTCGTAATGGTAGACGCCAAAGGTGGTCAACTTGAGCACAAGGCAGGTCTTGCCTGCGTAGGGAGCAAAGCAGTGTTCTGCAATGCCCTTATGCATGGTGATGGCATTCGGACCGCCGGCCACCATCTTGGCAATGGTATCATCGATGGTATCCAGACCTTTCATCACACCACGGCCCATGGCATGATCTACGGTCAGGCCGAAGTACTTACCGTCCTCGGTGGGCATCAGGCGCTTGAGACGAATTTCTTTTCCGATCATAATACTGTTACCTCGTTTCTGTTGTTTACGCAAGCAGGTTCACAAAGAAGTTGATATACTGCGGGCAGAGGGTGGTGACCAGGATGGCGATCAGGCCCACGCCCATAAAGGGGATGGCTTCCTTGACCGTTTCTCCAAATGTGGAGTGGGCGATCTTGGTGGAAACGAAGATACCGACAGCAAAGGGAGGAGTCAGGAAGCCAACGCACATATTGACCAGCATGATGGCACCGAAGTGGATGGTGCTGATGCCGTAAGTCTGCGCCACGGGCAGCAACAGCGGGGTCATGATGAGGATGGTGGCGTTAATGTCCATGAATGTGCCCATGAAGATGAACAGGATGTTGATCATCAGCAGGAAGCCCCAGCGGCTGGAGATGTTGGCCGTGATCAGGTTGGACAGGAAGGAGGAGATACCGGCCAGCGTCATGACCTTGCCGGCCACAGCGGAGAAGGCGTTCAGCAGGCCGATAACGGCAGTGGACGCACCGGCGATGGCGCAGCAGCGCCAGAAGGTGATCTGGATCTTCTTTTTGTTGATGATTTTCAGAACGGCGAAATAGAGGATACCGTAAACGCAGCTCACAGCGCCTGCCTCCGTAACGGTGCAGAAGCCGCCGTAGATAGCGCCATAGATGATGATGGGCATCAGCAGGGCCGGGATAGCGTAGAAGGTGGATTTGCCGATCTGACGGGCTTTTTCACTGAACGCCATATTGACCTTTTCCGGCTTGACCTGATGACGGCCGATGCGGAAGTAGTTAATGACGAAATAGCCCACTGCAAAAATGAAGGCAGGGCCGATGGTAGACATCCAGATTTCAGAGATCTTGCCGCCGGAGGCCAGAGCGTACATGATGCCGGGGACACTCGGGGGAATGAGAATGCCCAGAAAGCAGGTAGCCGCCAGCAAAGCGGAGTTATAAGCCTTGGGGTAGCCCTCTTTTTCCAGCTCGGGCACCATCATCTTGCCGATGGCGGAGATGGTAGCCATGGCCGAGCCAGTCAGAACGCCGAAGGCCATGCAGGCGCAGATGGTGATGACGCCGGTGGCGCCGCGGATGCGACCCACAAAAGATTTGATCCAGTCGATCAGCATCTTGGAGATACCGCTGTATTCCATGATGACACCGGCGAAGATGTAGAACGGGATGGCCAGCAGAGCAAAGCTGTCCAGACCGGAGAACGCGAACTGGGGCACAGTGACCAGATTGTAGCCGCCAAAAGCCAGCACCAGTAGAGAGGATGTGCCCAGTGCAAAGGAGACCGGCATCTTGAACAGGACGGCCACCACCATGAAGGAGATCAGGAAGATAAGCAAAGCTTGAAGCGCTGTCATAATTTCACCCTCTTTCTCAGTTGTCCGCCTCGGCGGTAGACTTCTTATCGCCGCCCAGCAGGCAGGCTGCAAGCATGTACACCTCGTGCAGGGCTGCCAGCACGATGCCTATAAACACCGGCAGGTAGACCCAGCCCATGGGGATGCGCATGGTGGGCGAAGTCTGGGGGGTACCGAAAATCTTCATCATATAGTCGAAGAAGAGCTTGGCAAAGACGACCAGGAATGCAAAAGTGGAAACGATGGCTGCGACTTCCAGCGCCTTGAGCCACTTTTCGCGGGCCGGGCCCTTGATCTTCATAAGCACCTGCTTGAGCACATCGATCTCGGTGTGGCTGTTGTCGCAGATAGCGTAGGCTGAGCCGATGTAGGTCAACCAGATGAAGAGATAGCGGGTGAGCTCTTCTGCCCACGCGGCAGAGATAAACAGGAAATACCGGCAAACCACCTCGATGAAGATGGCCGCGACCAGCAGAATTGTGATAAGAGCCAGCAGGAAGGTCTCGATGCCCAACAGTCTGTCGTTGACCTTCTTCAAGCCCTGCAGCGTTTTGTTATTGCTGTTCACAGCATTTGCCTCCTTTCATAAACTGCCGCCCCGGGCACTCCCCGCAAGGCGGCAGAATCACTTTACATCAAAGTATGGAGCGCCACATAGCCTTACTTGTTCTTGTAATCACCGCTGGTGATGGCGTCCATGATCTCGTCGCTGTAGGTGCCGCGACTCTCTTCCCAGATCTGCTGGTAGATCTCCTGCAGCTTAGCCTTCATATCATCGGAGGGCTGATCCACGGTCCACTGGCCGCTGGCCACGCCGTCGTTGGTGATCTTCTCGGTCTTCTCACGGAAGAACTCGGTGAACTCGTCAGAAGCCTCCTGTGCAGCCTCCTTGAAGGCGGCCTTGTCCTCGTCGCTCAGCTTTTCCCAGAAGGGAGCGCCTGCGATGAAGCAGCCGCCGGAGTAGCAGTAGTTGAGTTCGGTGATGTGGGTGATGACATCCAGAACGCCCTGGTTGGTGTAATTGAAGATCGCGTTGTCCAGACCATCGACGGTACCGGTCTGCAGGGCATTCAGCACCTCAGAACCGGCGATCATGACGGGCAGTGCGCCGCACTTCTCATAGAAAGAGACAACAGAGGCGACGGACGGGGTGCGGATCTTCAGGCCGGCCAGGTCAGACATCTCGGTGACGGGGCGGATGATGTTGCCCACCTGACGGAAGCCGTTGCAGTAAGAAGAGATGCGGATGAGGCTGTTCTGCTCCATAATCTTGGCCACTTCGTCGGCGATCCAGCCCTTGAGGTAGTATTTATCCGCCTCGTCGTAGTCAGCCACCAGACCGGGCAGCCATGCGAAGCCCAGTGCGCCGTCCAGCACGCCGTCCATGGTCATATCGTCGCTCATCAGCACATCCAGCGTACCCATCTGCAGCATCTGTGCCATGTCGGAGCCGTTGCCCAGAGAGCCTGCGGCGATGACGTTGGCCTGATAGCGGCCGCCGGTCTTGTCTGAGATGAGCTCAGCAAAGCGTTCCACATAGGGGGCGCGGTCACCGGTGACGTCTGCAGTGACCGAGAAAGTAGCGCTCTCAGCCGGTGCAGCAGCAGAGCCTGCACTGCCGGTGGTGGAAGCTGCGGTGCTGGAAGAGCCGCCGCAGGCGGTCAGGCCAATGGCAGCAGCGGAGATTCCGGCGGCCTTCAGGAAATCACGGCGGGAAATTTTCTTGGTGCTCATAAGATTATTCTCCTTTTTCTTTTTGTTTTTATATCCTGTTTTTACAGTTCGTAATTATCAAAGCCTCAGCGGAGGCAGGCCAGCTGCTGCAGGAACGCGATCTTGGCTGTATCTTCCAACAGCTCTGCCTGATCGAAGCACTCTTCCATGGTCTTGCCCATAACGAGGATGCCGTGGCCTTCCATCAGGAAAGCCCTTGTGTCCGCCGATGCGTTGGCCACCGTTTCTGCCACGACATCGGCCAGCTCTGTGGAACCGGGTGCCCGGTCGGGCACGATGGGCACCTCGCCGAGCTTGAGCTTTGCCGACTCGGTGTAGAGGGGCAGCGGCTTTTTCTGCAGCGTCCAAAGCACCGAATAGGTGGGGTGGGCGTGGATGATATAGTTGATCTCGGGGCGGAGACGGTAGACATCCAGATGGAACCGCGTCTCCTTAGAGGGCTTCAGCCCCTGCGCTGCTCGCTTGACATGTCCCTCAGCGTCGCAGAGCACAAGACCTTCGTAGGTGACTGCCCGCAGCGGCACATTGCTGCCGGTGATGAGCATATCACCTCCTAGCCGAGCACTGACATTTCCGCCCGCTGCACTTACCAAACCCTTCTGGTAGACCAGTGCCGAGTAGCGGATGATGTCATCGGCCGGTTTCGGCCAGACGATCGATTCATGTTCCATCAGTAAACGACCTCCTTCCGGCAGAGCATCTTTTCCAGCGTATCCTCACGGCCCATGCTGCCGCCCTTGAGAGCGAACTCCCGGCCTGCGAAGCAGCCGTCCAGCATCAGCCCCTGTGCCACGCCGGGTTCCAGTGCGCAGCCGAGCTGCAGATGCTCAACGCCGAACTGCCGGAGCACGCCCTGCGAAGTCTCGCCTCCGATGATGACCAGCCGGTCGAATGCGGCATCGTGGTCAAACGCTGCCGCAGCCTGTGCAAAGCACTCCATGATAGCTTTGCTGGTGCCGGGCTTGTAGGAGTATTTTTCCACCTGTGGGAAGAGGATGACGCTCCCCTGCCCCAGCAGCTGCTCTGCTTGCTTTGCGGCCCGCTGCGGCACCTCTTTGCCGCCCTCGATGTAGGCGTCGATGTCCAGCGGCACGGTCTGCAGCCCACGCTCCGCAGAATAAGTGATCTGCTTATGAGCGATGTCGTAGGCCGAAGCACAGAAGCAAAGGCTCCGGATGTCCCGCACAGGGAAGGTGTGGGGCTGCGCCGGGCCGTAGAGATATTCGGCCAGACCGTCTGCGATGCCCAGAGAGCCGGTCCAGAACACTTTGGGGTATCGGGGTGCCAGCGTCTTGAGCAGATGAAGGACATCTGTCCGGGTGATGGCGTCGAACACCAGAATGCGTGTTTCCTCGGCCAGCTGATGTTCCACAGCGGCCAGCAGCGTTTCCTCGCCGCCCTTTACTGCGTCGATGTCCACCAGACCGATCTTCTTGTCGGTGTCCTTTCCCAGAATTTTGGGGATGTAGGATTCCGTCGGTGGGAAGATGGGGTCGTTAGCATAAACCGACTTGGGGAGGATCTCTCCCTCACAGTACTGGTTGCCATAAAGGGTAAAGGTACCGAGGTCGGGAGCGTTGTCCACAATGAACACATTGTAGTCCGGCCAGCCGTCCAGCAGACCGTCCAGCTCGTAGGAGTCATTGCCCCGGAAGCCGGTGCCAATCTTCTTCATATAGAAGCCGCCCGGCTCGAGCCGCCTCAGAAGGTCTGCGTGGAGCTGCCGTGCCTTGTCCTGCGCGGTGTTGCGGGAAGAGAGGTTCACGGTCAGGATCTCGTCGGCCTCATGTTCCAGACTGCACCGTCCATTCGTACAGATACGCACCTTCCGGCCTCGTGCGGTGAAGTAACTGCCGGAATCAGCAGCGCCCGTCAGGTCGTCTGTTATCTCTGTCAGTCTCACAGCTCTGCTCCTCTCTGTTTATTCAAACACACTGTTTGTTCGTTCTCTGAGCAGAGAATAACATTCTCTCCCGGATTCGTCAATAGTTTTTGTTTCATTTCATGACATTGCACACATTTCCGGGCATATTTTGTTCACTTGCGCCATTAAAATCATGCTATTTTTGTTCTTTTGAACATTTGTTGCATTGTATTCTTTTCTCCTTGGCTCAAGTATCCAGCATCGTCGCAAAGAATCTTTTTTACGTTGTATTTTGTTTATTCAAACAAGTTCCTTCCGAGTTTTTCGATTCGCCCAGACAGCTTTCAGCCGCCTATCAAGCACAAAAAAGTTATATCTCGCTCACTCAAATCATGTTTAAATGAACACAAAAAGGGGCTGTTGCAAAATAGCACAACACAAATAGCTATAACAATTTCAAAAATAAGCGAAAAAGTGAACAATACAAAAAGCAAGTGCATCACATCTCCATCAAAAAATTCTGGTTTTCGAGAAAAAGTGTTGCACTTGCTTTTCTTTATGTGAGATTTCAGCTTAAATTATCGCGTATTACCGTCAAAATAGAGGGAACTGCATTTTGCTACAGCCCCCTCATCTTCATTTTATCAGACCATTTTGAGCTGCGTCTGTGCATTTGCCAGGATCTTTTTCCACCCGGCAGGAAGGTTGGTATCGGTGATGACCAGATCCATATCCGGGATGTCCGCAAAGTGGTTGGCCTTTACCAGCCCGAACTTGCTGGAATCCGCCAGAATGATGTTCTGGGCTGAGGATTCAATCATAGCCTTTTTGTTCTCCACGATGTTGGCGTTGATGCAGGTGATGCCCAAACTCTGGTGGACCCCCGACACCGAGAGAAAGGCCTTGTTGGCCCGGTGGCGGCGGATGAACTCCACCGCCTCGGGGGAAGTAAAGTTATAATCCTCGGGGTGGTAGTAGCCGCCGGGAAAAATGACCTTGATATTCGAGTGTTTGAGCAATTCAGCCAGAATGAGGAAGTTGTAGCAGAGTACCGTATACTCAAAATCCGTGGGCAGGTAGAACGTCATCCGTGAAACGGTGGTGCCGTTGTCGAGGAACACCCAGTCGTCCGGGCGGATGAGAGAAGCTGCATATTTGGCGATGCGGTCTTTCTCCGCAAAATTTTCCAGCCGTGCCCGGCGCAGGTCGTAGTTTTCGCCTTCGTAAGAGTAGCCGTTTCCTCCTTCTACCAGCGTGGCATAACCATAGCTGCGCTCCAGCACATGGTTCTTGCGCAGCAGTTCCAAATCGCGCCGCACGGTCATCTCCGAGACCCTCAGCGTCTCAGCCAGCTCTTTTACCGAGATCTTCTGGTATTTTTTCAAAAGATCCAACTCCTGGACCATCCGCTTTTCCTTGCCGCTTTCTGTTTTCAACGCCAAAACCTCCTCACAGGTCGTTCTCTGCCTTTATTATGCACTTTTTGACTGTTCAATGCAACAATAAGCTGTTCGTTTCCCTTCAATTCAACCTTTTCCACAAGTTTTTCCTGTGTTTTCTATCAAAAACATCCAGTTTTCGGGGCTTTTGTTTCTCGACCGCGTGTTTCGTCTGGCAGTGATAAATTTTTCTTTATTAAAAAGAGCTGTAGCAACTCTGCAACCAGTGAGGGCTTTTTTCTATTTCCGTTGCAGTTTTGCCGCTTTTCCATCCTTCCTGCAAAATTTCCCGTATACAACGGATCCAGTACAATGAGATGCCGTTGCGAGTAGAATACTCCCTAACACAGAAAGGACAAGATTTATTGCCGGTATTTTATGCCATTATGCAGTGGGGAATGCACACCCAGAGTTTCCACGTATCGTGTTCCACGGTCTGCGGCATTCCAGTGCAACTTATCAGTTGATGATCTCCGTCGGCGATGTGAAGGCTGTGCAGGGAACCACAGGACACGCAACGGCAGATATGCTGGTCAACACCTATGCGCACATCCAGCAGTCCTCCCGTGTGGAGCTTGGGAAAAAGTTTGAAGAAGGCTTCTATGCGAAACCCGGAACACCCAGCCCGCAGGCTGTAAACGCCGAAGGCGAACCGACCATCTCTATGACTGCTTTGCTGGAACTTCTAAAGAACGCCGACCCCGAAGTAAAGGCACAGCTCCGTCTGGCTCTGCTGACCTGATGCAAAATTTACCACGCATTTCAAAGCAATTCCAGCTTATGCAGAGGATTCCCACGAAAAAGCCGACCGTGCAAAAACCGTGCATTGACCGTGCAAGCCCCGATTTTTCAGGGTTACATAACGAAAAAGAGCGTCGAATCAAACGATTCAACGCTCTTTTGTTGGTGCACCTTGCGCACACATATCCGAACTTTTCTCCGCTTTCACAGCTTCCCCGAAAGCGACCGTTTCCGTACCTTCCTTATAATTAAAGGTAATGAGAACCTTATCATCGTAGAGATAGATGGCATTGATGAAGGTATCCACCAGTGCCTGCCGCTGCTCTGGCTGGGTCATATCCAGCTTGCGGAAGCGAAGCAGCCAAAAGCGGACGAACTCCTCTTTCATCTTTGGCTTAGCCAGCCGTTCCTCTGCAATGCGGGCTTGCAGTTCCTTCCGCTGTTCTTCCAGTGCTTCCAGCCGTTCCTTGGTGGAGCTGGTCAGAATGCCCATCTAGATAGCGTTCAGCATATTGGTGATGCCGTTCTTCTCGGCATATGCCGTACATTCACGAATCTGGCCCTCAATAGATTCTTCGCGCTGGTTGTCGCTGGAATAGCGAGCGTAGATCACGGCGGTCATGGCAAGCACCTCTCATTCTACATCATTGAACGGTGGAGCGTTCTTTCAAAGCACTGTTTCGTATAATACGATATACCACAGTTTTTAACCGAATACAATACTTTTTCCAAATAAAAATCGCCATCATTCTCAGGTCGTCCAATTCTGGCTTGCCGACTGCAGATCCACCATGTGGGTGTACAGTCCCTTCCGAGCGTACAGCTCTACCGGGCTGCCCTGTTCGGCCACGATGCCGCCCGACAGCACCACCACCTGATCCGCACCAGCTACAGTGCGCATCCAGTGGGCGATGATAAGGACGGTTTTGTGTTTTATGAGCCGGGAAAGAGCCTCCTGAATGGCAGTTTCGTTCTCCACGTCAAGACTGGCGGTGGCTTCGTCCAGCAGAATGATGGGCGCATCCTTTAGGAAGGCGCGGGCAATGGAAATGCGCTGACGCTCGCCGCCGGAAAGGACGCAGCCATTCTCGCCGCCATGGTCTTGGCCTGCACCTTGTCCTGCACCCGGTAGCTGCCCATCACGATGGCAGCGGATACCGGGACGACCCACAGGGCTGCCAGCGCCATCCGTCCGTCAAAGGCAAACAAGCTCAGGGTAGGCCACCAACACCACATGATAGGTCTTTGCCATTTTCTCAGCTACCGTCAGCGCGCCACGATAGCATACGCCGCCGTGGAGCATCACCATCAGTTCCGGGTGCTCCTGTCCGAATTCAAAGTATTTCAATGCTACTCCACCTCATACTCGTTTCTTTTGATATCCGCAGTCGCAGTAGGGTCCGCCGGAGGCAAGGGTATACTGCCGCACAAAGTCGGTCACGCCGCCGGCTTCGCTCATGGTGTAGTCCAGATGGCACAGGGCGGGGGTCAGGTCATAAAGCCCCAGCTCCTGCATCAGCGTGCAGATGCCGCATTTCGTAAAGCGTCCCTCGTAGCCGCTGCCGTCGGGATACGCGTAAAAGTCCATGTTCCACGAGTAGGGGTTGCGGTCGGCGGCTTTCAGATCGGCGGTTGCCTTCATGCTGGCAATGTCCTTTGCGGTAAACTTGCTTTTTCCGCTCCTGCGGCAGAACCACTTCATCAGCGGCGTCATCTGAGCGTTCTCATAGTATACCGTCAGCGCCTCTGTATCCGGCCGCTGCGGCATACAGAGAACGAACGCCCCCAGCATGGCGCAGCCAATGATGTTCAATTGGAAGCGGTCGGCCTTTTCAAACTCCGGCAATTTGGTGAGGATTTCTTTGTATTTCGGCTTGGCGGTTTTGGTGATCTGCTTTGCGGTGGCTGCATCATAGCCCAGCACCGCCGTCAGCTGCTTTTGGAAAGAGCCTGCAAACAGCGCCCACATCCCCATGGGCATCCCTGCATACTTCATTGTCTGCCTCCAAATCCGATCTTCACGATCTGCATTTTCATCCCGTTGTCCCCGATCCTTGCGAGGAAGCGGAAAAAGCAGCTGACCGATGGGTCTTTCAAATCGTTGTAGCCCAGCATATAGCCCCGGCTTGAAATCTGCATATCCTTGCCCCACGGCGCAAGCTCATGTTCCGCATCCGAAACCGCGAAATATGCCCTCACATCCTTGATCTTTGCAGTCTTGAGCCATGTTTTTGCAATCATCTTCACCGCCGTGCGGTTGGCGGCATCAAAGACCAGCACACCGCCGGGGAAAGCGTCTGCCATTCCCCGCACCAGTTCCCGGACCTGCTGGGTCGGGAAGTAATAGAACACCCCGGAAGCAAAGAACACCGCCCCGCCGGAGGCATCAATTCTGCCAAACCATGCGGGGTCTTTCAGGTCGCAGGGGATATTTTGCTCCCGCTCCCCGGCGGGCAGCAGCTGCTGCCGCAAGGCAATCACATCCGGGAAATCCAGATTGTAGATCTTGCAGCTGCCGTTGTCGCAGGCTCTGCCGGTGTTATCCAGCCCACAGCCCAGATTGACCACCGCTGCGCAGGGATGCGTTTTCAGGTATTCCCGCACCTCGTAGGTAAGGTCGTTCTGCCGCATGGCGACCTCCAGCGCACCGAACCGCTGCATCAGGCTGCGGGAGCTTTTCTCCGCCTCTGAAAAATCGTAGTCGATCTGGTCGAGCAGACGAACCGCTGTTTCATCCCGGTAAAGGTTCGGGTACAGCTCCGTACACAGCTTCCGGGAATACAGCGGGAGGATCAGCGTCTCCTGCACGGTGTTTTTCTCGATTTTGTATTTCATAGGTTCCTCCCTCAGCGAGTAAAAACAGTCATCATTGCCGCCAGCACTGCCGCTATGACTGCCATGCCTACCGTACGATAGGCACTGCGGATTGCTTCTTTTCGCCCCATGCTTCGTCCGCCTTACACTGTTTCACCGCTTTTGTGCCGTAACGCACAGCCAGCCCTTTTTATTTTTGTGGCTCTGAATCTTACAGAATCCTGCCTGCTCCAGATATGCTTTCAGGGCAGTATCCGTATAGATGGTCATGCCATTGATGATCTGCGTCCATTTGTTGTCTTTTGCGGTTTCGCCGTTTGCTTCGTTGCAGATGAAAAAGACCCCGCCGGGTTTCAGCACCCGATAGACCTCTCCGAAATTCTGCACAAGTTCCGGCCAGAAATAGACCGTTTCAAAGGCGGTCACTACC
>ERZ791930.724-NODE-724-length-20892-cov-3.478092_pt1 | contig 20892 bp, 23 predicted proteins | sample MGYA00510128_ERZ791930 | MGnify/ENA primary metagenome ERZ791930 (study PRJEB30046, sample SAMN00792057) | human gut metagenome | study: EMG produced TPA metagenomics assembly of the A metagenome-wide association study of gut microbiota in type 2... | reverse complement strand
ATGTATTCATCAGAGACTTAACAAAATAAGAAATCACAAAAAAACTTTGCATACTGCAGCAATTGTCTTAGTTTTTAACGGCAACAGCCTCGATCTCGATTGCTACGTCCTTTGGCAGTCTGGCAACCTGAACACAGGAGCGTGCCGGATATGGCTCTTTGAAATGTTTCGCATATACTTCATTGATCTTTCCAAAGTCATCCATGTTGCTGATAAACACAACCGTCTTAACAGCCTTCTCTATAGAAGATCCGGATGCCTGCTCTGCCTGTGCTTCCACACTACCGGTAACTAACTCCCCTGTTGAAGGATCGATCGGGATCATGCCGGATGTGTAGATCATACCATTGACCTCGATTGCCTGAGAATACGGTCCAATTGCCGCAGGTGCCTTATCTGTACTAATTACATTTGCCATAATAAAAACCTCCAATTATCATTTTTTACATGGTAACACTATTTAATGAATTGTACTAGCATTTTTTTGCAGATAACAGTATACTGAAAGTATTAAATTCATGGAGGATAATTATGACCAGTAAAATAGAACTTGGAAAATTTCAAGAATTGATCGTTGTCAAGCAGACCGACTTTGGTGTGTTCCTCAATACCCCGACAGGAGCTGAGCAGGACAAGATCCTTCTTCCAAAAGCCCATGTACCACAAGGCACACAGCTTAAAGATGTACTAAATGTATTTGTGTATAAAGATTCCGAAGACAGACCAATTGCAACAACCTTAGAGCCGGATATTACCTTAGGCGGTGTTGCAAGACTCTATGTAAAAGAAGTAACTCCGATCGGCGCTTTTTTGGAATGGGGATTGAGTAAAGATCTGTTTCTTCCTTTTAAGGAGCAATTGTATCCGGTCAAAGAGGGCGATGCCGTATTAGTCACCCTTTATATTGATAAAAGCGACCGTCTCTGTGCTTCTATGAAAGTTTATGAATCACTGCGCAGCGATTCTTCTTATCAAAAAGACGACGAAGTATTTGGACGCGTCTATGAGATCAGCGAGAATTTTGGCGTGTTTATCGCTGTAGATGATATGTACTCTGCTCTGTTACCACACAAAGAAGTCTTTGAGACCTACCGCATCAATCAACCGGTATATGCACGCGTTGCACAGGTGTTAGAAGATGGCAGACTGACGTTAAGCGTCCGCAAAAAGATTCCTGAGCAAATGAATGAAGATGCGGAAGTGATCTACGATTGTCTGGAAACGGCAGGCGGATTCCTTCCTTATCACGACAAAAGTGATCCTGAAGTCATCAAGCGTGAATTTCATATGAGCAAAAATGCATTTAAGCGAGCCATTGGTCATCTCCAAAAAGCCGGCAGGATTAAGATTGAATCAAACGGTATACGTATGCTTTCCTAAGCCATACAGAAGACTATTGCAATTATAAAACCTATATATTGACACACCAAGAGATACAAAAAGCCGCCCGGTCCATATCATTTTGATATGTCCGGACGGTTTTATTGTTTGCATTATTATTGTTCAAATTCCCCATATTGGCGGAATCGCTGATAACGTTTTTCCAACAACTCTTCTACAGGTGTAGATTGCAATTTAGGCAACGTCTCTGCCAACGCCTTGGCAATCTGGTCTGTCGTGTAAGGCAGATCCTTTTCGATGCCATTTGGCGACTCTGTAAATTTGCGATCTATCACGTTGTTTTGCAGCAAATGATCTGCTGTCATGCGCATTAGCTCTGCAGCTTCATCGACTCTGGAAGGATCTCTCCATAATATACTGGCAAAGCCCTCCGGTGATAACACCGAATACATACCATGCTCCAGCATCCACACCGTATCTCCAACTGCAAGTGCAAGTGCACCGCCGCTACCGCCTTCTCCCACAAAGATACTGATGATCGGCGTTTTAAGACGCGACATTTCCATAAGATTCCGCGCGATCGCCTCACCCTGTCCACGTTCTTCTGCACCAATACCGCAGTATGCACCCGCCGTGTTGATCAACGTGATGACCGGTCGATGAAACTTTTCTGCCTGTTTCATTAATCGAAGTGCTTTGCGGTATCCTTCCGGATTTGGCTGACCAAAATTACAGGCAACGTTCTCCTCGAGAGTATGCCCTTTCTGAATACCGATCACCGTAACCGGTTCTCCCCGAAAAGATGCAATGCCTCCAACGATCGCTCCATCATCAGCATAATAACGATCCCCATGAAATTCCATAAATTCATCAAATAATTGATCAATAAATTCTCTTGCCGTTGGACGCTTTATATTTCTAGCTATGGATACTGTTTTCATTGTATCACTTACCGTATTGCTGCTCATGCTGCCTACCTCCATTATTTTCGACTATGAAGTTTTAAGATCCTTCCCAACTCTTCCCGCATTTTTTCGCGATGAACAATGCGGTCCACAAAACCATTTTTAAGTTGAAATTCTGCCCTCTGAAATCCCTCCGGCAATTTCTGATGGATCGTCCCTTGGATCACACGCTGTCCGGCAAATCCGATCAAAGCTTTCGGTTCAGCCAATATAATGTCTCCTAACATTGCAAAGCTTGCCGTCACGCCACCAGTTGTCGGATCTGTCAGTACTGTGACATATAATAATCCCGCTGCATCATGCCGTCCCAACGCTTCCGATACTTTTGCCATCTGCATCAGAGAGATGATCCCCTCCTGCATTCTGGCGCCACCGGACGTCGTAAAAATAATGATCGGCAGTTCGTGTGCTGTCGCGTATTCCACTGCTCTAGTTACCTTTTCACCAACCACAGACCCCATACTTCCCATCATAAAATGGCTGTCCATAATGGCAATAACTGTGTCGTGTCCTTCTATCTGACAACGTCCTGTAACAACTCCCTCGGTGATCTGTGCCTTTTTTTGTGCTTTCTCGATCACCTTATCATAATCCGGATATCCCATCGGATTTTTAGGATGCATCGCAGCATCAAATTCTTCAAAGGTCCCCTCGTCGCAGGTGATCGCAATACGTTCCTTTGGACTCATTCGAAAATGTGCTTCGCAATTCGGGCAAAGTTTATATTTTGTCACCTCTTTTTTGTATATAATATTTTTACAGGAATTACACTTGATCCACATTCCATCCGGAATTGACGGTTCTTTGGACTTCATCCGTCTTTCCGGTCTGCGTGTCTCCGGTTTTTCCAGAGAAATATAATTTTTCTTTCCAAATAAATTCATCCTGCTCCTCCATGCATTACACTACTGCTGCAATAAATTATCTTCCAAAAACGAAGTATCAAACTGTCCTGCCAAATAATCCGGGTTATTTAAGATGCGGCTCTGAAATTCAATATTCGTATCAATGCCATTGATAATAAACTCATACAGGGCCCGATTCATTTTAGCGATCGCTTCCTCTCGATCCCTGCCATGGGCGATCACCTTTGCAATCATAGAATCATAAAACGGTGGGATTTCATATCCTTCATAAATTGCCGTATCCACACGAATACCTAAGCCACCGCTTGGCAGCATCAGATAGTCAACAAGCCCCGGGCATGGTGCAAATCCTCGATCCGGATTCTCCGCATTGATTCGACATTCTATAGCATGCCCTGTAATATGAATATCCGATTGTTCATATGATAACTTCTCCCCGGCTGCCACGCGGATCTGTTCTTTCACAATATCAACTCCCGTGATCATCTCCGTGATCGGATGTTCCACCTGAATTCTGGTATTCATCTCCATAAAGTAATACTGTCCGGAATGATCATACAAAAATTCAATTGTTCCTGCACTTTCGTATCCTGCCGCCTTTGCAGCAAGGACCGCAGATTTACACATCTTTTCTCTGGTCTCTTCGGACAATACCGGAGACGGTGCTTCTTCTAATACTTTTTGATTTTTGCGCTGCAATGAACAGTCTCTCTCTCCCAAATGGATCACATTACCAAAATGATCGCCAAGCACCTGCACTTCAATATGTCTGGCATGTTCGATCACTTTTTCCATATACATCTGATCGTCACCAAAAGCTGCTTTCGTCTCGCTTTGTGCTGCCTCAAATGCCTGATCCAGTTCATCTTCAGTACGCACGATGCGGATTCCCTTGCCGCCACCGCCGGCAGATGCCTTGACCATAACCGGATATCCCAGCTTTCCTGCCACCTCGTGCGCCTGCTCTCTGTCAGCAACAACACCATCGCTTCCCAGAATAACCGGTACACCGGCACGGATCATCATTTCTCTTGCATTGGATTTATTGCCCAATGCATCAATAACCGATGGTGCCGGACCTATAAACTTAATATTACATTCTTCGCACATTGCCGCAAATGTACTGTTCTCTGACAGAAAACCAAATCCCGGATGAATTGCCTGCGCCTTAGTCTCTACAGCAGCCGTAATGATATTTGGCATATTTATATAACTGTCTGCCGCCTTGGCAGAACCGATACATACTGCTTCATCTGCAAGCTGCGTATGCAATGCCTCCCTGTCAGGCTCCGAAAAAACAGCAACTGTTTTGATGCCCATTTCCCGACAGGCACGAATTATCCGCACCGCAATCTCTCCTCTGTTTGCGATCAATATCTTATCAAACATCTGCTCCTCCAATCACTCAACATTTCTACGATCTATTATCCGAGTTTTGATCCAATCTCTCTGTCGAACTATCAGCCAATCATAAAAATAATTTCTGCCTGTGCAGCAACCTTGTCACCAACATATGCAGTTCCAACACCTATTCCGGCATTACGTTTTAATTTTTCAATGGAAACTTCCAAACGAAGTACATCTCCAGGTACAACTTTCTTTTTGAACTTTGCATTTTTAATGCCGCCAAAATATGCCGTCTTACCCTTAAATTCATCCATAGACAAAATAGCTACCGCTCCGGCCTGCGCCATTGCTTCCACGATCAACACACCCGGCATCACCGGTTCCTGCGGAAAATGTCCTGCAAAAAATGGTTCATTATAGGAAACATTTTTGGTCGCAATAACTTTTTCACCTTCCACGATTTCTTCAACCCGATCGATCAGCAAAAACGGCTGACGATGTGGGATGATACTCATAATTTCTTTGATATCCATACCCATATTAATTTACATTCCTTTCTAAACCTGCGGACTCAACAAGTGTCTTCCCCTTTTATCCACAGGTATATCTTTCAGATTCCGATACACAACGTCTGCTTAACAGCAGACCATCGCCCGATATTGGTATTGCTATTTCACACGGAATAATTCCTGTCCAAACTCAACAAACTGTGCATCTTCCACTAAAATTTCTGTGATTGTTCCATCCACTTCGCTTATGACTTCATTCATAAATTTCATAGCCTCTATGATACATACGACATCGCCTTTTGCAATCGTATCCCCCACCTTCACAAAAGGTGGTTGATCCGGTGCACTTGCTCGATAAAACGTACCTACTATCGGAGCTGTCACGATCTTATCTCCGGCTGCAGGCTCGGTCTTCTCGGTTTCGACTGTAGTCGGTGCTGCATCTGTGACAGGATTCTCAACTTTTACTGCTGTCTGTACCATCTGTGCTTCCGGACTTTCCTCGACTGCATTTGCCATACCGCGTCCTAATTTTACGGAGGCATTTCCTAAAGTTACTTCCATATTATTTAAATCTGAGTGTTCAAATATCTGAATCAACTCTTTGATCTGATCATACTGCATTGTGTTACCATACCTTTCTTAACCATCTGTTGTCACTGTCTGCACACTACTCATCCCACTTCTTAAAGCAGAGAACTCCATTGTGTCCGCCAAATCCCAAAGAATTAGACAATGCATACTGTGCCTCTGGTACTACTCTTCCCTCATTTGGAATATAATCCAGATCACATTCTTCATCCGGTGTATGATAATTGATCGTCGGCGGCAGGAATCCTTCCTCCAATGCTTTCACACAAGCAATTGCCTCGATAGCACCTGCTGCACCAAGCAAATGTCCTGTCATAGATTTGGTAGAGCTGACCGCAACTTTTGCTGCCGCATCCCCCAATGCCAGCTTGATCGCTGCCGTTTCTCCGGCATCATTAGCATGGGTACTTGTTCCATGTGCATTAATATAATCCACCTGCTCCGGCGTAATCCCTGCCTCATCCATTGCTAATCTTATCGCTCTCGCAGCTCCGTCGCCATCCGGACAAGGTGCTGTCATATGATAGGCATCTCCTGTAGCGCCATAACCTACTATTTCACCGTAAATCTTAGCTCCTCTTGCTTTAGCATGTTCCAGTTCTTCCAAAATGAGTATTCCGGATCCGTCTCCCATGACAAAACCATTTCGGTCTTTGTCAAACGGTTTACAGGCATCTTTTGGATCTTCCGTCGTAGAAAGTGCTGTCAAGTTCGTAAATCCAGCCACACCGATCTCACTGATCGACGCCTCAGCACCGCCGGCAATACAAGCATCCAGATAGCCATGCTTAATATCCCTAAATGCAGTGCCAATGCAATTTGTTCCTGTTGCGCACGCAGTGACAATATTTTCACATACTCCCTTAGCTCCCAAACGGATCGCAATATTACCAGCCGCCATATTACTGATCGTCATCGGAATAAACAAAGGAGACACACGAGAAGGTCCTTTTTCGTGCAAACGAATCACCTGCTCCTGCATTGTCATCAGGCCGCCAATACCGGAACCTACGATCACACCGACCTTAGCCGCATCCTCTTTCTCCATATCTAATCCGCTATCATCAAATGCCTGAACAGCTGCAGCCAGTGCATACACAGCATATGGGTCATTTCTCTTTACATCCTTCTTACTCATATACAGTTCCGGATCAAAGTCTTTTACTTCAGCACCAACCTTAACCTTAAAATCCGTCGTATCGAACTTTTGAATCAGATCAATGCCACATTTGCCATTTTTTAATCCTTCCCAAAATGTATCTACCGTACATCCAAGTGGGGTGACCGCTCCCATACCTGTTACTACTACTCTTCTATCCATCTCTAAATCATACCTTTCCAAGTCTTGATCACTATAGGTTACATGCACATTCCGCCATCAACATGGAGTACCTGACCGGTAATGTACGTATTTTTTGCCAAAAATACTGCTGCTTGCGCAATATCATCCACCTGACCGTAACGTTTAAGTGGAATTGTTTCCAGCATCTGCTTCTGCAGATCTTCTGAAAGTGCAGCCGTCATATCCGTCTCCACGAATCCCGGTGCGATTGCATTACATGTCACGCCACGTGCAGCCAACTCTTTCGCAGTTGACTTCGTCAGTCCGATAATTCCGGCTTTCGATGCCGCATAGTTAGCCTGTCCAACATTGCCCATAACTCCGACAACGGAAGACATGTTGATGATAGCTCCACTCCGTTGCTTCAGCATGATACTGCTGGCATGTCGGATCATATTAAACGTACCTTTCAAGTTTGTCTGAATAACACTATCAAACTGTTCTTCTGTCATACGCATTAATAACATATCTTTTGTAATACCGGCATTGTTGACCAGTATGTCCACAGAACCAAGCTCTTTTTTGACTTTTTTCATCATATCTGCCGCAAAGGCAAAGTCACTCACATCGCCTTGAACCGGCATACAAGTCACTCCACATGCTTCAATCTCCTGTACCGTTTCATCATCTAAGCTGCTGTGATAATTCAATACAATATTGCAGCCTTCCTTCGCAAATGCAAGTGCAATTGCTTTTCCAATACCTTTCGCTGCTCCTGTAACTACTGCTGTCTTTCCCTGTAACATGTTTACCATACCTTTCTGTGTGATTCACACACTGTCATGAAGTTTATTCATGGTTTTCTGCAAGGATATGCTATCCTCAACATTCACATTTACAACGCCTTTCAAAGTACGTTTCACAAAACCATTCAAAGTTTTGCCCGGTCCCAGCTCGATAAAAGTATCTGCACCTTCTGCCGCCATATTACGGATGATCTGTTCCCAGCGAACCGGACTAACGATCTGTTTTTTCAAAATAGGGATAATATCCTGTTCAGAAGCCACTTTCGAAGCATCTACGTTTGTATAGACCGGCATTTTCATCGGTGAAATGTGCATCTTGTCCAATTCCGGACCAAGCTTTTCTGCTGCCGGCTGAAGTAATTCCGTATGGAACGGACCACTGACTTTCAGAGGCACTGTAAGTTTTGCGCCTTTCTCTTTCGCCAATGCTGCAGCTCTCTTCGCTGCCTGCGCATGTCCGGCGATCACGATCTGACCCGGTGCATTGTAATTAGCCGGAACCGCTAAGCCATCGCCCTCTGCAGTTGCTTCTGCACAAGCTTCTTCTACTAATGCTGTATCTAATCCAATAATAGCATACATTGCTCCCTCTCCTGAAGGAACTGCTTCTGCCATGAACTTTCCTCTTTTTTGTACCAGTGCAACCGCCTCTTCGAAGTCCATTGCTTCACTGGCAACATACGCAGAATATTCACCCAGGCTCAAACCTGCTGTCATATCTGCACGAACTCCCTCTTCTTCCAACACCTTCATCGCTGCAATACTCATTGTCAGGATGGCAGGCTGCGCAAACTCTGTCTCGCCTAATTTCTGTTCATCTTCAAAACAAATATCCTTAATGGAATAACCAAGTACATTATCTGCCCGGTCAAAAATTTCTTTTGCCACCGGATAATTTTTATACAAATCCTTGCCCATGCCAGCATACTGTGCGCCCTGGCCACTAAACATAAATACTGTTTTCATGTCTTCCTCCATAGTTGCAAAGCCGGCTCTGTCGGCACCGAAAGTCTCGGCGCCGGCAAAGCCGAAATACTCTGCTTCTTATTTCTGGTTCTTCTCTACAAAATCAACCGCATCCTGAACAGTTACGATAGACTCAGGATCCTCTACAGATACATCAAACTCATCTTCGATGTCATTGATGATCTGGAATAAATCCAAAGAATCTGCATCAAGGTCTTCTTTTACATTAGTCTCTAATGTGATTTCCTCAACATCCTTTCCTGTCTGCTCTGCAATGATTTCTCTGATTTTCTCAAATACCATAGTGATTTCCTCCTATATTTTATTTTATATATACTGCTTGCGCAGTTATATGCTTCTACCATTCTACCAGCATTGTGCCCCAAGTCATTCCACCGCCGAATCCGGTTAAAATAATTTTGTCCCCCCGTTGGATAAGCCCTTTTTCGTTGAGTTCATTCAGCGCCATAGGCACACTTGCCGATGAAGTATTTCCATAATGCTCCATGTTCTTATAAAATTTACTGTCATCCATCTTCAACTTATGAGCAACAACGTCTATAATTCTGGCATTTGCCTGGTGTGGTATGACATAAGCGATATCTTCCATATCTACGTCAGCTTTAGCTAACACATTTCGAGTACTCTCCACAACCTTTTGGGTCGCAAACTTAAATACTGCACGTCCATCCATATAAATATAATACTTTGGATCATGGTCGCCAGACTCATCATTAAATGCATTGTCACACGCCGTATGTCCCTCTGTCAGTATATCACAAAGTTCCCCTTTGCTGCCAAGTTCTTCTGCGATAATGCCACCCTCTTCGGATGCTTCCACATAAGCACCACCGGCACCATCTCCAAACAATACACAAGTCGTTCTGTCTTCCCAGTTGACGATTTTTGATAGCGTCTCCGCCCCGATGACAACAGCGTTGCGGTACACTCCCGTTTTAATATATTTATCCGCAATACTAAGTGCAAACATAAAACCACTGCACGCAGCCACAACGTCAAATGCAACCGCGTTCACCATACCAAGTTCTTTTTGCACCATGCAGGCAAGAGATGGTGTTCCATAATCCGGAGTGACTGATGCAACAATGATCAGATCCACATCTTCCGGTGAGATTTCTGCACGCTCGATCACCTGTTTTGCCGTTCCTATTGCCAAAGCTGAAGTGTTCTCCCCTGCCGAGATCCTTCTCTCTCTGATCCCGGTTCTCTGTGATATCCATTCATCACTGGTGTCAACAATCTTTGACAGATCATCATTTGTTATAATCTGCTCCGGTACACAAGCACCTGTTGCCATTATTCTTGTTCTTATCATTATTTCCTCCATGTTCTCTCATGCAGCAATCCTGTTAATTATTCTGCTTATCTATAAAATCCCACAAATTGCTCAAGGCACAACGTACTGTCTGTTGCTCCTCTTTAGTTTCTATCCCTTTGAGCAGCGCATTGACCAAATCTTCATGAAACGCTGCATGCGCATCGTATATTGTACGCCCCTTTCTGGTCAGACCGATCTTCACAACACGACGATCCTGCTCACTTTTATAGCGCTCCACATACCCCTTCTTCACTAAATTATTAACCATGACAGTCAGCGTCCCCACCGTTATGTGCAGTATTCCTGCAATGTCACTCATACGGTACAGTGTATTTTTGCCAATGGCAGCCACTGTATGTATCTCTGTCATAGATAAATCGCATCCCGTCTTACGCGCGACCGAAATATTTTCTGTCTTCAAAACCTTTTCGAATATCTCGATCAGCTCTTGACCGATCATATATTTTTCTTTTTCCATTTTCTTCCCTTTTTATTTTGTAAATCAAACTTTTTTAACGCCACAAAGAGTATATTCCATTTTCACCCATTTCGTCAACTGTAGATTAGCAGTATTTTTAACAATATGTCCCCTTTCTTTTTGTGCAATGTGCATAATTTTATTAAGTATATAAAACTACGTCTCATGAATATAAATATGTTTTCTTCTGATAAATAAAACCAAACATTTTGTTTCTTGAAACAATTTGGATAATCAAACATTTTTCTCATTGCACCCACATTACAGCTATATTATAATGTACATACGCTTGACATGACGTCTCATAACTGTAATTTCGACACAGTGAGCGTCATTAAATATTGATTGATCATTTTACAGCAGGAGGTATTCATGCACTATAACTTAACAAATTTGGCAATTCTGTTTTTTTGCTACTCCTTTTTGGGATGGGGCATTGAAACGAGCGTTGCCAGTGTAAAGCACAAATGTTACCGTAATCGCGGATTTCTATCCGGTCCTTTTTGTCTGATCTATGGCTTTTCCGGAATTGTACTCAGCACATTTCTATACGAGCTTCGATCTGCCCCTTTCTTTCTGTTTTTGGGATCTGCGATCATTTCCACCTTTATCGAATGGATGACCGGCCGTCTTTTAGAACAGGTTCGACACAAAAAATGGTGGGATTATTCTAAGAAGCGTTGGAATCTGGACGGATACATCTGTCTGCAATATTCAATACTGTGGGGTATACTTGGATATATCGCGATCCAGTGGGGTAATACTCTGATCCTATGGTTATGGCAATTTATCCCCACCTTTGTTACCTATATTATTTTATGGACGTTAACCGCCATCTGCTGCATGGATATAACGGCTTCTGTCCTGACTATACTACATTTAGAGCATAAATCGCCCACTCTGATCCGACTGAATCGGGAACTTTTTTTATTTAAGACATCTTTCGGAAGGACACTTACCGCACACATACGGCATCGTATCCAAAAAGCCTATCCGGCCACTGCAACGGATAAAGTCATTTCGACATCTGCTACCAAACTGCCATTTTCTGAATTTATCTGGCTGTTCATATTAGGGGCTTTCTTAGGAGATATTGTAGAAACCATATTCTGTCGTCTGACTGTCGGTGTCTGGATGAGTCGTAGCAGTGTGGTATGGGGTCCCTTCAGCATTGTATGGGGGCTTGCCATCGCTTTAGTGACCACTCTTCTGTTTAAGAGTAAAGGCAAGTCCGACCGGCATCTTTTCATACTTGGGACGCTATTAGGTGGTGCTTATGAATATAGCTGCAGTGTATTTACTGAAATTGTTTTTGGAAAAGTTTTTTGGGATTACAGTCACATTCCGTTTAATCTTGGCGGCCGCATCAACCTGCTATACTGCTTTTTCTGGGGATTTGCCGCTGTCATCTGGTTCAAAAATCTGTATCCCATCCTGCACCATGTGATCGAACGGATATTGCATAGATCCAAATATCTATTGACAACTGTCGTTGCTGTGTTTATGATCTGCAATATTATAGTAAGCATGCTTGCTCTGATCCGATACGATACCAGGGAACATTCTCCAAAACCAAAAGCACATTGGGAAGAGGTAATGGATCATTACTACCCGGACGAAACAATGCGAAAGATCTATCCTAATGCAAAATAGCAAAGTAAACGAGTCATATGCCAATCGTGTAATGTATGATCAAAGTGCACCCATGCAGCAAAGTAAAAAGACCATAGATTACTTTTTCATCTATGGTCTTATACTTTACTTATCGACTTAACATCTCTAGCGTTGCTAACAGCACATCATCTTCCCATGGCTTCGGAATCAAATATTTTAATCCAATTCCCCGAACCTCTTCTAATGTACTTGCATCACACAACGAACTTAACATCATGATCTTTACATCCGGATGTTTCTTCATCAAAATCTGCGCCGTTTCTAATCCATCCAAGCCAGGCATAATAATATCCATGATAACAATATCCGGATGCATCTCATCATAAAGCTTGATGCCATCCTCTCCATTAGCTGCATAGGCTACCACTTCATATCCATTTTCTTCTACTACATCCTGTATCTGTTTGGAAGCGAACGGTGAATCATCTACCACCATTATTGTTATTTTATCCATTTCGATCCCCTTTCTGCACATTTTCCGCAATAAGCACATTCTGGCCTCATTCAACACCGGAATAATGCAGCTCAACCCGCATCGTCCCAATCTCTGTGTCAAATATAACGTCCATCTGTTCCTTCATAACATCTTCATGCCGAATCTCACTTTGATAAAACGGCACTGATAAGCGCGAAACTTCTTTTAATGTATTATTCAAACTGGATACACCATGTCCACAAACAATATTAATATATTCTTTGATATACAATGGAATCTGTTCATCCGGCGGCAAACCACCACCATACATTTTTGAAACGATCTGTAATACCATTGACTCCGGCATATCACAAATAATTTCCATACGAAGATAGCCACTCGTACAGATCATGATCTGCCGTACGGGCTGCTGCAGGAATATTTCTTTGTCCTGTTTCCGTCTCTGTAATTGCAGCCCCAACAATTTTTGACTCACAGAAACGAACGCCTGCTCAAAGGCCTTGCTCACCACATCCATTTCCATAGTACGACCCCCTCTCAACTCATGGCTGTACTATTCACCCAAGAATCTCATCTTTGCAGATGCATCTCTCGCCTTCTTGTCAACCGGTTTGCTCGTCTGATATAAACCGGAAAACGAGTTGGATAACGCGTTCTTGCATTCCTTACAGTATCTTCCGGTCAATATCGGTCTACCGCATTTCTCACATTCTATCGTGATTCCGGAATCCTTGGTAAAGGCCAAACGCTCCTCACGAACCCATTTTTTCAACTGCTGTACCGGTACTCCTGTATCTTCTGCTACCGTTGCCATGCCTGCCCCCGGATTCTCGCGAATGTATTCTTTCACATCCTGAAAGCGTTCCTCTAACTTCTTATTGCATTGAGGGCAAAGCGGTGAATTTGTATAGTTAAATAAATGACCACACATTTTGCAATTTCTAACGTCCATGTTATGCCTCCTCTACACACCTTTTCCTATACACACACATAAAAAATATACTTTATCGAACCCTGCCTGCAAAAGTGTCTGCGAGCAAGCTTCTACCGTACTTCCTGTCGTATAAATATCATCAATTATTATAGCACATTTTCCTTGTAAACACAACTTTCTAAAGTCTGCTCTGCAACGAAACGCCCCCTGTAAATTACGACTTCTCTCCCGTTTCGACAGTTCTTTCTGCGGTGCCGTATGTTTCACCCGCACTAACAGATCCGATCGCATTGGCAGACCGGATAATCTCGCCATTTCTTTTGCTATCTCTTCTGCCTGATTGTAACCGCGTTTCCGATATCTTTTGCTATGGACCGGCACCGGAACGAGCACTGGTTCTCGGATACGCTGCAGCCATTCTCTCTTAGCATCCCATAATAACCTTCCATATACTTTGCCGTATTCTGCTCGGCCTCCCTGCTTAAATCTCGCCATTGACTCCTGCATTTGCCCTGTATACAAAAGTACTGCTCCCCCCGCTGTAAAGCTATGTGGATGTGCTCTACAATCTGCGCAGCACATCTGATCCCGATCGATCGGTTTTCCACAATAGGGGCACAAAGGCTCCTGCAAAAAATGAAGCTGCTCTGTACATCCGCCGCAAAACCCCCGTTCACCAACCGCCAACACCTTGTCGCACCCCGGACACCTCGTTGGAAACACGATCTGCAATAGACTATCAATGATTAAGTTCAGCGTCTTCTTCCTCCATTTCTTTAATGCGCTGGCATAAACTTGAAAAGCGTTTCTGCTCATTCACATTGTGGATCATCCCCTGTATAACTCTGCTGCTTCCCACTGTCGTTACACATTTCTTTGCTCTCGTCACCGCAGTGTATAGCAAGTTGCGTCCCAACAGCATTTTAGGACCGCCAAGCACCGGAAGCACAATAGCCGGATACTCGCTGCCTTGGGATTTATGGATCGTAATTGCATAAGCCAGTTCCATTTCATCCATCTGGCTATACTCATATTCCACCATTTTTCCCTCTTCAAATTCAACGACCACCTGCTCCGCTATCGGTATGATCTCCCGAATGATTCCGGTATCCCCATTAAACACACCGGTCCCCTCTTCATATACATCGCCCAAGGACGTTTTCTTTGTCCAGCGTATCTGATAATCATTCTTGATCTGCATCACTTTATCTTTCTCACGGAATAACACCCCATGAAATTCTCGCTCCACCTTGCCTGCATCTGCCGGATTCATATATTGCTGCAGCACCTGATTCAAATGTTCCACACCTAACTCTCCCTTTCTAGTCGGCGTAAGTACCTGAATATCATAGGGAGAAGCATCTACATGCGGAGGGAGTTTCTGCATGATAAGCTGCACGACCACATTGATCACGGACGCACTGTCTTTTCGTTCCAGATGCATAAAATCCGGCGATGCATTCTCTAGCGAGATTTCTTCGCCGCTGTTGATCCGATGCGCATTCATAACAATCTGACTTTCTGCAGCCTGTCGAAAGATCCGATGCAGCCGCACAACAGAACAAAATTCCGCCTGAATCATATCTTTTAAAACATTACCCGGTCCTACCGATGGCAGCTGATTCACATCGCCAACTATGATGAGGCGCGTTCCCGGAACAATAGCACGAAGAAGCGCATTCATCAAATAGATATCGACCATAGAAAACTCATCTATGATTACAACATCCGCTTCCAACGGCTGTTTCTCATTACGCTCAAAATGCATTGCTCCCTGCGTATCCCCTTCACTCACGCCACCATTGATCTCGAGCAGCCGATGTATTGTCTGTGCCTCCCATCCAGTAGTTTCAGACATTCTTTTTGCGGCACGTCCGGTTGGAGCCGCCAGCAAAATATCTAACCCTTCCTGTTCAAATACCTGTAAAATAGTATTGATCGTCGTCGTTTTACCGGTACCCGGCCCACCGGTTATAATTGTTACACCATTTTGAACAGCCTGATACACCGCTGTTTTCTGTAGTTCATCTAACTCTATCTCCTGCCCCTTTTCAACCTTTCGCACCATTTTAGCAAGTTCTTTCTCAGATAGCTCGTAGGAAATATTAAGATCTAACAGCATGCGTGCACAATTAAGTTCCATATAATACAGCGTACTCAAATAAATACAGCGCTCTTGATCCTGTTCACAGACCTTTAATTCTTTATCCAACATCATCCCCTCTAAGGCATCGGAAACAACCCCCTCATCGACCAATAGAAGCTCTGATGCCTCTCTGATCAGCCAAGACTCCGGCAAATAACAATGTCCCTGTGTTCCGGATTGCTGCAAAGCATACAGAATGCCTGCATTGATCCGAAACTCCGAATCAGAAGCAAATCCAGCCTGGCGCGCAATCTCATCGGCAATCTTAAAGCCAATTCCCTGAATATCTTCCGCCAACCGATAAGGATTGCGTTTCAGGATCTCATACATTTCATCTCCATAATATTTATATATCTTAACAGCCATTTTCATGCTAATACCGTAATCCTGCAGGAAAAGCATTGCCTGGCGCATCTGCCGCTTATCGTTAACCTGTTCTGCTATGCGTATCGCCATTTTCTCACTGATGCCTTTGACCTCTGCCAATCGTTCCGGCTCACGTTCAATAATTGTAAATGTGTCCTCTCCAAACCGCTTCACAATACGTGCTGCCAGTGCAGGTCCAACACCTTTTATCGCACCTGATCCCAAATATCTCTCAACAGCAACTGAGTCTTTTGGTTGTTTTTCTTCGTACGAATCCACCTGTATCTGCGGACCATAATTTTTATGTATCACTTCTCTGCCGGTTACTTTCAAATACAGCCCCTCGGCAACATAAGAAAACTGTCCTACGCAGCACACTTCCTCTTCTTCCTCTGCATCTACCAAAAATAATACGGTATATCCATTTTCTTCATTTCGAAAAGTAATACGCTCAACATATCCTTCCCATTCAATCTGCTCGCTCACTATAACCTCCTCGTCAAGTTTCCTACAGTGCCAAGCATAACAATACCAGCATCTTGCTATGCGCCACCCTTCACAATAAAATAATCAGTTCCTATCCATTTGAAAAAGCCACTGTAAACACAGTGGCCCCATTGTCTCTATTTAGACAGATCACATATACGATCAGTTACGCTTCATTGAGTCATATAGCTGCTTAGCAAGACCAACCTGACCACTTTCTGTAATCGCCTCCGCGTAGCTTTGGTTCAAAGTATCCCCAAAATACTGCATATATTCACCGTCATCTTCTTCGCTTTTTACCATTTTGCGCGCCTGTTCAATGATCTTTTGTACAAAATAGGTTTCAAATCCTTTGCAGGCATCCATCAACTCTTCATCTGTCGAATCACTATTTACTGCATTCAATGCGCTTTGCGCCTTCGAGCCGGTCGCAGACTGCACTGACTGCTTATAGCTGTCATACATAGATGAAATATCATATACAGAACTCATTGTTAACACCTCACATCATCCCATGAAGAAATCTTTCAAAAGATCTCTCATCCTCTTTTCGAAAGAATCTTTTCAAAAACTTCGCATTCTCTCAGAAGCAATTTTCTAAAGCATTTCATGGTAATTTCAAAAACAACCGTTTCAAAAGCCTCGCATTGCTCTTAAAAACCGGCATCCTCGTCTATATTATTACATCTGAAACATTATGATCTCAGATTATTTGCCTGCTGCAACATTTCATCCGATGCAGTGATCGCCTTCGAGTTCATCTCATACGCTCTTTGAGTAACGATCATATCCACCATCTCATCAACCGCCTGCACACTGGATGCTTCTAAATATTTATTCTTAATAACACTTCTGCTCAACGCTGTGTCCTGCCCCTCGATACGGGCATCACCAGAGGCCGCTGTTGCCTGAAAATAACTATCCCCGATCTTATTAAGACCGGCAGGGTTATTAAACTGAGCTGCTCCAATAGTAACCCCGGTCAAATGCGGGTTGTTGTCCGCTCCACGTAACATGATGCGTCCATAATTGTCAAACGATAATTTAGTAACATCTGTCGTACCATCAAATGTAATCGGATTACCTTCAGAATCCAAAACCGCATAACCTTCTGCTGTTGACAACTGATAACCGGTACCATTTACAGCCATCGTAAAATGACCGTTTCTTGTGTATGCCGTAGAGCCATCCGGCATTTGGATCATAAAAAATCCGTTTCCCTGGATTGCGAAATCAAAATCGCCTTCTGTATGTGTAAGTTCTCCCTGCTCAAATTCGGTGCTGATCGCAGCTACCTTAACACCAAGTCCAACCTGTGCTCCGATCGGTTTTGGATTTCCCTCATTGTCTGTCGTCTTTTTTTGTATCGTCTGATACAACAAAGACTGAAACTCTAGTCTTTCTTTCTTGTATCCGGTCGTATTAATATTTGCCAGATTGTTTGAAAGATTGTCCATTGCGGTCTGCTGTGCCTTCATGCCGGAAGCAGCAGTCCAAAGTGATCTCATCATGATAGACGCTCCAATCTGCCACACTGCTTATATTCATCAGTCAATTTTCATATATATTAACCAACAAACATCCCAGTGTAACTCTTTCCTAATAATTATACTTTACCAATTTCATTTGCAGACTTCTGAAGCAGAGAATCCTGTGTCTGGATCATCTTCTGTCCCGCTTCATATGCACGTGTAATATTGATCATTGATACCATCTCCGATATTACATTGACATTAGACTGCTCCGTATATCCCTGTTCGATCTGAGCTTTTGCATCTATCTGCGTTGCTCCTGCCACTGCCCTAAACTTGTTATCTCCGTATAAGTCAAGATAGTTATAATCTGCAAAGTTAGCCAATGCGATCGTATCAACATACTGACCGTCCGCATAGATCGAGCCATCCTCCTTGATCGCGATCTCATGAGCATCCGTGGACACCTGAATATCTCCACCATTGCCCTGCAAATGATTGCCATCTGCATCTACTATGTAACCGTCCTGCGTACACTTAAAGGTACTGCAACGGGTATACATCATCTCATCTTTACCCTGTTTGTCTGTGACACGAATTGTGAAAAATCCATCTCCCTGAATCGCAAGATCATAGGTATTCCCCGTCTCTCGAAGATTCCCCTGACTCCAATCCATGTAGGTCTCGCCAATCTTTACGCCGAGGTTCATCGTTCCGATATTCTGATCAACATATCCTACGGAACCATCTCGGATCTTTACAGCCATCATGTCCTTAAAAGAACGGCTGGTGACATTTTCTTCCTTGTAACCGATGGTCGCCGAATTTGCCAAGTTATTCGATATAATATCCAATCTGCGCTGTTCATTCCGCATACCGGTATATGCTGTGTACAATCCTCTGACCATTCGTCGTCCTCCTTCCAGACTAACCTATGTATTATAAACGGACGAAGAGTGCTCTTCGTCCGCTCTATAAAATATATATCGTCACAATCGATCAATTTCTTTACTCGTCGTCACGTTTTCCTGCTAAAAATTCTACAAACTTACCGGTTCCCACTGCAACTGCTGTCATTGGATCCTCGGCTGTCATAGTGTTGATTCCTGTTTTCTCCTCAATGAGCTCTTCCAAACCATATAACAAACTTCCGCCACCGGTCAAAACAATACCTCTGTCCGCAACGTCTGCTGCAAGCTCAGGCGGAGTCTTCTCCAATACCGTGTGTACTGCTTCTACAATCTGTGATGTGATCTCTTTCAGAGCATCTAATGTTTCATCTGATGTTACAGTGATCGTCTTTGGAAGTCCGGTCACCAAGTTACGTCCGCGTACATCCATCGATACAACCTCCGGACGTTTGTATGCAGATCCGATCTTTACTTTGATCTCTTCCGCTGTACGCTCACCGATCAATAAGTTATGTGTCTTACGCATGTAACGGACAATTGCATCATCAAAGTCATCTCCAGCCACCTTGATGGAAGTACTTACAACCGTACCGCCAAGGGAGATAACAGCAATATCAGAAGTACCACCTCCGATATCAACGATCATGTTACCACATGGACGTGAGATATCGATACCTGCTCCGATAGCCGCTGCAATCGGTTCCTCAATGATTGCAACTTCTCTTGCTCCAGCCTCATATGTTGCATCTTCTACTGCTTTCTTCTCAACCTCGGTAACACCACTTGGAACACAAACACTGATACGAGGTTTGCGGAAACGAGACTTACCACAGGACTTCTGAATAAAGTAACGAAGCATCTTCTCTGTTACTGTATAGTCTGAAATAACACCCTGACGCAATGGACGAACAGCTACAATATTACCTGGTGTACGTCCTAACATCAAACGAGCATCCTCACCAATTGCCTTAATCTTATTGGTATCTCTGTCGAACGCCACAACGGACGGCTCGCGCAGAACGACACCCTTTCCCTTTATATATACAAGTACATTCGCTGTACCCAAGTCAATACCAATATCGCTACCAACCATGACTGTTCTCCTTTCGCTTCTGTTATTTTCTATTTTTTCCATAGTTTCACTAATTAAACATACTCGCATGTATTATATACTATTTTTTGAAAATAGAAAAGCAATTTTTGCGTTTCTTCTCGAAATTATCACATTTGTATCTAAATTGTAAGAATTTCGTAATATTGTAGTGCATTTTGACTTTCTTTCTCGCTTCTTCTATAATATTTTGATATAATACACACCTAAAAAGGGGGTTCCTATGTCTTATACCGATCACTCTGTAAAGCGGGAAATCGTAATGCTAAGCCGCTATAAAGGATTATGCAGCAGCCGTTTTTTGACAGTCTTATTGTCTTTGTGCAGCATTAACACCTTATACCCTGCCGGCATATTATTTACATTAACCGGTCTAATGCTGCCGCTCATGATCACCTTTGCAGCTCCGGAACAAAAAAAGAAAGAACCACTCACACAGTTGTCCTCTCTGATGAGACAATACCGTTTTAACACGATCCGTTTCACCGCAGAACGTTGGAGCAGTTCCTTCCTTTTGTTATTTTTGATCGCATGGCAATGGCAGCTTAACCAATCGCAGACCGGACTGTTGTGGCATTATTTCGCCGGTGTACTCTTTATCGTTTATGTACTGCTTCGAATTGCCTTTACCATAGCTTATCGTATTTATTTTCATTATCAATATACACATATGAACTTTTTGTAATCTGAGTAATTCAAACTTCCCATACCTCATCATCTCACACAACCACATATTGCTTATTATGTCGATGGTTTAATCATATTTTGCAGCTACTATATAGCGACTCCTGCCATCAACAAACTATAGCAATTGCTTTGCCACAATTAGTTTTCACAGTGATTTCTAAATTTTGTTGTCTCTGATG
>ERZ791930.717-NODE-717-length-21373-cov-6.112206_pt1 | contig 21373 bp, 24 predicted proteins | sample MGYA00510128_ERZ791930 | MGnify/ENA primary metagenome ERZ791930 (study PRJEB30046, sample SAMN00792057) | human gut metagenome | study: EMG produced TPA metagenomics assembly of the A metagenome-wide association study of gut microbiota in type 2... | reverse complement strand
TGGGGCTGCGGCTCATCCTTGACCTGCGCAGCGGCGCAGAGGCCGCAAAGCTGCCGGACTATGTGCCGGATGGCGCACGGCTGGTGCAGATCTGCGGCCTGCGCGACGCCACCGGGCAGGAGGTGGATTTTTCGCCCAACGACATCCAGCGGCTGATGCAGAGCGTCCCCGCCGGAACGGATCTCTCCCAGCTGATGTACCGCCGGATGCTTACCGGCAACAAGGCCTTCAAGGAGCTGTTCCGGAAGCCGGTGAAACGCCCATTCTGTTCCACTGCACGGCGGGCAAGGACCGCACCGGCGTAGCCGCCATGCTGATTTTGCTGGCGCTGGGTGCCTCGGACGATACCATCTGCGCGGACTTTACCCGCACCAACCTCTGCCGCGCCGCCGAGATTGAAAAAGCCATGGCGGATCATGCCGCCGAGATCGCCGCCGACCCTGCGCAGAAGCTGCGCTGGCAGACCGCCGCCGGGGTAGACCCGGAGGCCGCGCCCTTTGTGCTGCGCACCATCCGGCAGGACTACGGCAGCGCCGAGAGCTATCTGGAGGCGGAATACGGCCTGACCCCCGCCCGCCTAATGCGGCTGCGGCGGATGTATCTGGAGTAAGACTATTTTAGATTTCGGGGTTCAGAAACGTCTGCGGACGTTTCTGAACCCCATTTTCACGGGGAAGAGGGCGCGGACGCTGACCTTGTTCCTCAGCCGACTTATTTTTGTTTTTTCTGCACAAAATGTTCTGCGGGCAGGGTTTTCCTCTTGACAAGCGGGCAAATGTTTCGTACTATAATTAGTAGTATGGAATCAAAGACGCTGTACGCAGGCCTCTGTGTGACCCTGTACCCGTTTCAGGCAAAGTGTGCCTGTTTGATATAAAATGGAACCGTAGAGAGAAAAGCCGTATGCTTTTGCCCGTACCGCCGGTTTTGGGCGGTGCGTATGGTTTTGGTGTCACTTTTTGCATTGAAAGCTCTTTCTATATCATTGCCCGTGTCCTGCTGCGCAGCGTCTCCTGCTTTTAATTTTGCATTGAATTGAAACAAAGGAGAGTGAACGCTATGACCGCGATCGGAGTGATCGTGGCCTTGATCGTTGCTGTTGTCGGCGTGGCTGCGGGCTATTTTATTGGTTACAACAACCGTAAAAAGACCGCTGAAGCGCAGATCGGCAGCGCCGAGGCCGAGGCTACCCGGCTGGTAAACGAGGCGATCAAGACCGCCGACCAGAAGCGCAAGGAAGCGGTTCTGGAAGCCAAGGACGAGGCTTTCCGTCTGAAAGCCGAGGTCGATGCCCAGAAGGCAGAGGCCGACAAGGAGATCAAGCAGCGCCGTGCGGAGATCAGCCGTCAGGAGAACCGCATCGACCAGAAGGAAACGGCTCTGGACCGTAAGACCGAGGCTCTGGAAAAGAAGGAAGAGGAGCTGAAAAAGCGCGCCACCGAGGCCGAGGAGCGTCTGGCAGAGATCGATGCTTTGCGCGCCAAGGAGATGGAGCGTCTGGAAACGCTGGCCGGCCTGAGCCAGGAGGACGCCCGCGAGGTGCTGCTGCACAAGGTGGACGAGGAGCTGACCCACGAAAAGGCCGTGCGCGTTGCCGCCTACGAGACCGACCTGAAGGAAAACTGCGATAACATTGCCCGCAACCTCATCGGGCAGGCCGTCAGCCGCTGCGCTGCCGACCATTGCAGCGAGACCACCGTCAGCGTGGTGCCGCTGCCCAGCGATGAGATGAAGGGCCGCATCATCGGCCGCGAGGGCCGCAATATCCGCGCACTGGAGACTGCTACCGGCGTGGATCTGATCATCGACGACACCCCGGAGGCCATTACCCTGTCCTCCTTCGACCAGACCCGCCGCGAGGTGGCCCGCATGACGCTGGAGCGCCTGATCGGCGATGGCCGTATCCACCCCGCCCGCATCGAGGAAACGGTGGAAAAGTGCCGCCACGATCTGGAGCTGCAGATGAAGCGCGAGGGCGAGCGCGCAGTGATGGAGCTGGGCATCCACGGCCTGCACCCGGACCTGATCAAGCTGATCGGCCGGCTGAAGTACCGCACCAGCTTTGGCCAGAACGCCCTGACCCACAGCATGGAGGTTGCTTGGGTGGCCGGTCTGCTGGCAGGCGAGATGGGCGTGAACGTGACCATGGCACGCCGCGCCGGCCTGCTGCATGATATCGGCAAGGCACTGGACCACGAGATCGAGGGCAGCCACGTCCAGATTGGCGTGGACATCTGCCGCAAGTACAAGGAGAACACCCAGATCATCCACGCCATTGAGGCACACCACGGCGACGTAGAGCCCAAGACCCCGCTGGCCTTCATCATTCAGGCTGCCGACGCCATCAGCGCCGCCCGCCCGGGTGCCCGCCGCGAGAACGTGGAAAGCTACGTCAAGCGCCTTGAAAATCTGGAGGAGATCTCCTCCGGCTTCGAGGGCGTGGAGCAGGCCTTTGCCGTACAGGCAGGCCGCGAGGTGCGCATTCTGGTCAAGCCCGACGTCATCAGCGACGATCAGGTCATCCTGCTGGCGCGCTCCATTGCCAAAAAGATCGAGGACACGCTGGATTACCCCGGCCAGATCAAGGTCAACGTCATCCGCGAGAGCCGCGCTGTGGAGTACGCAAAATAAAGCCTTTTCCTGCAGGCTGCCGTGTTTTTGCACGGCAGCCTGTTTTTTGCGCCAAAATGATTGCATTTCCCGCCAAAAAAAGGTATCATGGATGCAGAAGAAAGCACCACGACCCCAACAACGGAAAGGAGCATCGTTCTATGAAAAACTGGAAAAAACTACTGGCCTGCCTGCTGGTCGGCCTGATGGCACTGACCGTATTCACCGCCTGCGATGGCAGCGTGGGTGCACCGATGGGGCCTAAGCGCTCGGACGCCGAAAGCACAAAGGCGCTGTGCACCAAATTCAGCGTGAGCTACAGCGAGGAGCTGAGCGACAAAGCCTATACCATCGCAAGCTGGGTCGCCGGCACTGAGCCGTCCTGCAAACCGAGCGAGGGCAAGACCGAGCTTTACCGCTGGGCCCATGTAGACAATGTTGTAAAAACCTATCTGGAGAGGAAGAGCTACGCCACTGCGTTTGAAAACATGGGCATGGGCATTCTGGGCACTGATACCTTTACCCCGGGCTTTGACATCAAACCCGTGCAGAACAGCACGGATATCTGCTTTGTTCTGCCGAAGGACGGCACTTATCCCGAAGCTATGACCAAGGCCGCCGCCGGTAAGACTAGGCTGGGCGTTGCCTATGTGGTAAAGGACGGCGTAAGCTACGCCGTGGTGCTGTTTGGGTAAAATAGTATAGCAAAAAGCAGCCGCCGCACGAGAAAGTGCAGCGGCTGCTTTGCTTTTATGCTATGAGGTTATCAGCCCTTCAGGAAGGCCGGCAGGGGCTTGCCTTCCTTGAGCCACTGGTGATACTCGGCGGTGGCGGCAAATTCCACGTCGCCGGCAGAGTTCAGGGCAGTTTCCACCGAGTCCTGCACCACGCCGATGATGAAGCCCACGCCAACCATCTGCATGGCGATGTCGTTGGAGATGCCGAACAGCGAGCAGGCCATGGGGATCAGCAGCAGGGAACCGCCGGCCACACCGGATGCACCGCAGGCACCCAGAGCGCTCATGGCGCTCAGCACGATGGCGGCGGGCAGAGATACCTGAATGCCCAGCGTGTTTGCCGCTGCCAGCGTCATGATGGTAATGGTGATGGCGGCACCGTCCATGTTGATGGTAGCGCCCAGCGGGATGGACACAGAGTACATATCCTTGTCCAGACCCAGCTTTTCACACAGGGACATATTCACGGGGATGTTGGCTGCAGAGCTGCGGGTGAAGAAGGCGGTCAGGCCGGACTCCTTCAGGCAGCGGAATACCAGCGGATACGGGTTGCAGCGCAGATAAATGAACATGATAAAAGGGGAAACGATCAGCGCCATAAACAGCATGGTGCCCACCAGCAGCGCCAGCAGCTTGCCGTACTGGGTAAAGATGGCCAGACCGTTGCCGGAAACGTTGGTGTACACCAGACCCATGATGCCGAAGGGTGCCAGATTGATGATCCAGCGCACGATCTGAGAAACGGCGTCGGCGGTGTTGGCCAGAAAGACCTTGGTGCTCTCTGCGCCGATATTCTTCATGGCAATGCCGAACATGCAGGCCCAGAACAGGATGCCAATGTAGTTGCCGTTCATCAGGGCGCTGACGGGGTTGGCCACAAAGTTGGTCAGCAGGGTGCTCAGCACCTCGCCCAGACCCTGCGGGATCACGTCAGACTGTGCCGCATCGGCCAGCACCACCGTGACCGGGAACAGAAAGCTTGTGATGGCCGCAATGGCTGCCGCCAGAAAGGTGGTGAGCATATACAGCCAGATCACCGTACCAAAGCGGCGGTCCAGCTTGGAGCTGCCCTGTGCCAGCGCGCTTGCCACAATAACGAACACCAGCACCGGGGCAATGCCCTTCAGTGCACCGACGAACAGGCTGCCCAGCTCGCCGACCCAGCCCGCGCCCGGCGCAACAAGCGCCAGCACCGAACCGACTGCCAGACCGATCAGGATGCGCAGGATCAGGCTGATCTGGTTGTACTTTGCAACAACCGCTTTCAAGGTTTTCATATCGTAACACTCCTCTTATGCTGTACGCCTATCGCGTACATTTTCCTGTTTCTTGCACGAGAACAGTTGTCATTATAGCACACACGACCAGAAAGAGGAAGTATTTCCGGGCATTTTTCCCGCCCGAAATGTTATTTTTGTGAACAATTTTCAAAACGCCCCAAAAACTGTATTTCTTCAAAACACAATTTTGCGGTTTTGACTACAAAAAATCCCCCATGAAAACAGAACACCGGAGCGTCCGCAGACACTCCGGTGTTCCGAAATTATAAACGTTCCTTCCGCCCGTCCTTACCCCATCCGGGTCAGGGACATCCGCTGGTAGGCGATGCGCGGCGTGCCGTCCTCCACATGGATGATGCCGCAGCGGGTAAAGCCCTCGCTTTCCAGCAGATGCTGCATCACCTTGTTGTCGGCGTGGGTGTCGGCGCGCAGGCTCTCGCAGTGCTCCAGACACCACTCCACCACTGCTTTGCCCACGCCCTTGCTTTCGCCTGCCGAAGCCAGCCGGTGCAAAGTACCGTAGGGCAGGGTGTCGTCGAGCCACTGCCCGTCCTCGATGGTCTTATAGGTGGGGTCCTCGCCAAGGATAAAGGCAAACACCGCCTGCATCCGGCCGTTGATCATGTACACGAACAGCCGGTTGGTGTCGATATCCTCCTCCAGCAGCTCCGGGGTGGGGTAGCCATCCCCCCACTGGGTGGGGTTGCCGTTTTCCGCCATGAATTTCCGCGCACGGGCATAGACCTCAAGGATCTTTTCCATATCCGCTCTCACCGCTCCGCGAAACATATCTTCTCATCCTCTCTTGCCCGCGCCCTGCCGCGCCAGCTTACATTTCTTTCAGTATAACACAATTTTCCATAAAGTGCCAGATTTTTCTCCATTTTTCAGGCAAAAACAGACCGCCGTGCGCGGGGCGCGGCGGTCTGGGCAGGGGCGGTTTTTCAGGCCATGGGACGGCGGCGCACCAGCCGGTACTCCCGGGGGCTCAGGCCGTAGCGCTCGTGGAACAGGCGGTAGAAATAGCTGGTATTTTCGTACCCCACCTGCGCAATGATCTGCTGGATGTTCAGGTCGCTGCGGCGCAGCAGCCGCGCCGCCGTTTCCATGCGGTGCTTCTGCAGCAGCTCCTTGTAGGTGCGGCCGGTCTGGGCGCGCACGCACTCGCTGACATACGCCAGCGAAACACCATAAGCCCTTGCCACGTTGGAAAGGCTGGCCTCGCGATAGTTGTGGGTGATCTCCTGCAGCGCCGCCTGCACCAGCGCATCGCGGCTCACGGCCTCCATACGGGCGGGCTGCGGGGAGCATTCAAGCTTTGCCATCATTGTATCTGTCCTCCGTAACGGTGCGGCGGGCGGGGGACTGGGGGAAGCCGGACCACCCGCCGCACGATAACTGCGGAGCCCATTTGGGGCTCGTATACTCTGAATACGAATGACCCGCCGCAAACATTGCAGGAAAGCTAAAAATTTTTTAGTCAATTTTGGTTGTAGGGGGGAAGAGGGACGATTTAAAATGGCTTCCGCTGCGCTCTAGCCATATTCAGCGGAAGAATTATTTTTATTTCGCGTTTGTCGCGCTCTGCGGAGCGCGACAAACGCATTTTCACAGGTGGGGTGGGGAACGAACTCCCTCAGCTTGAAGATTTTCCCACCGAAAAAGGCTGCCCACCGGGCGGCAGACAGCCTTTTCCAGAAGAAAATAAGGAAAACACGCGCCCAAAAGGGCTGGGTGAGTATCAGAACATCCTTTCGTCCTTGTAGCGCCCGGTGCGCACGAACTGCACCCACTCGGCTACGTTCACGGCGTGGTCACCGATACGCTCCAGATACTTGATGACCATCAGAAGATCCAGCGCAGCGTCCACCTTGGCGGGGTCGGCGGCGATCTCCTGCGCCAGCGTGTGCTTGATGGCGTTGAAGTCGTAGTCCACGGCATCGTCTGCGGCGATGACGCGGCGGGCGGCAAGCTCGTCCTCAGCGGTCAGGGCTTCCATGGCGTCCAAGATCATCTGGTAGGCCTTGCGCCCCATGGCAATGGCCTGACTGACGGCAGGATCGCCCTCCTTGCGCACGGTGACCAGATGGGGGATGATCTCCGCGATATCCGCGGCGTGGTCGCCCATGCGCTCGATGTCGGTAACCACCTTCATGGCGGTGGAGATGCGGCGCAGATCGCCCGCTACCGGCTGCTGGCGCAGCAGCAGGGTCATGCAGCGGTGCTCAATGTCCCGCTCCATGTTGTTGATGCGGTCATCCCCCTGCACGATCTTCTGGGCAGCTGTGCTATCGGCGGTGCACAGCGCTTCCAGCGCGTTTTCCACGGCCTCGGCGGCGTTCTGCCCCATCTCCACCAGCGCGGTCTTGAGGGCCTCCAGATCGCTGTCGTATTGTTTGCGAATGCTCATTGCTTTGTTCCTCCCTGCATTAACCGAACCGGCCGGAGATGTAGTCCTCGGTGCGCTTGTCCCGGGGCGTGCTGAAGATCTGGTTCGTGGGGCCCGCCTCCACCAGCTCCCCCAGCAGGAAGAAGGCGGTGCGGTCGCTGATACGGGCAGCCTGCTGCATATTGTGGGTGACGATGACCACGGTGTAGTTCTTTTTCAGCTCGCTCATCAGCTCTTCCACCTTCATGGTAGAGCCGGGGTCCAGTGCGCTGGTGGGCTCGTCCATCAGCAGCACCTCGGGCTTGACCGCCAGTGCACGGGCGATGCAAAGACGCTGCTGCTGCCCGCCGGAAAGGCCAAGGGCGCTCTTTTTCAGGCGGTCCTTCACCTCGTCCCACAGGGCGGCACCCCGCAGCGAGCTTTCCACCAGCGCATCCAGCTCCGCCTTGCTGCGCACGCCGTGCAGCTTGGGACCATAGGTGATGTTATCGTAGATGCTCATGGGGAAGGGGTTCGCCTTCTGGAACACCATGCCCACCCGGCGGCGCAGGTCGGTCAGCTCCATCTCCCGGGCAAAGATATCCGCGCCCTTCAGCCGCACATCGCCCTCGATGCGCACGCCCGGCACAAGGTCGTTCATGCGGTTGAGGGTCTTTAAAAAGGTGGATTTGCCGCAGCCAGAGGGGCCGATCAGCGCGGTGATCTCCCGCTCGCCCACGTCCAGCGAAATATCTTTCAGCGCCTTGAAGTCGCCGTACCAGAGGTTCAGATCCTTTGCCGATATCACCGGCACATTCGTGTTTTCCATAGAGTACCTCTTTATTTTTACTGCTTCTGTTTCAGCTTGGTTTTTGCCAGCCGTGCCGCCAGATTGATGACCAGCACCAGCACCAGCAGCACTGCGCCGATGCCCCATGCGGAGGCAAAGTCGCCGTCCTCAAAGGCGCGCAGATACAGCAGAACCGACAGGGTAGCGCCGTTGGAGGTGTAGGCTTTGAACACGCTCTTGGCGATCACCTCTGCCGCACCGGCGGTGAACAGCAGCGCGGCGCTTTCGCCCACGATGCGGCCCACAGCCAGAATGCAGCCGGTGACGATGCCATCGATGCTGCAGGGCAGCACGATGGTGCGGATGATATGCCACTTGCCCGCGCCCAGACCCATGGCACCCTCGCGGTAGCCCTGCGGCACCGTTTTGAGGGATTCCTGCGTGGTGCGGATGATGGTGGGCAGGTTCATCACCACCAGCGTCAGGCTGCCGGACAAAAGACAGGTCTGGAAGCCCAGCGCCTGACTGAACACCAGCATACCCACCAAGCCATAAATGATGCTGGGGATACCGGCAAGCGTTTCGTTGGTGAACTCGATCACTGCGATGAGCCGCCGGTTGGAGGCGTATTCGGTCAGGTAGACCGCCGCGCCCACGCCCAGCGGCAATACGATGAGTAATGTCAGCAGGATGACATACAGGGTGTTGAGGATGGCAGGCAGGATGCCGTCCGTCTTTTTCAGCACACTGGCGGTGGTGGAAAGGAATTTCCAGCTGATGTGGGGGATGCCCCGCACCAGCACCATGCCGATGATACCGGCAACCAGCACCATCACCAGCACCGCGCTGGCCCAGACCAGCACAGTCATGACCCGGTTCCATGCCCGGCGGGAGGGCGAAAAGCCGTTATTCATCGCGGTCGCCTCCCTTCAGTACCACGTTCAGCACCACATTGATGAGCATGATGAACCCGAACAGCACCAGCGCGATGCTGAACAGTGCCTGCCGCTGCAGGCCGCCGGCGTAGCTCATCTCCTTGGCGATGGCGGTGGTCAGCAAAGTGACGCTGCGGAACAGGCTGTCCGGCATATTGGGGCTGTTGCCCGCCACCATCATCACGGCCATGGCCTCGCCAATGGCGCGGCCGATGCCCAGCACAACGCCTGCGGCAATGCCGCTTTTGGCCGCCGGGATGCTGATCCTGAACCATGTTTCGGTGTCGGTAGCGCCCAGTGCCAGACTGCCCTGCTCATACTCCGGCGGCACGGCGTTGAGCGCCGTCACCGCCACGGACACGATGCTGGGCAAGATCATGACGGAAAGCACCACGATGGCGCTGAGCAGGCAGGCACCGGAGGCCTTGCCGAAGGTCTTGGCCACGGCGGGCACCAGCACCTGCATACCCAAAAGGCCGAACACCACGCTGGGGATACCGGACAGCAGCTCAATGGCGGTGACCACCACGGTGCGCAGCTTGGGATCTGCGGCCTTGGAGAGGAACACCGCCGTCAGCAGGCCGATGGGCACGCCGAGGATGGCAGCGCCCAGCGTGCCGTAGACACTGGACAGGATGAAGGGCAGGATGCCGAACAGCGGCTCGGCCGCAGTGGACGCCCATTTTGTGCCAAACAGGAACTTGAACAGGCCGATCTTGTGGATGGCCGGCACGCCGGAGGCCACCATGTACACCGAGATGAGCACCACACAGCACACCGCCAGCATTCCGCACAGGAAGAAGATGAAATTCATCATCGCTTCCAGCCAGTCGGCAGGGGTGCGGGGCAGCCGTACCCGGGCCAGATAGGATTTTTTGTTCATAGCTGAAAACCTTTATAAAAGCCGCGTCGGCTCGCAGAAACGGCAGGCCGACGCGGTGGGCTGATTTTATCATTGTCCCCATCCTGTTTACCGGGTCAGTTCGGCCGGGAGTTTCACCGGCGAATGATCCGAGGGTGGGACCCTGTTGCCGTAGGCAATAGGGCGGGAGCTGGAAGCCCCGAATTTCGCGGGGGAACTCCCGGCCGGGCTGGCTCTGAGCGCCTTTTACTCGTTTACGGGCACAGCGCCTGCGGTGCGGATAAGGTCGGCAGCGTCCTTGCTGGTAGCAAAGTCCACAAAGGCCTGTGCCTGCGCAGACAGGGCAACGCTCTTGTTGGTAACGAACACGAAGGGACGCTGGATCTTGTAGCTGCCGCCCTTCACGGTGTCCTCGCTGCACGCCACGCCCTCCACGGTGACCATGGCTACGGTGTCACCTACAGCGGACAGGGAAGCGTAGCCGATGGCCAGCGGGTTTGCCTCCACAGCGCTGATGACAGCGCCGGTAGCGGTAAGCTCCTGTGCGTACTTGCAGCTGTCCTTCACATCCACGATGCTCTCAAAACCATCGCGGGTGCCGGAACCGGCCTCGCGGCCCACCAGAACGATCTCGCCGTCCTCGCCGCCGACATCCTTCCAGTTGGTGATCTCGCCGGTGAACATCTTCTTGAGCTGCTCCACGGTCAGGTCGGTCACCTTGCTGTCCTTGTTCACGATGATGGCAATGCCGTCCAGCGCCACGGTAGTGCCGTCCACAGCGGACTTCTCATCCTCCTTCAGGGCGCGGGAGGACAGGCCGATGTCCAGCGTCTTGTCGGTAGCGCCGGTGATGCCTGCGCCGGAGCCGGTGGGGTCATAGCTGACGGTAACGCCCGGCTCGACCTCGGCAAAGCCCTCGGTCAGGGCGGCGATGACGTTCTTCATGGAAGTAGAACCGCCGGTAGCCACATTACCGCTCAGGGTGCCGGCTGCGCTCTGTGCAGCGGAAGAAGCAGCGTTAGATGTGGAAGCAGCGCCGCCGCAGGCGGTCAGGGCAGCAGCCGCAGCCGCTGCACCGCAAACAGTCAGAAAGGAACGACGCGAGATCTTTTTCATGATAGAATTTCCTCCATTTAAAACCCGGGCTCCCGCCCGGCGATGTCTTTTTGTGTTTTCCTTGGGAACGGCCTTATTCTACCGCTTTGCCGCCCTTGCTGCGACCATGGACGTGCAAAAGTTGGGTAAAACTTTGTGCACAATGCCAGCCCCAATGTAAAGAACCGGTAATGCGGCGCAAAACAAAAAGCCGCCGGGCACTCCTGTTTCCAGAAGTGCCCGGCGGCGGGGTGTATTTGAGATTATTCTACGCTGCCTGTTACATTTTTTCCGTTGTTTCCATAGAGGAACACTGCGGTTTTGCCATTATAGCGCACACGCAGCTCATAAACACCGGGGCTGTTCTTCTCCGGCACGCGCTCCTTCGTTTGCAGGTAGAACTCATTCGAGCCGTTATAAACAGCCGTCTGCCCAGGCTCTGCAACCAGCGCGCCGCGCTTGAAATACAGCGTTTCCTCTGTATCTGCCTCGCGGAAGATGCAGGTGATATCCTCCGGCTTGATGACTACCTTTTCGGCGCTGCCGTTCTGGATGGTGAACTGCGTCTGATAGGTCAGCATATAGCTGTTGCCGCCGCCCGGAAACGGCGTTGCACAGATAAAGGTGACATCCCCGATCTTCGCTACGCCGCTGGTCTTGTCGATCACGGTGTCCCCGCAGCCGGTCAAAGCCCCTGCGGCGGTCAGCACCAGTGCCCCGGCGCTGAGCTTGAGAAATGTTCTGCGGTCGATCATAGTGATGTACCTCCTCATCCGGTATTTCTTAAAGATATCGTTTCCGCGTTATCAGACGGTCTGCTTTACAAAAGTCTTGTCCGTATAGTCCAGCTTGTAGCTCTCCGTGCGGTCGGTGCCTACAGTAAAGACAACGTCTGCCTTACCGTTACGGATCGCCTCGTACAGTTCCTTATCCGTCATCTTAAAGATAACATTGCCCCAACGATATTCGCCGCCCTTGCTGAACTCCACCAGCCAGCTGTTCTTGTCAAACAGCGTATCGGCTGCACCATCGCCCTTCATCATTTCCTGCTTCTTGCCGTCGATGGTCAGGCTGAACATAAGACGTCCCGGCAGGTTGACCGCCTTGCTGTCCAGATTCCGCACACGGACATTCATCTTGAACTCTGCCCACCACGGGGTGATATTGCTCAAAGAGCCCTCATGCGGATCGGTTGCCCAGCCGTTGACCACTGCAGTATATCCACCCAGATCGTTGCCGCCGTCACCCCCACTGCAGCCGCCCAGCAGCCCGGTCACAGATACTGCCACTGCCACCGCAGCAGAGGTCTTTAAAAAAGAACGACGATCCATTTTCATAGCCATAATACAGACCCTCCTCAAATGCTTTTTGCACCCTAAGAGTACCACATTTTACCACATTGTCAACTATCGGAATTTAGGTTTCACTATTTTATCGTACCTTATAGTAGAGCCGCGGCGAGTGCAACCGCGCCGCACTGCTTTTTTTGCCCGCCGGGCATACACCGCGCGCCGGTTTTCCGGCAACGCACCGGCGGCAGACGCTGCACAGCTGCACGCAGACACCGGCAGAGCGTACCGGCTGCCGCCCAAGCGCTCTGTGCCGGAACGCCCCCCGCACCGCAATTCCGGGCGTTTGTGCGGGAATTTCCGCTTTTTTCGGCGGCACTCTTGCATTTTGCGGCCAATTGTGGTAATATTATTCGGCAGTATTGTTTTGCTGCAGAATATGCGCTCGTAGCTCAGCCGGTAGAGCATCTGACTTTTAATCAGAGGGCCAGGGATTCGAGTTCCCTCGAGCGCACCAAAAGGACGATAAATCGTTGAATTAAACGGTTTGTCGTCTTTTTTGTTTTATACGGGCTTTTTGGGCTTGTACCTATGATTTTTTCAAAAATTTTAGAGGTCAGAGGTACAAAAATGAAGAAGATTCAGAAAAGTGCAGCCCGGTTTGATAATCTAAAGCAAGATTTTTTGGACGATAAGAAGTATTCTGGTACGGCAGAAGCCACGTTGAACGGCTATCGGTATGATATTACACGGTTTTTGAAGTTCCTGTCAGATGAACAGTTAGCCGTGAATGAGGCAGGATTCAAGCGGTATGTTATCCACTTGACGGATAGCGGAATGACCGCAAACAGCGTCAACCACTATATCCGTTCGGTGAAAGTGTTCCTATATTGGTGTATGGAACAGGAAGAGATAGCGCCGTTCAAAATCAAAATGATAAAGGCACAAGAAACCATTAAGGACGTTTACACACAGGAAGAACTTTGTGCGCTGATTCAGCCGCCGAAACGTGAGGACAGCTTTGTTGTCTGGCGTAGTTGGGCTATCATCAACTTTATTTTGGGAACAGCAGCACGAGAAGCAACGGTCTGTGAAATGCAGATGCAGGATATATCTTTTGATGATAGAACGATTACATTTCGGCATCTAAAGAATAAACACGTTCAACTGCTGCCCATGTCGGAAGCTCTGGCAAGCTGTTTGAAAAAGTACATTTCCCTTTGGCGGCAGGATGCAGACGAAACGGCGTATCTGTTCCCTTCTTTCTATGATGAGCAGTTATCCACAAACGCACTGAAACACAGTCAAGCCCGCTACAATCGCAGCCGTGGCGTTGAAAAGACCAGTGTTCACCTGTTGCGGCACTCCTTTGTAAAGAACTGGTGTATGTCTGGCGGTAATGTGTTCAAGCTGCAAAAGGTGTTAGGACACAGCACCTTGACCATGACACAGCACTATGCTAATCTGTATTCAAACGACCTGCGAGAAGGTTATAATGAGTATGCTGCACTGGACGGATTGCAGAAAAAGCGGCGTACTGCTATCACAAAGACAGCAAAGCGGAGGTAAGCCGGATGCACAGCAGTTACTTTGTACTAAAGAGCAAGGAAGGAAAACAGGCTGAACAGATTGTAAAGGACTATCTGATAGGCTGGGGCTATACTGTGCAGGATGTGAGTGAAGAACAGGATAATTACCAAAATGACATTGACTTTATTGTGCAGAAAGACGGACGCACAAGCAAGATTGAAGTCAAGCTAGATACCCGATTAGCTAAAACACAGAACATTGCCTTTGAAGATGTGTTCTATCTAAAGGATAAGGAAACAGGACAGACCGAAACGCGAGAGGGCTACTATCATTATTCACAATGCGACTTCTTGATTTTTGTAAGTCCTGCTGATAAGAACTTGTACATGGTGCATTTTCGCAAGCTGAAAGAAAATGAGATTTCTTTGGAAAACTGCTTTAAGTTTGTGAAGTTCTACTCTTATACTGACAAATGCCAAAAGAGAGTGCGGATTGTTCCTGTCAGCACACTAAAGGAAAACAGGCTGTTGAGCATCTTTTCTTACCAGTGAAACATAATTGCCCGGCGGGACAGATGTAATCTAAGAATGAATAGAAGGCTGTTGCACATGGTCAAATGCCAGTGCAGCAGCCTTTTTTCATATCTTGACATTAAATTTTCTTGACAGCAGAGCCTTTTGTCCCGTGGCTCTTTTCAGATGGATTATTTTTGCTAGATTTACCAGAAAAGTCCACCGTTTCTTTTCGGGCTGCAATGTAAGAAACCAAGTCGTAAACCAGCCGCTTCTCCTGCTCATTCATGTCCCGGAGAACAATCTGCTCTTCTGATTCAAGGCCTAAAATATCATCGGTTGTCGTATGAAATAGCTGTGCAAGGGCTACAAGGTACTGTGCCGTTGGTGCAGAGAGTTCCATTTCCCAAGCGTTGACACTGGCTCGTGTGACTCCTAGTTTTCGAGCAAGGGCAGACTGTGAAAGTCCGGCATTTTCCCTTAGACGTTTGATGTTGTCCGAAATCATGTTCTCGCCTCCCTGCAATTACTTTACTATACATAGGATGATAATAAATTATCCAAAAGCGCATAGTTTTGTTGACAATCAGCAAGGCAAAGCGTACAATTGGAAGCAGAAGATGACAGAAAACGCAAGGACAAAATTTCTTGTGTTGGAAGTGACGGTATCATGAACATTTCAAAAAGGAGGAATCAACAATGAAGCGCGTTGGAAAGATTTTGAAAATGGCACTTGTCATTATAATGGTGTTTTCGATGATAGGGTGTGTACAAGCACCATCTATTACTGTTCCTAATGGTCACGTGCCTACAATTAGTGAAAATATCACAAGCCTTGCGCAAAGTTCAAACAGCACTGTGAAATCACGGAAATATTATTATGTAGATAGTATTGCAGAACGTGGAACGGGTAATATTGTTTCTTCGAATGGAGAAGGGGTTAGCACGGGAAGAATATCATTTATTAGGCTACATAGAGTAAGTGATGCTGCGGAAAAAATCTCTTTTTCTGGAAATATAGTCTATCCGGGAGGCAGTAAAATTAACGTTGGACAAATTTGTTGCTTGGTAACACTAGAAAATGCAATTTACGGTGGAATACAGTATACTTATCTAGTTTTCGGTAGCTAAAATAAGAAAAGAGGTGAAAAAAATGAACGGTCAGCAGAATCAAACGATTTTGAATACATTGAGGAAAATTCTGGCATTTGTTGCAATTTGCATGGTTGCGCTATCAATGTCATTATCTGTATTTGCAGCATCAGACTACAATCGAGATGATATGGTGACTATTTCAGGGCAGACCGATTTTGACAGTCAGTATACATGGAATGCTCCATATAACATTATTGATGGAAGATTAACCTATGAATGCTTTACTATACTTGCAGAAGATGGAACAAAATGGTATGTCGCAGTTAATCCGAGACAGATGCAGTACTACCAGAACGCATTTTATGGTAAATCATTAGTATTGAAAGGAAAGTATAAAGGAAATACAGATGACGGTACACCTGTTTTAAATCCGTGTTATCTGATTGAGGGGGAAAAGGAGCAAGAAATAAAAAATTACCTATGGAATCTTAACATCTGGGAGAATGACGAAACACCAAATTTGCAGGCTTTTTATGACATATACCGTGAACCGATATTTTATGACATACACCGTGAACCGATACAAGAAAAACGGCAAATAACGGTTCTGTCCATTTCAGAAGATGGTTCGTATTTGTCGATAGACTCTAATCCGCTAAATATAGACCAATCCAGTATATCTGCGTCAGATGATGATATGGTCTATCTGTCTTATACAAAAGAACTCAACGACTCTATGAATGACCTAACCTATCAAACTTATGCAAATGAGTGCATTCAGTCTATAAATAGTGCTCTGGGATTACCCACTTGGCTTTATGGAGAAATGTGTGAAACTCGAGCAATTGACGGAAAGCAAAAAGAGATGTTTGATAATGTGACAGTTTCTTGGTCATACCACCCAAAACAAGGGCTTGAGGTAATGTATCGAAAAAATAAGTGAAGTTAACATAAACCCATCGGCAGACAATTTCCTGTCGGTGGGTTTTCTATATCAAGGAATGCACTTTTTGTCAAAACAGAGTATACTTGCCTATTACATCCCAAAAGCCGCTGCTGTTGCAAAAATAGACTTTATTTTAGATTTATTTTGCAAAATGTAAATAAAGTCATTGACTTAATTTTTACATTGAGATACAATAAGGGTGGAGATAATCACAGGATGAAAGGACAGGCTTACAGTATGGCACACATTGCTTATGTACGAGTTTCCACCGCCGAACAGAACGAGGCGCGGCAGATTGAAGCCCTCAAGAAGCACGGCATCGACAAGTGGTTCACGGAAAAGGTCAGCGGCAAGAACATGAACCGCCCGCAACTGGAAGCCATGCTTGACTATATTCGTGAAGGCGATACAGTCTATATCCACGACTTCAGCCGCCTTGCCCGCAGTACGAAAGACCTCCTTGCCATCGTGGAGCAGCTGCAAGCTAAGAATGTGCATCTTGTATCTAATAAGGAGAATCTTGATACCAGTACCCCAACGGGAAAGCTGATGTTGACGATGATTGCAGCTATCAACGAGTTTGAACGTGAGAATCTGCTGGAACGTCAGCGGGAAGGAATTGCAATCGCCAAAGCAGCGGGTAAGTTCAAAGGCGGACAGGTTAAGCGGATTGATGATAAGACCTTCTGTGCAGCGTATGAGCGTTACCAGCACCGGGAACTGAACAAGACCCAGCTTGCGGCAGAATTGAAAATCAGCCGCCCAACACTGGATAAGATACTGAAGGACAGAGGACTAGCATAATACCACGCACCCCGTAAGGGGTGCTTTTTTGTCGTAAACATACTCCCCCGGCCAAAAACAAACCCTGCACGTACATTTGCCAGAATGGAGGCATAGCCGTTTTGTCAACATCTAAGTGAAAATATTTCACGATTTGATTTTTTGAGACGTGGTAGACGTTCGCAACACAGGAAAACCAAAACGATATACGATATCCTCCCCATGCTGAAAACAATTGCTGAATATTACAAAATATTACAAAATAGTTACAGATTCTTAGACAACTTGACTATTGCTTTTTTATATGGTATAATGAGAGCATGAAAAGTGTCAGAAAGAACCGACGCAAAAATATAACGGTGTTTCGTTGCTTGAGAATGTAAACCATACGAATGCCGACCAAAAGGAGTGAGATTCACGAAAAACACAAAAAACATTTAGAGTTATTTAACAATTGACAACTACAAGGACTGGACAGCGGGTATCTACCTCATAGATGCACCGTGCGGCTGTGGCAAGAGCACCTTTATATTTAAGACGCTCTACCCTTATGCCCACCAGAATGGCAAGCGAATGTTGGTGTTCTCCAACAGATTGGCATTGAAAGCCCAGCAGGAACACCAAGCGTTTGGAACAGACATAGCTTGCATGACTTACCAAAAGATGGAATACAACGTCTATCTGAATGGTTTGTGGACGTTACAAAATTCTGTACCCGATTTGATGCAGATGGTTGAACAGGAGTTCGACTACATTATATTGGATGAAGCACACTATCTGTTCCAAGATGCGGCGTTCAATCGTAGAACTTTAACAATCTTTAGGATGATTGAGCAGTTCCGAAAGAGCAAAGTTATCATCATGCTGTCTGCAACGGCTGATTTGCTGAAGGAATATTTTTTAAGCAAGATAACCGCTACATACACAGCGGATGCAGATTATAGCTACATTGAGTCGGTGTCCTATTATAATAGGAAGGACACACTTTTGAAAATCTTAGACAAAATCCCAGCATCTGAAAAGGTTGTGGTCTTTGGCGACAACAAAGACCGTTTGCAGGAATTGAATCGAAGATACTCAGACAGTGCGTATCTTTCCAGTGATAATAAAGAAAGCAGCCCTATGTTTAAGCAAATTGTTCAAACGGAACGTTTTGAATGTAGAATGCTTTTCACTACAAAAGTTCTCGATAATGGCGTAAATTTGAAAGATAAAGCTATCAAGCATATTTTTATCGAGTAGACTGATATGGTCGAGTTCATACAGTGTTTGGGCAGAAAGCGTGTCCAAGATGCGGAAGATACAGTTAAACTGTATTTCTATGACAATTTCCAGAAAATAGCTGGATTGTACAGCTATCTTGAACCGCAGATGCGAATAGCCGCAGAATATTTTCAGTTAAAGGAAAACGGTCTTAAAGAGGAGTTTAAGAATCGGTATCGGCTGGCTCTTCTCCCGAATTTCTTTGACAACCAATCAGACTTAGTGTTCCCCACTTATTACAAGGCGGGACACGATTACAAATTTTGTCGTTCTGTTACAAAGAAGGAGACTTCTTTGCATCAATAGGTGTCGATAGCCTTACAGAAGAATGTAGTTCCCTATGAAGAGGCTGAAAGATATTACACCTTATTGACCTATCTGGAACAGAACGTAAACAGGCGACTCTTCAAATCAGATAGAGTAGAACTTATAAAAGTATTTAATGTCCGCGACAAGTACCGCTTGCAAAAAACAATCGGTGTGCTGAATCAGTACTTGATTGAAAATAATATCATGTACGAACTCCAAAGCGACCAAACAGGTCGAAACGAAGGACGAAAAACCTATTGGGTTATTGTCCCGAAAAGTGAGTGACAAAAAACGTGCAGAACCCTCCTATAAGGGTACTGCATGATTTTTGTACAGTGGGATTCTTGGTCGTTCGGTATATTCGTTTTTTCTACTTTAGAAAGTATTACGATGGGAATACAATAATATATAATATTTTAATAAAGGAGCGTAATAATATGGTTATTACTTCATTTGCGCAACTGTAGGTTTTTCAAGAAATTCCATTCAATACCAGCTTTGTGGATGAACAGGGCGAGTGGTGGAGAAATGTCACATATCCCAGCTATGAAAAAAGATATCTGGTGGGAAATTTGGGGCATATCTACGGAATTTCAAGGCATAAGGTTCTTGAGGTTTCATTGCACCCCAAAAAATATCAGGGACTTGTACTTTATGATGGTACTGGACACAGTATGTTCAGAGAAATTTATGTAATTGTTGCAAGACGATTTTGCACAGATAGTTTACCTGAGGGGGTATCCCTTGGATGGGATGACGGTACACTGGGGTGTTGTGTCAATCATATTGACGAAGACCCCACAAATAATAGAGCAGATAATCTGGAGTTCGTTTCACCGGGTTACAATGACCGATACGGGCACAGAAGTGTCAACAGCGCGCTTCAACGAATGAATGCGCGTGTTCCACTGACTGAAACGGAAAAATTAGAACTTCTTAATCGGTCATACTCCAAGAGAGCAAAATCCGTAGTGCAGTATACATTTGAAGGTCGATTTGTGAGGGTTTTTAAGTCTATTGCTTAGGCGTCTGAATATACAGGTGTTCCTGCCAACGGCATAAGTAATTGTTGTAATCACAGCAGAGGCTATACGCAGTCAGGTGGGTTCCGTTGGGAATATTTTCAGCAGTAAGTAGAAGGTCTATCGGCTATAAATGCCGATAGGCTTTTTCTCTTAGATTCAAGAAGAATGTAGCCTCCCGGCGGGGCTGAACAACCATAGCAAAGTAGCCGCCAAAGACCCCGCCGGGCAGGAAGGAAGTTTAGACCAACAAAAGAAATATTTTATAGCAGGCTTAACAAGGACTATATAGAGGGCTGTCAGACGTTCTAGCAGACGTTTTGACAGTCTTTTTGTCTTAGATGATGAAAGTGCCCGCATGAAAGATTGATGTGTTGTAGGGCTTGCTAGAGCCTGTTTTCGCAAACCGAAATCCAGCATAAAAACACGGCTTTGAATGTTGACTTTTTGACGATACGAAGTTATAATTTATATATCGAAATCACAGGTACAAGGTACTAAAAAATCAGATGCCCCAAAAATTATAAAACGTATTATCGTTCTAAAATAAGAGGACTCGTAGCTCAGCCGGTATTTTGCGACTTTTAATCAGAGGGCCAGGGATTCGAGTTCCCTCGAGCGCACCAAAATCCCACGAGGAATCGCAAGATCCCTCGTGGGATTTTCCTTTTTCTGGCGCTCTGCACACTTTTGCACACTTTTTGCACACCGGCGGGAAAGCCGTGTTTTTCCTTGTATAGTCTGCATTCTGTGCATCGTGAGCAGAACTTGTCGGGGCGAGGCCCCTCCAGCTGCTCTCGCAGACCGTTCGGTCACTTAAAAGTCCCACTGGGGCTTTCATTGCTGCGCAAACGCAAAGTTATCCGTTATGAAATAGTTGCAACAAATTTCTCTATCAAGCGATTCACCTGTTCGGGTCTGTCTGTGTTGGAATTATGTCCAGCTCCTTCGATCCATGTCAAAGGAATTTTCGTATTGCGATGCCATGCTTTGTTGTACCGTATACACGAACCCGCGTGATCTTGTGTGCCGCACATCAATAATGCAGGACACTTGATCTCATACGGCAGATCCTTTTCCATAGCCGCTGCCAAAATACGATACCCATGACCGGCAATTTGTGCATAGCGTTTCTGATCGCCGTCATACGTCAGCATCATTTCACGCATGAGGTTTCTACCATAATCGGTCGTGGCAACACCTTCCGACCCCGATTTCAGAAGCCATTTCCACGGATAGTGCGCATATACCGGTTCCATCCGTTTCAAAAGCCAGATCTCAACTGCCGTCACATAGCTTCGCTGCAGCGGTGCAGAGTCGATGGAGATAAACCCTGTCATTTTGTCTGGGTAAAGCTGTGCATAAGCCTGTCCCACATACCCACCCATAGACTGCCCGATCATAACAGGCCTTGCGATTCCTTCTTGGTTCAATAGTTCGTTCAGCCATTTTGCCTTATCGAATAAGTCAAAATCGAATCGAAACGGCCATGAAGAAGCGTGTGCCGGCGCATCCCAGACGATAACATTATACCTGTTCTCAAAATACTGAATTTGCTTATCAAACAATCGATGATCCGCAGTCAATCCTGGCAGAAAAACGAGAGTAATCGTATCCGGGTTTGATACGCTTGCCCAATAGTGAATCGTTCCGCAACGAGTTTGATACGTTTTTTCTTTCATCGGGCTTTCCTCCACAAATTCCGAGTTGTCGAGTTCAGTATACCACGCTTTCTCCCCACAGAAAAACTCCTGTACACAAAAGAGCCGCCGCACAGAGTTTTGTTTTTACTCTGTCTACTCCAGGGGTAGCATATCAGCACCGCTTCCGGGGTGTATTTTTATGCTTCGGCGTCCGCGCCGTTTTCCAGCTTGCCCAGATACCGCCACAGGGTGGTGCGGCTGATGCCCAGCTGCCGGGCGGCGGCGGCGCGGTTGCCGCCGTGGG
>ERZ791930.696-NODE-696-length-22013-cov-3.526004_pt1 | contig 22013 bp, 16 predicted proteins | sample MGYA00510128_ERZ791930 | MGnify/ENA primary metagenome ERZ791930 (study PRJEB30046, sample SAMN00792057) | human gut metagenome | study: EMG produced TPA metagenomics assembly of the A metagenome-wide association study of gut microbiota in type 2... | reverse complement strand
GTAACAAAATAAGAAATCACGCAAAAACTCTGCGTTCTGCGGCAATTATCTTAGTACTCTGATGACAGAACAATTTACTGTATTGGCTGCAAAATGGTTTATTTATTGCTGACATAATAAGTAATATGTGGTTGTGGAGGATTTGAAGTATGGGAAGTTTGAGCGAGTTTTAAATGTGGATCTGACGAGGGATGAGTAAATGTCAGATCTTGTAGTACAAAATTGATAGAATGGAGTTTAAGTATGATCAAGAGAATGGATTTATCCGGCGATTGGGCATTTGCCTTGGATGCGGACAAAACAGGGATCGAGCAGGGGATTTTCCGTAGTCTGCCTGCAGATACGATTACACTTCCCGGTACGACTTCGATTGCCAAAAAGGGAACTCCTTCTGACAAGAAAGAAATCGGTTTTCTGACTGATCCATACTTGTTTGAAGGTTACGCATGGTATGCAAAAGAAATTACCTTGGACAAAGATTTCAAAAACAAAAATATTTATTTACATTTGGAACGTACACGCCTGACTCGTGTTTGGGTTAATGATGTAGAAGTCGGATGCAGAGACAGCCTTACTACTCCACATCATTACGATCTGACTCCTTATATTAAGGACAACACGTTTCGTCTGACTATTTTAGTTTCTAATGTGGATTACCCGACCAAAGGCGGTCATCTGACCTCTCCGGATACCCAGACGAATTGGAATGGTATTATCGGCGAGATATCGCTTCACATATGTGATGAGATCATGATCGAACATATCAAAACCTACCCGGATACAGAGCACAAATCTGTCCGTGTAGAGATTACCACCAACAATACAACGCAGACGCAACGCAATCTGTCTGTCTGTGCCGAGGCTGAATTAATGGACATTTCCGGCAAGACAGGCGTACAAGTACCTGCTGCATATTTTCAGGACATTTTCTTCCCGGTCGGCAAAGGAACGGCCGAATTTACTTATGAACTGGGAGAAGATGCTGTACTTTGGAGCGAATACAGTCCGGTCATCTACGAACTGCACTTGACAATTCCGGGTACCGACGAGGAGAGCGTGACAACATTCGGTCTGCGCGACTTTTCCACATCAGAGACTGAATTTTTGATCAACGGGACACCGACATTCCTGCGTGGCAAACACGATGGTTTGATCTTTCCAATGACCGGAGCGGTTCCTACTTCCGTAGAAGAATGGATCCGCGTTATGAGCATTTCCAAATCTTACGGTATCAATCATTACCGTTATCACACCTGCTGCCCTCCGGACGCTGCATTTGTGGCGGCTGATCTGTTGGGCATTTACATGGAACCTCAGCTTCCTTTCTGGGGAACCTTGACCGCACCGGGTGATGAAGGGCACAATGCCGAAGAGCAGGATTATCTGATCGAAGAAGGTTATCGCATGATGGATGAATTTGGTAACCATGCTTCTTATTGTATGATGTCTCTTGGAAATGAGCTTTGGGGCAGCAAAGAGCGTATGGCAGAGATCATTACAAATTATCGCAAGGTGGATGATCGTCATCTGTATACACAGGGTTCCAACAACTTCCAGCACACCCCGGTACTATTACCGGAAGACGATTTCTTTGTCGGAGTCCGTTTTAGCAAAAACCGTTTATTCCGTGGTTCCTATGGCATGTGTGATGCTCCTTTGGGACATATTCAGTGGGATGAACCTTCTGCTGATCATAACTACAATGAAGTGATCCATCCTACAAATGCAGCCGCCGATGCCGGCAACGATGCGGAAGAAATCGAAATCCAATACGGAACCGGTGTTAAGAAAGTAAAAGCTGCCGATAATGGGGGTGTTTTGATCCCACATATTCCGGTTGTCTCCCATGAGATTGGACAATTTGCGGTTTATCCAAACTTCCGTGAGATTGATAAATATACCGGCGTTCTCAAAGCAAGAAACTTCGAAGTATTCAGAGACCGTTTGAAAGAAAAGGGCATGTTAGATCAAGCCGATGACTTTTTCTACACCAGTGGTAAGCTGTCTGTTCAATGCTACAAGGAAGAACTGGAGGCTGCTGCTCGTACAAAACTGCTCGCCGGATATCAAATATTGGATATTCAGGACTTTTCCGGTCAGGGTACCGCTCTCGTTGGTATTTTGGATGCCTTTATGGACAGCAAAGGACATGTTACACCGGAGGAATGGGCAGGATACTGTTCCGATCACATTCTGTTAGCACAGTTTCCAAAATATGTCTATCAGGCAGGAGAAACCTTCCGTGCTAAGATGGCGATCCGCTACTACAATCCTGAGAAGTTGGAGAATAAAATTCTTCACTGGGAATTAAAACAGCAGAAAAAGATCATTCGAGAAGGATCCGTTGTGATTCCGGATGGTGCTTTTGACCTGGTAGAATTAGACGAGATAACCTTTGATTTTCCGGAGATCACGGAAGCTGCTACTTATCATTTGGATCTTAGTGTACCGGAAACCAATATGGCAAACACCTATGAGCTATACTGCTTCCCAACACTGTCAACGGAAATTCCGGCCTCCGGCATGACGATCGGTGAAGGTGCCAATGAAGTCCATGTGACGGCTGATTACGCAGAAGCCTGCGCATTGCTTCAAAATGGTCAAAAAGTATTGTATCTGCCAACCGAACTTGCCGACAAGATCGAAGGCTTTTATTGTACGGATTTTTGGTGTTATCCAATGTTCCGCGATATTTGCGAATGGATGAAGAAGCCGGTTGCTGTCGGTACAATGGGGCTGTTGATCCAAAAGGATCATCCGGCTTTAGCTTCTTTCCCGGCTCACAAACATTCCACACCACAGTGGTATAAGATCGTATCGCACTGTGACTGTGCTATCTTAGATGACGTGACCGATAAGAGCTACCGCCCGATCGTGCAGATGGTTGACAACTTTGAACGTAACCACAAACTGGGTATCTTGTTTGAAGGTAAAGTTGGCGAGGGTACCTTGATGGTATGTACCAGCCGTTTAAGTGAGGTTGCCGAGTATCCTGAGATCAAATGCTTTGCAAGATCAATACTGGATTATGTGACCTCGGATGCTTTCGCACCTGAGCAGACATTGGATATGGCACTTCTTAAACGTGTATTTTGCAAGGAGGACTAACCGTCACGTCCGAATAAAACAATAAAAGATATAAGCAAATAAAAGCCACCAAGACCTGATAGGTAACCTGTCTGCTGACAGGACATATCAAATCTTGGTGGCTTTCAATTTTGATACTCTTATATGTGCTTTCAACCTAATGTGAAAGAACATACCTCATTATTACAAACTTTAATTCTAAAGTGATTGGATAAACCGCATGAATGCATTCATACCTTCGTCTGTGTTTTTATAAACACCGGCATGCTCTAATACTTTCTTAAAAACGATACCGATCTCCGTCTGAAGAATTTCATCCACATTATCTTCTGTGATCGCATCGTATTTTGGTAAAAACTCGTCTACCCAGTCTGCATGTTTTGCAAGTTCCTCATCGGCTCGAATATCTTTTCCTGATATAATGTATTCGCCCAAACGCTGCATTTCTCCCTTTAATCTTGCCGGAAGGACTGCCAGACCCATAACTTCGATCAAGCCGATATTTTCTTTCTTAATATGGTGCAGTTCCTGATGTGGATGGTACACACCTAACGGATACTCCGGCGTTGTAATGTTATTGCGAAGTACCAGATCCAGTTCAAACTCCCCGTTCCGCATTCGCGCGATCGGTGTGATCGTATTGTGTGGTTCTCCATCCGTCTGCGCATAGATAAAAGCATCTTCATCCGTATATGCTCTCCATGCCGTCAAAATATGTGCAGCAAGCTTTACCAGGCGCTCAGCCTCTTTATGACGAATACGTACAACCGACATCGGCCAATTTACAATCCCAGCCTGTACATCCTCAAAGCCCGGAATCGTCAACGTTTGCTTGATTTCCGCCCTTTCCATTGCAAATTCATAATGACCACCCTGGAAATGCTCATGTGCCAATATCGAGCCGCCTACAATTGGCAGATCGGCATTTGAACCTACAAAATAATGTGGGAACTGACGCACAAAATCCAACAGTTTACGAAAGGCAGATTCATCAATCTTCATCGGTGTATGATCACTATTAAATAGGATACAGTGCTCATTGTAATATACGTAAGGAGAATACTGCAATCCCCACTGACCGCCATCAATGGTTACCGGAATAACACGGTGATTCTGTCTTGCCGGATGATTCACTCTACCTGCATACCCCTCGTTTTCTTTACACAGCAAACATTTCGGATAAGCACTCTGTGGTGCATTTTTGGCAGCGGCGATCGCCTTAGGATCTTTCTCCGGCTTAGATAAATTGATCGTAATGTCTAATGTCCCATACTCTGTATCTGCGGTCCACTTTACATCACGCTTGATTCGATCACGGCGGATATAATTGGTATCACAACTTAATTTATAATAATAGTTTGTTGCCGCTTTGGGTGATTCTTCATACAACTTGCGAAACTTGCGGATCACGGTACTTGGTGCCGGAACGAGTGCTCCCATCAGTTTCGTATCAAATAAATCCTGATAAACAACGCTGTTCTCTGTCATAACACCACGGGAATACGCATTTTCCATAAGGTCCGCTAAAATCTCATGAACCGGCCGTACCGGTGTCTTCTGCTCTGGTGTCTGATATTCATCCAACTGCATAATCTCCAACAAACGATTGATCACATACACACGATCTTCCGCTGCGACCAAACCATTTTTCTCCCCATAACGAACCAACTCATCAATCAACACACTGTTATCTGCCATGCTATTACCGTACCTTTCTATATGTGGTTGAGGGGTCCGCTAAGACCCCTCCCAATAAATAATATGAAATCTTTGATAGGCTTAGTGTACTTTTTCGCCCTTAATCTCGATCATGTGATTTACTGCATGCTCTAACGCATCAATGGAAGCACGAATAATATCTTCATCACTGCTTACGCCCCAGTATAACTGCTTCTCATCCTGCGTAATTCCAACATAAGCCATCGCCTTAGAAGAAGATGTCTTCGACAATGCGTGCTCCTCATATACATCCAATACATAGCTGATACCTAAGAAATCCTTGATCGCATTGTTGACTGCATTCAAACGTCCATTTCCCTTTGCCTCGACAACTTCTTTTTTGCCATCCTGCTCAAAAGTAACCTGCGTTGTAATACCATCTTTCTGCTGGAAGTGTACTTCTGCAATAGCAAAACTGCGCTTTGGCTGGCTGTATGTCTCTTCGAATACGCGCAGCATATCTTCCGGACTGAGCTCTGCATGTGCATGATCGGAAACACCCTTCATCAGGTAACCGACTTCCTCACGCATACGGTCTGGAATCTCTAATCCGTAATTCTGTTTTAATACATACGCTACACCGCCCTTACCGGACTGGCTGTTGATACGGATAACATCCGAATCATATGTTCTTCCAACATCTTTCGGATCGATCGGCAGATATGGAACCGTCCAAAGATTTTCGTTACGCTCCTCGCGATATGCCATACCTTTGGAGATAGCATCCTGATGAGAACCGGAAAATGCGGTAAATACAAGCTCACCTGCATATGGCTGACGCTTGGATACCTGCATTGCTGTCAAACGCTCATACGTATCTGCGATCTCCTGCATATTGTGGAAATCTAACTTGGAATCCACACCATGAGAATGCAGATTCATAGCAACAGTTACTAAGTCTAAATTACCGGTACGTTCACCGTTACCAAATAAAGTGCCTTCCAAACGGTCTGCTCCTGCCAATACACCAAGCTCCGCAGTTGCCACGCCAGTACCACGGTCATTGTGTGGATGCAGAGAAAGAACAACATTATCACGGTATTTCAGATGTTTGCTGACATATTCAATCTGGCTTGCAAAAACATGCGGCATTGCATTCTCGACAGTGGCAGGGATATTAATGATCGCCGGTGCATCTGCCTGTGGCTGCCATACATCCAAAACGGCATTACATACTTCTACTGCATAATCTACTTCTGTTCCATGGAAACTCTCCGGGCTGTATTCAAAGCGGAAGTTACCATGTGCCTCTGCAGCAAGCTCTTTTAACAGTTTTGCTCCGTTTACTGCAATCTCCTTGATCTCTTCCTTGGATTTACGGAACACCTGCTCTCTTTGTGCTACAGATGTAGAATTATATACATGAACGATTGCATTTGGTGCACCATCCACTGCTTCAAATGTCTTGCGGATAATATGTTCTCTTGCCTGTGTAAGTACCTGAACCGTTACATCATCCGGAATGAGATGCTGATCGATCAGTGCTCTCAAAAAAGTAAACTCTGTCTCGGATGCTGCCGGAAAACCGACCTCGATCTCCTTAAATCCAATCTTAACCAGCATCTTAAAAAACTCTATTTTCTCGTCCAGGCTCATTGGCTCGATCAAAGCCTGATTGCCATCACGTAAATCAACACTGCACCAAACCGGCGGCTTATCAATTGCATCTTTCTTTACCCATTCATAACAATCCTCCGGTGGCATAAAATAACTCTTCTGATACTTTTCAAATCCTTTCATAAATAACCTCACTTTCCAGACTCCCCTTTGAGTCCTTGTAATGCGTTGCGCATCTGTGTGCATTCTGTCAGAGTTTGTATAAGGATCAACGTGAAATTCTTTCGTAATGTAAAAAACGTCTCTATATAATATAGAGACGGATCATCCGCGTTACCACTCTTATTCATGAAAAACATGCGCTCACAGGTACATCAACAACTTGTCAATACCTTTCCCCTCTAACGGTGGGAATCCGTCCTGATCTACTAAAGTTCAACCGGCTGCTCCGAGACGAGTTCGCCATATCACTTCCACTGCTTCGCATCAACCAACAGCTTTCTGCATTCCATTCTATGGTTACTACTTCTCTTCTTCGCATTTCATCAAACATCATACCACATACATTCTAATTTGAAAACCCCCAATTTTTATTATTGTATCTTCCAAGTATGGAATTTTTTTAAGGGCAGCTTTCAAAGAAACTCCCAGACTGCATTTTTGATAACATAGCGTATTTTTGGTATTGGCATAATGTGGATTATGGGGATTGTGTTGTAAATAAAAATGTGCTAGTATAAATCCCGTCGAGAAAACACAATATATAGTGTCACCATGACATTTTTCGAACATTATATAGTACTTCTAAAAATCCGAGAAAGTATGCATATCCACGCAGTCTGTGTGCTTTCCTCGATTAGGAAGCAAGTCTGAATGGAGGAGGTTGCATTCATGAAAATCATGAAAAGAAGTGGCATTGAAGCCGATTTTGATGTCACCAAAATATCAGCAGCGATCAAAAAAGCAAACTGCGAGGTTGCCGCTGTTGATCAATTATCAGAAGAACAGATCGAGGAGATTTCTACTAATGTAGAGAAGATTTGTTCTGACATTGGCCGAACTCTCGGCGTCGAAGAAATTCAGGATCTTGTCGAGGATCAGATCATGAACAAACGTGCATTTGTGCTGGCACGCAAATACATTACTTACCGTTATACTCGCGCCTTAGTCCGCAAATCCAACTCAACCGATAAGCAGATCTTAAGCCTGTTGGAATGCAATAATGAAGAGGCAAAGCAGGAAAATTCCAATAAGAATCCTACCGTAAATAGTGTACAACGCGATTATATGGCCGGTGAAGTCAGTAAAGACATTACCAAGCGTTTTTTGCTCCCAGAGGATATCGTAGCCGCACACGAACAGGGCATTATACATTTTCACGATTCCGATTATTTTGCACAGCATATGCACAACTGCTGTCTTGTCAATTTGGAAGATATGCTGCAAAACGGTACTGTGATCAGTGAAACCATGATCGAACGGCCAAAGAGTTTTTCAACTGCCTGCAATATAGCAACGCAGAGCATTGCACAGATTGCCAGTTCCCAGTACGGCGGACAGAGCATTTCTTTGGCACATCTCGCCCCATTTGTGGATGTCAGCAGACAAAAATTCCGACTGCAGGTGCGTGATGAGTTTGAAAAAGCGAATATCGCTGCTTCCGAAGAACAGATCAATAATGTAGCAGAACAGCGTGTGCGCGACGAGATCAAGCGTGGCGTACAGATGATCCAGTATCAAGTGATCACGTTGATGACAACTAATGGACAAGCACCATTTGTTACGGTATTTATGTATTTGGATGAAGTTCCGGAAGGACGTCTGCGTGATGATCTTGCACTCGTAACGGAAGAGATCCTTCGCCAGCGTATTCAGGGCGTTAAGAATGAAAAAGGTGTATATATTACTCCTGCTTTTCCAAAGCTGATCTACGTATTGGAAGAAGATAATATTACCGAAGGCAGTAAATATTGGGAACTAACCAAACTGGCAGCAAAATGTACGGCAAAACGAATGGTTCCTGACTATATTTCTGAAAAGATCATGCGTAAATTAAAAGATGGCAACTGCTATCCTTGCATGGGCTGCCGTTCCTTCCTGACTGTTTATCATGACGAAAACGATAAGCCAAAGTTTTACGGTCGCTTTAATCAGGGCGTTGTCACGATCAACTTAGTGGATGTTGCCTGCTCTTCCGGCAAGGATATGGATAAATTCTGGCAGATTTTTGATGAACGTCTGGACTTGTGTTATCGTGCACTGATGTGCCGCCACAAGCGTTTATTAGATACGCCTTCCGACGTTGCTCCAATCCTTTGGCAGTACGGTGCTCTCGCTCGTCTGAAGAAAGGTGAGACGATCAATAAACTGCTATATAACGGATATTCTACGATTTCTTTGGGATACGCCGGATTATGCGAATGCACCAGATATATGACCGGACACAGTCATACTGATCCGGAATCCACCCCATTTGCATTGCAAGTCATGCAGCATATGAACGATGCTTGTGCAAAATGGCGCAAAGAAACAAACATCGACTTTAGCTTATATGGTACTCCGCTAGAGTCCACCACCTACAAATTTGCCAAATGTCTGCAAAAACGCTTTGGCATTATCGAAGGTGTGACCGACCGCGGTTATATCACTAACAGTTATCACGTACATGTAACTGAGGAGATCAATGCCTTTGATAAATTGAAATTTGAGGCACAATTTCAAGAATTATCTCCGGGTGGTGCGATCAGTTATGTGGAAGTACCGAATATGGAAAATAATATCGAAGCCGTATTAAATGTTATGAAATATATTTATGATAATATTATGTATGCGGAATTAAATACCAAGAGTGATTATTGTCAATGCTGCGGTTATACCGGTCAGATTCAGATCGTCACGGACGAACATGGTAAGCTGATCTGGGAATGTCCAAATTGTGGCAACACCGACCAGAATAAAATGAACGTTGCAAGACGTACCTGTGGGTATATTGGGACGCAATTTTGGAATCAGGGACGTACCCAGGAGATCAAAGAACGCGTGCTGCATTTATAAATTTTACAATTCCGGACGGGACTCCAGATCGCGGCTTAAAGCATCCAAATAATGAATGAATATTTGGTTTGACGTGCGTATCTGGTAATCCTGATCCAGTTCGTGACGCAAAAAGCTCTTGCGTCCCCCTTCTGCTGCACGATCCCAAAAGCGTTTTACATCGCGAAACGGTACATAGTAATAGACACCGGCTTCCTTAAAATAGACGATCAAAAACGCAATGCCATCTTGCCGCTCAAAGTCCTGCATATACTCCATCTGATGCTCATGGATATTTTGCAGGGCAAAACGCTCTCCGGCGCATTCTTTGGCATCAAAACAAATTGGCACCCCCTGCACATTCCCGATATAATCTACGGTACTTTTTTGTTCAAAATATGCTAAGGTGATATGCCGATGCTCTTTGTCGATATTGATCGGCGTAATGGGCGTCGGTATTTTTTGTACTAATGCCAAATGCTCTTTGCGATATTGTTCATTTGTCATATTAAGGGCTTCCTCTAACATAGAGCCTCGAAGTCCTCTTGAATTCCAAGATGGCATAATTCTCTCAACTCCTTATGAATAGTGCAATATGATCATTTAATCTCTATCCCTAGTCTGCGCACTATCTCAGCTAAATACTGTTCTGTTCCGTTTCCATCCCTAGTCTGCGCAGTACCTGTGCAAAATTGTCTGGGAGTTCCGCTTTCCAAACATGTTCTTTTCCATGTGCCGTAAATATAAGCTGCCAAGCATGCAGCAATTGCACTCGCTGATGTAACTGCTCTCGGTCGAAGGCAGACGCTCGTTTCGTACTGTATTTAACGTCCCCCACCAATGGATGACCAATGCTTGCCAAATGAGCACGAATTTGATGAGATTTACCTGTGATCAGATGCACCTGCAACAGGGTAAAAGATTCCCCTTGATACACCCCCTGTTGAAGCGGCAGGTATTCCGTTGCAATCGGTACACTGTTAGGGCCGGGCTGTTGTCTTACTGTCACTTTATTGGTTCGACTATCCTTCTCTAGGTAGCCTTTCAAATACTGCTTTTTTGACACACTTCCATGAACAACACATAAATAATATTTGCAGATTGTACGTTCCTTGAACCGCTTATTCATGTCCTGTAGCGCACGTACCGTCTTTCCTGCTACGATCAGGCCGGAAGTATTTCGGTCCAAACGATTACAGATTCCCGGACGAAACGTGTCATCAGCAGCATTATCTGCCAAATAATCTGTAATCTGTTCAACGATCGACCTGTCATTTCTGTCCGCTTTTTGGGATAGCACTCCAACCGGCTTATTAACCACCAAAAACTGAGCATCCTCATAGACAATTTGCAACGGCGGCAAGTTTCTGTCATAGTGCCCCTGCTGCAACTCTATTTTTCCTTGACGTGCACCCTTTTCCAGCCTCTTTGCCTGTGGCATCTGTTGTGCACCATTAGTCGGTCTCTTTGCCTGTGGCATCTGTCGTGCACCATTAGTCGGCCTCTTTGCTTGTGACAGGTGTTGTGCGCCCAAATCAACTTCTTGAGCTTTCTTCCCTGACCGAAAACCATCAATTGTTTCATCCGCAAGAAACAATTTTATCTGATCGCCGGTCTGAATCCGCTCCGACCCAGACACTTTTTTCCCGTTTAACACAATGTTTTTCTTGCGCATCATCTTATAAAAAAAGCTTTTCGGAGCATCCGGCATATATTTTTCCAAATAGCGATCCAAACGCTGTCCTTCCTCGCGTTCAGAAATTATTACTTCTCGCATAATAGCTCTCTGCCCTTTCTCTCGGTTATACGATCAAAGATCGCAGGTAAGATTTCACATGTTCCAACTCTTCTTCCTGATCCTCCGTACATTCCGGAATGGAATCAATTCTTGCTAACTCCTGTAAAAACATCGCCTGCTTCTCCACGATCTGCACTTTATACTGCGTTCCCCAGTTAGCAACGCCCTTGGACAAATACTCTCTAACATAGGATAATTCCTGTTTTCCATTGCCCAATACGCCAATCACTCGTCCATTACCTACTGCCAAAAAATCTAAATGCATAATCTTTTCGGAAGAAGTGATCACCAGATCTGTCATCAGTTCCATCCTCTCCGGCAAAGCTTTTTGCACCTTTTGGTATTGTTCCTCGGTTACAGAATGATACGGAAATACCACAACAAAACCAACAATCTGTTTCACGATCGGCAGTACCCCTAACACTGCGATCACCGTAAATAAATTCTGTCTGGACATATGATTCAGCACCAATCCCAATACATAAATTCCAATAGAAATAGCACTATAAATAATTGCTATCGTAAGGGTTCTTTTCTTTCTATTGTTTATATAACCGAAATCTCCACGTTTCGCTTTCATCCGTTCCTCCAATCATATCTTGTAATTACTGCATGCGCCATCCTGCGTAATATTTGTTTTTTAGCATTCCATTCTGCATATATTTTCCCCAGCCTAATGCAAAACCATCTACACATACTAACACATAATTTTCCGTCTGCTTTAACATCCCCTCATTCAAAACAGTCACATCCTGCAGTGTCTCTCCTTTCAGATAACGGATCACATCCTGTTCTTCGGAAGATAAATTCACATACGGAAGCTTGTCCTTATCGCAAATAGAAAGTGCAAGCTGTATGGACGGCTCAAATCGTTTCTCTGCGCTACCCACGATCAATCCTGTCTGAATACAGCGAAGCCCTTTCCACGATACGGATCCTTCCATTTCTAGCGTAAACTGTTTCTTGCCGGGAATCAAACGATACCTCTCTGCTCCGGGAGCCGATAGACATCCTGTCCACCAAGTCGCCTTAGCCACAAGATCGTTATCTCCATCCATCCTTCTGCGGTCTTTTTTCCCGGAGAGACGTTGTTGTCTCGCACCGTCATATTTTGATCTTCGTCCTGCTCCGGAACTTTGATGTTTTTTCTCTGCCATACGAAAACCATGATCATGCACTCGCTCGGCAAGGGAATTTTCCTGCTCCGCGGAATTGCTTTCCTGCTCTACAGCCGACGAATCTCCTTTCTGCAAAAGGACAGCGAAATGACCCTCTCCCACTGTCTTATGTGGGAAAATTCGAACACAGCGAGATAGCTGCTGCCGTTCTGTTTCTGTCAATGCAGCATCCGTGATTCCGCTGCAAAAGCCCTCTTTACGTGGGACTTCACAAACGTGCATATCCGGAAATTGCCGCAAAAACCACAATATATTTTTTTCATCTTCTTCCGGCGAAAAAGTACATGTGGAGTAGACCAAATATCCACCTTCCCGAAGCATTTGATAAGCCGCCTTCAAAATATCCCGTTGGATCGGAGCATAATATTGCGGCCCTTTTTCTTCCCAATCCTGTACCATATGGGGATCTCTGCGAAACATCCCCTCTCCGGAGCATGGTGCATCGATCAAAATACCATCAAAATACTGTAAAAAGGACTCTTGCAATCGTTCCGGCTTTTCCGCTGTAACGACTGCATTGACCGCACCGGCAATCTGCAAATTCTTCGCAAGTGCCATTGCCCTGGAAACACTAATATCATTTGCAACCAATTGACCGGTTCCCCCCAGCTTCGCAGCCAGCTCTGTCGCCTTGCCCCCCGGTGCTGCACAAACATCTAAGATTCGATCTCCTTCATGCACTGGCAGGATCGATGCCGGTATCATCGCACTGGGTTCTTGAATATAATACAAGCCCGCATAATAATAAGGATGTTTGGCAGGATTACATTGCTCATCGGTTGTCAAAAAGCCTTTCTCCGTCCACGGTACCGGCTTTGTCTTAAATGGACAGATTTCCGCCCATTGTTCCAAAGAAATCTTAGCCGTATTGATTCGTATGGCAGTCTGTGATCTCTGCTGCATACTTTCTATATATGCGGAATATTCCTCTCCAAGCAAGTCCTGCATGGCTTGTTGATATTTCTTTGGTAACGTCATTGTAACCGTATCCTTCCTTTCTACCGATACTGTAATCCCCGCATAACAACACCTGACTATCAGGTATTACAAGCTGGATTTTCCTTTCCAGCAACACTGCAATCTCTTATAACAGCATTGTAAATATTCACTGTGCCAAATACCATAGTATAGGATATGGATCCATACTTTGCTCTCTGCCATCCTTTGCAATATAGATTCCAAAGTGCAGATGTACCGCGAATTGTCCACTGGTCCCTTCCGGTCCATACCCGGTATTACCCATTAACCCCAAATAATCGCCCGCTTTTACTTTGCTGCCTTTGCGCAGATCAGGTGCATATTGCTGTAAATGCGCATAATACACATAATATCCCTGTTTGGAACGAATACCTATACGGTATCCTCCCAATTTCAGCCAGCCAATTTGTTCAATCACACCATCACACACAGATTGAATCTGTAAGCACCCCGGCTGATCTTTGGAAGCCATGATATCTACACCCTCGTGACTTCTTTTGCCACCAAACGTTCTCGGTGCTCCATAGCCATCCTCAAAGTCCCAAGATACTTTACCTCGGCGATCCTTTCGCACCGGAAAGCATTCCATATCACGAAGCAACGCTCTGCTATGCGAAGATATATGGTTATGCTGCATTAACGTCTGATACTTCAGCAAGTTGTTCTGCCTGCTCTGCCAAGTCGCAATATACAGCCCCATATAGCCGATCAATATAACATACACTGCAAAAACAAGCCATATCTTTCGTATACGGATCTTATTTTTGTTCATAAGAAATTATATGCTTTCTATGTCCGCATATGCTTTCCGGCTACACGATTATTCAAATGATTCCTTACATATTGCGGTTCTTCTCAGCGCAAGCATGCATTGCGTCCATGACAATTCCACGAAACCCGCCTTCCTCTAACACACGTACCGCATCAATGGTTGTTCCCGCCGGTGAACATACCATATCCTTAAGCTCACCCGGATGCTTTCCGGTTTCTAATACCATTTTAGCACTGCCAAGTACAGACTGTGCAGCGAACTGATAAGCCTGCGCACGAGGCATTCCCTCCGCTACAGCAGCATCTGCCATGGCTTCAATGAATAAGAAAACATATGCAGGAGAACTTCCACTAACCGCAATAACAGCATCCATAATCTTTTCGCTGATCACTTCTGCCTTTCCAAAGCTCTCCAAAATATCGCATACCTGTTTTAAATCCTCTTCTCCAACATTTGCATTTGGACATACCGCCGTAATTCCTTCACCAACTAACGCCGGTGTATTTGGCATCGTCCTAACAATCTTATGAGATCCACCAAATGCCTCTTCTACCCAGGCAACGGATTTGCCTGCTGCAATCGTAACAATAATCTGCTCCGAAGACACAACATCTTTGATCTCTGCAATTACCTCCGCATAATAAACCGGTTTCACTGCAAGTACAATAATATCTGCTTTTGCAGCCTCTTTGTTATCTAAAGTGACATTCACACCATACTGTGCTGCTACCGTGTCAATCGTCTTTTGTGTCGCTGCCGTTGCAATGATTTCATTCTTAGGCAATAAACCTTTGCGCAACACACCACCGATCATCGCCTGTGCCATATTTCCAGCTCCAATAAATGCTAATTTCATGTCTCATTCCTTCTTTCTGTCCAAGCCATTTTCGTGCATCTAAAACCTCTATAAGGCTCACTACATAGTAGCACAAATCCCCTATGACAGGCAAGCATCCCACAGTGCAGCTGCGATATCAATGCCATGGCGCAATTTCCATAGAATCCATATATACCTGTGTAAATTTTGCCTGCTCTGCCAGTTCAATATGATGTATGTCTGCGATATGCTCCTGCAGCATATCTATAAATTTCGGGTCACATAACGCTTCGCCTGCTCCTTTTCCCGCTGCGTTCCCAACAAAAATGATTTTCTTATCATCAATAGAAGGTAAGAGTCCCATCTGTTTTGCACTGCCCGGATTGACAAATCCTCCAAAGACACCAGCAACGTACAGCTCCTGTATGTCCTCCACTGACACCACTGCCTGCTCTAATAACAACATCATGCCGCTCTGTATCGCTGCTTTCGCTAACTGCACAGAACGAATATCCTGCTGCGTCAATACAATATCGTCATACAGAACAAATTGTCTTTCTCCCTTAACATCCGTAGTCAGACAGTCCGCAAATGGTCTGGCACTGTTTATCTGCATCGCTTCGTCACCAGAAAGCAGGCAACCATCCGATGTCATCACTTGATGGCGGCGCAGAGCCGCAAGAAGATCTACCAATCCGGAACCACAGATCCCTATCGGCTTCTGATCATTTTGTTCTCGAGCAGACACCAAGGTAAGCTCGATATTGCCCGCACCACGAAACAGTTTCACCGCATTAATAACCCCTGCTCTCGCTCTCCTGCCATGCGAGATCCCTCTTCCCTCAAATGCCGGACCTGCGGCAGTAGAACACGCATACAGTGTTCCTCTGTTATTTAACAGAATCTCTGCGTTCGTTCCCAGATCAACCGCTAATTGGATTTTGTCCGCATCCCACATCCGCAAATTTCCAAGCATTGCCGCAGCATCTGCGCCAACATGTGCCGCTATGCCAGGCAATACTGTAATGGCTAACGTATTCCAGTCTTTCCAGCCAACATCTTTCCCCAATAATGTATAGCAGCCTTCATAAGCTGCCGAAAATGGAGCTCCCATCAGACCGGTAACGTCTTTTTGCAAAAAGAGATGACACATGACCGTGTTTCCTACCACCGCCATTTGAACCGGTACAGTCTGCGCAAAAAGTGACTTCCATTTACAGATCAGTTTGCTGCCCATTTGGAAGATCTGCTCGCGTATACGCTGTACCAAAAGGTCGCCTCTTCCCTCTTTGACATGCATAAGCCGCATCATAACATCACTGCCATAGGTTCCCTGTGCATTGTCTTCTGCTAACGTTGCTACCAGCTCACCATAAGAAGTATATAGATCAACTACCACCGTTGTCGTTCCAATGTCTACTGCCAGCCATGGATCTCCTCCCGTTTGAAACTGCGTATCTATCGCTTGTCCTATTTTAGCACTTTCGCGTGTAGAATTCTTTAAGATCACCATCTCCTGTCACCTTCTTTCTATTATTTTCTATCTATGTAAAAGGTAATGCCCATACTTTTCATTGTTCTCGTCACACTCTAGTTTTTATTTGTAGAAAAGAAAAGAGGTCGTTCCACACGACCTCTTTCGCTCATTTTTACTCCATTGCGCCTTACTTAGCGTAATCGGTTACTCTGGATTCACGAATAACATTTACCTTAATCTGGCCAGGATATTTCAGTTCATCCTCAACCTGCTTAGCGATGTCTCTTGCTAATAGTATCATGTCATCATCTGATACCTTCTCTGGTATAACCATGACACGAACTTCACGTCCTGCCTGAATGGCAAATGATTTTTCAACTCCCTTAAAGCTATTTGAAATATCTTCTAACTGTTTCAATCTGTTTGTATATGTTTCCAGTGTTTCTCGACGAGCACCCGGTCTAGCTGCAGAAATGGTATCTGCTGCCTGAACGATGCATGCGATCAAGCTTTCTGGCTCCACATCGCCATGGTGTGCTTCCACAGCGTTAATTACAATACCCGACTCTTTATACTTCCGACATAAGTCCGCACCAATCTGAACATGTGTACCTTCCATCTCCTGATCGACCGATTTACCAATGTCGTGAAGCAAACCTGCGCGTTTTGCTAGACGCACATCAGCACCAATTTCTCCGGCAAGTAAGCCAGACAAATGTGCAACCTCAATAGAATGTTTCAATGCATTCTGACCATAACTGGTTCTAAACTTCATTCTACCTAACAAACGAATTAATTCCGGATGAATTCCATGAACACCAACCTCTAATGTTGCTGCTTCACCTTCTTCACGAATCATCGACTCAACATCACGCTGTGCCTTCTCCACCATCTCTTCAATTCTTGCAGGATGAATTCGTCCATCAACAATTAGTTTCTCAAGAGCAATACGAGCAACCTCTCGTCTTACTCCATCAAATGCAGATAAAACAACTGCCTCCGGTGTGTCATCAATAATAAGATTTACACCTGTCAGAGTCTCTAATGTACGAATATTACGTCCCTCTCGACCAATAATTCGTCCTTTCATCTCCTCATTTGGCAACTGAACAACGGAGATTGTTGTCTCTGCTACATGATCCGCAGCACATCGCTGAATCGCAGTCACAACATAATCCTTTGCCTTTTTGTCTGCCTCTTCCTTTGCCTTGTTCTCTAATTCCTTAACGAGAACAGCAGTTTCATGTTTCACATCTTCTTCTACAGATTTTAACAAATATTCCTTTGCTTGTTCGGAGGTCAAACCGGAAATCTTTTCCAACTCGCGAAGATGGCTGTTCTTAATCGTCTCCAACTCTTTCTTAAGACGATCCAAATCCGCATCTTTCGCATTTAATTTGGATTCCTTCTTCTCTAAGGCTTCCGATTTTTTGTCCAGAGCTTCCTCTTTCGATAATACTCGCTTTTCATATCGCTGAATTTCGGCTCTACGCTCTTTGGATTCACGCTCAATTTCATTCTTATTCTTGATCGCTTCTTCCTTCGCCTCTAATAGGGCTTCACGCTTTTTCGTCTCTGCAGTCTTTACAGCTTCATCAATGATCTGACGAGCCTTGTCCTCTGCATTGTTCAACTTCTGATTCTCAGATTCCTGATAACGCTTAATTGAAATCGTCTTCGTCAAAAGTGCCGTAACAACGATGGCAACCAGTAAGATCACAACGGCTACTATTTTAATAACCATTGGTGACATCGAACTGAAGCACCTCCTTATAAATATTCATTGCACATAGTACAACAGTTCAATTTTATACTTTTCACAGAAAAATGTCAAGTAAACTTCCCCTAATATTGGCAATCATTTCGCTCGCGCCATAGGTCAATTTGGCGACGAACAGCATCCAGTCGAAACCCCCGCCGATACAGTTTTGCCGTTACTTTTTGCTGCTCTTCATAAGATAGTTCTGTCCTTCCTCGGAGCAGTTTTTCCAGTGCCTTTTGCAGTGCCGGGGTATCATCCTCGTCAACAGCCTCTATTGCCAGCGTGATCCACTGCTCCGGAACGTGTCTTTTTTGTAAATCCTGACGTATTCTTCGCATACTTCGGGATTCGCGATATATTTCTACAAACCGCTTTGCATACCTCTTATCGTCAATATAATGATACCCGGCAACATATTGTATTGCTGCTTCCACTGCTTCTTCTGAGAATCCCGCCTGTTCTAACTTACTGCGAAGTTCCCATTCCGTGCGATCCATATGCTGCAACAATCCCATCGCTTTCTTCGTTGCCTTTAATTTCTCATCTTCCATCGATTATTCCGCATCGTCAGCCTTTTTGGCTGCCTTAACCGGCTCCTTAACTGTTTTATCAGACGCCTTTTCCTCATTCTCTACCTGATCAACACCCTCTTTCTGAGCATATTTTTCACGTACTTTTTGTTCAACCTCTTCCATCAGATCCGGATGTTCTTTCAAGAACAGTTTTGCATTTTCACGTCCCTGACCGATCTTATCTCCGTTATAGGCATACCAAGCGCCACTCTTATTGACAATATTTTCTGCAACGGCCAGATCCAAAATATCTCCTTCTCTGGAAATGCCCTCTCCGTAAATAATATCAACCTCAGCAGTACGGAATGGTGGTGCCACTTTATTTTTCACAACTTTGATCTTGGTTCGATTACCGATCGCCTCACCATCCTTTTTGATCTGCTCCCCACGTCTGACTTCCAAACGAATGGAGGAATAATATTTCAATGCACGGCCACCGGTCGTTGTCTCCGGATTACCGAACATGACACCAACTTTCTCACGCAACTGGTTGATAAAGATCACCGTACAATTGGTCTTGCCGATGATCGCTGTCAATTTACGCAATGCTTGAGACATTAATCTTGCCTGAAGACCAACGTGAGAATCTCCCATCTCACCCTCAATCTCTGCTTTCGGAACCAGTGCTGCTACAGAATCCACGATCACAATGTCAACTGCACCGGAACGCACCATTGTCTCTGTAATCTCCAATGCCTGCTCTCCGGTATCCGGCTGTGAAATATATAGGTTGTCAATATCTACACCTATCTTCTTGGCATACACCGGATCCAGCGCATGCTCCGCATCAATAAAGCCGGCAATACCTCCGCGTTTCTGCACCTCTGCTACCATATGCAGCGCAACGGTCGTCTTACCGCCAGACTCTGGTCCATACACTTCTACCACACGTCCCTTTGGCACACCGCCAACACCCAGAGCGAGATCCAAGCCCAAAGAACCAGATGGTACGGTCTCCACATTCAAATGCATATTGTCGCCTAATTTCATAACGGAACCCTTACCATATGCCTTCTCAATCTGAGACAGTGCAGACTCCAACGCTTTTCTTTTATTTTCATCGATCTTTACTTCGTTTGCCATAACTAAATTCCATCCTTTCTTAATTCGAACAAGTGTTCTTTTTGTATGATAATGCTTTTTCATTATCCTGTCAACATCTTTTTGCAATTCAAGTATACTAATACTATATCTTTATTTTTAACATATGTCAATATATAATTACGTATTATTTTTATTGCATCATGTCATATGTTTTTAATCTGACGATATCTTTGGCTACATCTGCTAACTTGCTGCTGATCGATCAGATGGTATTTTGTCATATCGCGAAGACTTTTCACAAATTCCTGTCCGCTGATGGGCGCCTGTATCAAATCCTCTAATGTGTCCTCTATTGACTGACGGTACTGCTCCATCGTGATCGCATGGGCCTCACAAAGAACACGATTTTTGTATATTTCCTTAAAATATGCGTCCAGGCGATTGCTGCGACTCACACTGTCATCCAATAAAAACGGGACCTTTGGCAACAGCTTCATCAAATTTGCCATTGACGTATTCGTTATGTATAATCCATTGCTCAAATAAAATAAATTTTTTTGGTAAACAAGTTCTCCGTCTACGTTACGTTCTGCATATTCCGGCAAAAGATCTTGAAACATTTTAGCAATGTACGTACTATATTGAAACGGGATATAATCCTTTTCGATATCTGCAGTTACATTTTTTTCATAATAAATACCCCTGATCTGATCCATGGGAATCTCAAATTCATTTGCATGGCCCTCTAGCACAAGAAAATGTAATGTTTTGTCAGTTCTCCAGGCAAATGCCGGAACCTGCTCTAATTTTCTCTCCTGGTAAGAATCAATCATAAGTTTCTGATGAGACTGCGTTACTTTATGCTGCTTTAATATCTTTTTGACATCTTTCGATTGAAGCGAGGCCAGATATCTTGCCTTGGCTCGCTGCCGTTCCTGTGGCGAATGCGCTTCTTTTCCTTCATCGTATGTATCTTTATTTGATTTTTGAGCCTTCTGTGTATTGATCGTAACAGAATTTACAGTCGCAAAGGCAACGACCAACAATACAAGCGCTGCCAGTGCAAATACCGGAAGCTGCAGTATCCACGCCGCGATAAACAACGCAACAGACGCTATCCCCAGCAAAATCATTGCCCATAAAAAAAGTTTTGTCTTGACAGACCCCTGTGTCATACTGCGTATAATTTTCCTGATCATGACCGCAATCTCCCTCCTTCATATCTGGCATGTGCATCAACACAATGAAGCAGTGACTCAAACTGATCATCAAGTGTTCCTTCTTCCAAAACAACATCTAACGCTGCTGCAATATTGTGTAGTAACAGTTTGTCAATATACGGACGCAGTCCCACTAATAGCTGTCTCTTTTCTCGAAAAGACTCTGCATCTAATATTTGAAGCATGCCTCGCCTGGCGATTTCCGTTTCTGTAATACGACCGGACAAATATTTTTCCGGCTGCCCCTTTTCCAGTGCCATACGCAGCTCTTCTTCGCTCACATCCGTCCCACCGGCAGGCACATTCTCCCCCTGTGCGCGCTGATTCTCGGATGCCTCTGATTCGTTCTCCTGAGACAAATCCTGCGCCGACACTTCAGACACACTCTCCTGCAAAGCACTTTTTGCCCCGGATGCTTCTACCACTCTCTCCTGAGGTGCACGCTTCTCCCCGGATGCTTCTACCGTTCTCTCCTGAGGCGCACGCTTCTCCTCTAACACTTCTGCCATCTTATGATAAGTCGCCTCAAAAGCTGACAGAGATTTTGCCCATACGGTAAATGGTGCATGCATCTCCTGATATATGGCAAGCTCCTGCGCACTGCCCTCCTGCCTTGCAACCGCCATCAATTGTACGATCTTACCGGATTGATTCACATATAAATTACCTGCTGTCCATACTTTACTGCCCATTTTATTCTCCATTCCGCAGACACTCTGCCATACCTTATAACCTGTCTCCATTCTCCATCAATTATACCACATATCCCCCTGTTCCGTTAATATCCGTTAATAAATTATTCCATCTTCCCATGCCTCAATATCTCACACATCCACATATTGCTTATTATGTCAATCAAATAATAGCTATTTTGCAGCCGATAAAGTAAATTATCCTGCCTTCAAAAAAACTATAGCAATTGCTGCAGAACGCAGAGTTTTCGCGTGATTTCTTATTTTGTTAAGTCTCTGATGAATACATGCCTGAAGGATTGTCTGA
>ERZ791930.694-NODE-694-length-22040-cov-6.514169_pt1 | contig 22040 bp, 19 predicted proteins | sample MGYA00510128_ERZ791930 | MGnify/ENA primary metagenome ERZ791930 (study PRJEB30046, sample SAMN00792057) | human gut metagenome | study: EMG produced TPA metagenomics assembly of the A metagenome-wide association study of gut microbiota in type 2... | reverse complement strand
CGTTTTTCAAGTATTTCTCCGGCTCACCATTGAGAATCAGGTCTGCATACGCCAGAGGGTCGTTGTAAATAAGATAATCCAGTTCAGACCTCTGTGCTATGGTAGCATCCAGTGCATCCTCGACCCCGGTACAGTCGATAGAAATTTTTCTCCCGTCCCGGAGCAGCAGTTCCACGCAGCCGGTGTCTATGTTAAATTTGCAAGCTCTTGCATCGTACTTCATAGTCGTTCCCTCCTGAAATCATTATCTGTTTTGTGTTGGCCAATCTATGATTTCATCTTCCACGGACACCTGCGTGGAACTTGTCGGGGCAAGGCCCCTCCATCTGCTAACGCAGACCGTTCCGGCGCTTAAAAGCCCCACTGGGGCTTTCATTGCTTCGCAAACGCTAATTTTCCGAAGAAAACAAATAATCCGAACCCATCTCCTATCGGAAACAAGTTCGGATCATTTTTGTTTGGTCCGAGTGGCGAGAATCGAACTCACGGCCTCTTGAACCCCATTGTGCTTCTCTCAAAAACGCAATGGACACTCCGATACCACTTGTACGCAGTATCATCAAATTTCAAAATTATTTTATCATTCTGTTTCGTTAGATGTCAAGATGTTTCGTTTCTTTTGTGGTCAAATTGTGGTCAACCGACCCTGACAAATGACCATTCTCCCCTACTAAGTTACATGGCGCAATTCCGATTTTCAAAAATCGAGATTGCGCTTTCTTGTTTGCACGAATTATTCATAAGGAGGATTTGTCAACCATGTCAATGAAACATCGTCATTTTTTCATCCTTGACAGAACTGTATGACGCTCGACTACTTCTATGGACAGGCCGGAAAACTTTTTTCGTTCTATCGCATCCCCAAAGCACTGTTTCAGGAGCAGCGGTTTCAAAATCTGTCAACCGATGCCAAAACACTCTACGGCATCCTGCTTGACCGCATGAGCCTTTCTGTTAAAAATGAATGGTTCGACAAGCAAGGCCGGGTGTTCATCATTTTCACGATTGAGGATATCAAGAGGACTTTGCGTTGCGCAGACAACAAAGCGACCAGACTGCTCCGGGAACTTGAAGAATTTGGTTTGATTGAACGCAAACGGAGGGGGCTGGGCAAGCCCGACCTCATCTATGTAAAGAATTTTTCGTCAGAATCGTCAAAAACGCCCTACTTGAATCGTGATAATGACGATTCTGGAACCGTCCGGAATACGCTTCAAGAACCGGCCAAACTACGATGTAATAAGACTGAGAGAAATAATACAGAGATAAGCGATACTGATCCTATCTATTCCGATGAAAACGACTGGATGAGCGAACGTGAACAACTGGAGGAATATTTTTCTCAATCTTTGGAGGTAGACCTTCTGCTCCGGCTCTGCCCGGACGATGAGGACACTATCTACCAGATCGTGGACTTGCTTGTGGATACCTGTTCTACCAAACGCAAAATGTTGCGGATCGCCGGAGATGACAAGCCTGCCGAGGTGGTACGCAGTCGGCTGAAAAACTGAATGCTGACCACATCCGCTTTGTGCTGGATTCGCTGGCAGAAAACACTGCCCCGGTGCGGAACATGAAGCAGTATCTGCTGGCGATGCTCTACAATGCGCCCACCACCATGAACCTCTACTATCAAAACAAAACGAACCACGACTTTGCGCGTGGTTCTCCGAAAGCGGGGTGATGTTATCGCAAAGAAAGCTACGATTATTGCAGTCACCAATCAAAAAGGCGGTGTGGAGAAAAGCACCACCTGTGAAAATCTAGGCATCGGGCTGGCGATGGAAGGTAAAAAAGTCCTGTTGGTGGACGCTGACCCGCAGGGCAGCCTGACCATAGTCGCTTTGCTCCTATGGCTAGTTGTGTGCACTGCGTGCGGATTTATATTTGCCCGCCATGCGGACATTGCCATCAGCATGGGCTGGCAGCAGCCCGATGAACTGCCCACCACCCTTTCCACCCTGATGGCAAAAGCTATGAACGATCAAAGTATTCCGCCCGGTGAAGGCATCCTGCACCATGCAGAAGGCGTTGACCTGATTCCAGCCAACATCGAACTGGCAGGGTTGGAAGTTGCCCTTGTGAACAGCATGAACCGAGAGAAGATGCTCAAACAAGTGCTGGAAGGTGCAAAGCACGAGTACGATTTTATTCTGTTGGACTGCACTCCTTCCCTTGGGATGCTGACCGTCAATGCACTGGCAGCGGCAGACACCACTCTGATTCCAGTGCAGGCACAGTATCTGTCTGCAAAGGGTCTGGAACAGCTTTTGCAGACCGTCCAAAAGGTCCGGCGGCAGATCAATCCGAAATTGAAAATCGAGGGAATCCTGCTGACTATCACCGACAGTCGCACCAACTACGGGCAGCAGATCGACAACCTGATTCGAGGTGCCTACGGCAACAAGATCAAAGTGTTTGACCAGACCATTCCCCGGTCTGTCCGCGCTGCGGAGATCAGTGCCGTGGGCAAGAGTATTTTTCAGCATGACCCCAAAGGCAAGGTGGCAGAAGCCTATAAATCTCTGACCGAGGAGGTGTTGGCAAATGACGAAAGGCGGCTTAAACGTGTCGCTAAAAGGTGCAGATGACATTTTCTCCACCGAAGAATCCCGGCAGGCGCAGCAGCGGGAACAGGTGCAGCAGATTCCTATTGCGGAACTGCACCCGTTCACGAACCATCCATTCAAAGTGTTGGATGATGAATCTATGCAGCGCACGGTGGAGAGCATAGAGCAGTCCGGTGTGCTGTCCCCGCTGATTGTCCGCCCACGCCCGGAAGGCGGCTATGAGATCATCTCCGAGCACCGCCGTCAGCACGCTGCGCAGCTGGCCGGACTGGACACGCTGCCTGTCATTGTCCGTAACATGGACGATAACGCCGCTGTTTTGCTCATGGTGGACTCGAATCTCCAACGCGAGAGCATCTTGCCAAGCGAGCGGGCTTTCGCCTACAAAATGAAGCTGGAAGCCCTAAAAAAGCAAGGTGCCCGGTCAGATTTAGCTTCGTCCCAAATTGGGACGAAGTTGCGGGCAGATGAAAAAGTGGCGCTGGATTCAGGCGAAAGCCGCAGTCAAATCCAGCGTTTCATCCGCCTGGCCAACCTTATCCCCGAGCTACTGGACATGGTGGACGAAAAGAAAATTGCCTTTAATCCCGCTGTGGAGTTGTCGTATCTCGACACGAACCAACAGCGGGATTTTTTAGAAGCCATGGAAGACCCCCAGAATGCACCGTCCCTTTCCCAAGCGCAGCGGCTCAAAAAGCTGGCACAGGAAGGTCACTTCTCGTATGATGCTACCTTTGCAGTCATGGGCGAAGCCAAGAAGGATGAACTGGACAAAGTCGTTATCAAAAACGACACGCTGCGGAAATATTTTCCCCGCAACTACACCCCCAAACAGATGGAGGAGACCATCATCAAGCTACTGGAACAGTGGCAGCGCAAACGACAGCGGCAGAACGAACGTTGAACCGCACTGCAACGAAAGACCCAATGGGGTCTTTTTCTTTTGCAAACAAAGGAGAAACGCCCATGAAAAATAACGCTACCCGTATTATCCGTTCCGAAGGAATCGCCATGGTGATGCCCGGTGAGTGACCACCGTGACCAGCAGCTTCACTTCCGGGTCAGCAAGCCGGAGTTGGAACGAATCCGGAACAAAATGGAATCCAGCGGCATTCTGAGCATTGGTTCCTATCTGCGTAAGATGGCTCTGGACGGATATTGTCTGCAACTTGATCTGCCGCAGCTGCGCCGGATGGCATATCTTTTGCAGATGTGCAACAACAATCTGAACCAGTACGCCAGAGCTGCCAACGAAAACGGTCAAGTCTATGCTGCCGATTTAGAGGACTTGCGCGCCCGGCTGGACGAACTGATCAGCATCAGTAAACAGATCCTTTTGCAACTATCCAATCTTTGATTTTTTACCGCAGTCGGAGGTCTGCGGTCTTACATAGCGGTTGACATCCTTGCTCCCCAGTAGCTGATACATTTATAATAGGCTGAATAAAAAGGTTGGTGTTCAATATAATGTCTGCGCTGAAGAAGATTGTCCCCTTCCCTGCATCTTTCTTTGTAACTTTGATGATAAAACAGCTGCTCACCCCGTCCAGCTATGTGGTCGGGTCGCACAGACGAAAAATGCAGCACTGAGAAAGCAAAGTCCCGATAAACAACGACAGACCAGAGTCCTTCCTTATAGAAGATTTCTAGTCTGTCATTTCGTTTTGTTATAAAAGCGTTTGGAACAAGCGCGCAGCCTGCATCGCACGATGCAGAACAAATGGGGTTTGGGCACAACCCAACAAGCATTTTGAATTTGGATTTAAAAAATCCGATTCAAAAATCGCGAGTTGGTACCAACTCGCACTGCTTGCGGCGTAGATGCTCCCGTCAACTACTGCGTCAGAAATTTTCAAATCATTTCAACTTTGCGAGTATCTCGTCTGCACTCACGCCGCTGGCCAGCAGCTTTTTCAGCACATCCTCCGCTTCAGCTTTCTTTGCGGATTCCGCTGCTTTAGTTTCAGCTTTGAGCTTTTTAGCTTCGATTCTAGCGATTTCCTTGTCGATAGATTTCAGTTCTGCTTTCTTGGTTTTCAGGTCAGCTTTCAGCTCATCGATGTTCGCAGTAATGGATGCAATCTCAGCAGCGACAGCTCCCTTTGCAGCCTGCTTTTCAGCGATCTGTGCAGCGAAGTCAACGGTTGCTTTTACGGTCTTGGGCTTGTTCTTGCTTCCTTTGGGACGGGGCATAGTGGGCACCTCCATTCAATATTTATAATACAAGTATAGCATTACAAATATTGGATAGCAAGAAATTTATATCGGCAAAATATGCGTCAGACAGCGTAACCCTTGTTCTTGATGACTTTCACGACCTGAGACACATACTTCTGGCAGGTGTCATGGTCGGGAGCCTCCGCCATCACACGCACAACAGGCTCCGTACCAGATTCACGGACAAGGATACGGCCAGTGTCACCCAGTGCCTCGGCTACGGCCTTGACTGCCTCCTGCACCGCCGGGTCGTTCTGTGCAGCTTTCTTATCAGTGACACGAACGTTCTCCAGAACCTGCGGGTAGATTTTCAGGGGCTCAGCTAGCTTACTCATAGGCATCTTCTTTGCCAGCATGACTTCCATCATCTTCAGGCTGGTCAGGATGCCATCACCGGTGCTGGCGTACTTGCTGAAGATGATATGGCCACTCTGTTCACCACCGATGCGGCAGCCGTTCTTGGCCATGTACTCGTAAACGTACTTGTCGCCTACCGCAGTCTTAGCGTAGCCGATGCCCTTCTCGTCAAAGGCCTTATACAGACCAAAGTTAGACATGACTGTGGTGACCACAGTATTGGTCAGCAGCTTGCCACGCTCCTTCATGTAGCAGCCGTAGATGTACAGGATGTGGTCGCCGGTGATCACATTGCCCTTTTCATCCACGCACAGGCAACGGTCAGCATCACCATCGTAGGCAAAACCAATATCCAGTCCCTTCTCTACCACGAACTTCTGCAAGCCCTCGATATGCGTAGAACCTGCATTGTTGTTGATATTCAGACCGTTGGGCTTGTTGTTGATGACGTAGGTGTCTGCGCCCAGAGCATCGAAAACGCTCTTGGCGATGTTCCAGCTTGCACCGTTGGCGCAATCCAGACCAACCTTCACGCCCTTGAAAGAATAGATGCCCAGAGAGATCAGGTAGCCCATGTAGCGGTTGCGACCAGCCACATAGTCCACAGTGCAGCCGATGTGTTCCCGATGGGCAAAGGGCAGCTCCGGCCAGTCCTTGTCGAACACATGGAGTTTTCCGTCGATGTAATCCTCGACTAACAGCAAGATTTCCTCCGGCATCTTCTCACCATAGCAGTCGATCAGCTTGATGCCGTTATCGTAGTAGGGATTATGGCTGGCAGAGATCATAATGCCACAGTCAAAGTCATCCACGCGGGCGATGTAAGCCACAGAAGGGGTGGTAGTGACATGGAGCAGATAGGCATCTGCACCGGAAGCAGTCAGACCAGCAACCAAGCTATACTCGAACATATAGGAGCTGCGGCGAGTGTCCTTGCCAATGACGATTCGTGCAGGCTCGTTGTTGCCGTTGCGCTCACGCAAAGCGTTATAGTACCAGCCCAGAAAACGACCAACCTTGTAGGCGTGGTCAGCGGTCAGAGTAATTCCAGCTTCCCCACGGAAGCCATCAGTCCCAAAATACTTTCCCATTATAGCTTTTCCTCATCCAAAGAGTGAATCAACGTTTATATGCTTTAGCCGGAGTATAATCCGTTGTCTGCCGCTCACCACGGAGAGGCAGCATATTTGAGCAGCACAGCCATGCTAATGCATGGCTATAATTTTAGAGTTTTTCTTCCAGTATATCTGCAATTCGCTCACAGGCATGTCCATCGCCATACGGATTGCTCGCCTTGCTCATTGCCTCATACTCATCCTTATCAGACAGCAGACGGCTGAACTCTTTATAAATTGTTTCTTCTTCCGTGCCAACTAATTTCAGCGTACCTGCCGCAATGCCTTCCGGACGCTCCGTGGTATCACGCATCACCAGAACAGGCTTACCCAAAGAAGGCGCTTCCTCTTGAATTCCGCCAGAATCCGTCAGAATCAAGTAACTACGGCTCAGGAAGTTGTGGAAATCCAGAACATCCAGCGGTTCAATAATGTGAATTCGGTCGTCATTTCCCAGATACTCATTTGCGGTTTCGCGCACAGCAGGATTCATGTGAATGGGATAGATTGCCTTAACATCAGGATGCTCATCCATCACACGGCGGATTGCCTTAAACATGTGACACATCGGCTCACCGAGATTCTCACGGCGATGTGCAGTAATCATGATCAGACGGCTGTCCTTTGCCCATTCCAGTTCAGGGTGCGTATAGTTTTCCCGCACGGTGGTCTTCAAAGCATCAATAGCCGTGTTGCCGGTAACATAGATGCTGGCTGGATCTTTGCCCTCTTTCAGCAGATTCTGCTTAGAAAGCTCTGTGGGAGCAAAGTTGAATTTACTGATAATGGAAACCGCCTGACGGTTGAATTCCTCCGGATACGGGCTGTAGATATTGTAGGTTCGCAGACCAGCCTCTACATGGCCTACAGGAATCTGCATATAGAAGCAAGCCAATGCAGTCACGAAGGTCGTAGATGTATCGCCGTGTACCAATACTACATCAGGTTTTTCCTTTTCCAGAACAGCCTTGATACTATTCAGAATATTGGTAGTTACGTCGAATAGCGTCTGCTTATCCTTCATAATGGACAGGTCATAGTCAGGGGTGACATCAAATGCCTCAAGAACCATATCCAGCATCTGACGATGCTGTCCAGTCACACAAACAACAGTTTTCAGTTCTTTGCGTTTCTTAAGTTCATTAACAAGTGGGCACATTTTAATTGCTTCCGGACGAGTGCCGAAAACGAGCATAATTTTCTTCATTTTAATTTCCTCCGTGTTTGGCTTTTTTTACACTAAAATATAATAGTATTGTCAAACTTATTTCACCAATTGGTGCTGCAAAAGAAACCCCATAAATGCCCAAAACTCCACCCAGCAGGATATTCATTCCAACCGTTATTAGTGAACCGATTGTAAATGCACGGCTGTATAACTTTTGATTTCCGCTTGCAACTAAAAACTGTATTCCTATAAAGTTATTGATTACGCTGAACAGCATCCAAAGAACGAGCGGAATTATGATTGCAGAATATTCAAGATAATTCTTACCAAACGCAATCAGAATCAGATGGTCCCGAAGAAGTATAATTGCAAGTCCTGCTAACGCGAAAGCTGGAATAACGAGTTTTGCAACGGTTGTAACTGTCTTGCGCCCACATTCAAATGACTTTGAAAAACAAACGCTAATGTGCGGATAAAGTGCCTGACTGATCGGGCTGAAAAACAGCACCATAATATATGGAATTTTATAGATTGCCGAATAAATTCCAACAATACTTGGCGTTGCAGCAGCACCCAAAACGGTTGTTCCTATCCCACTAAAAATTTTGGACATAGCCTGCGAAACAAACAAATACCAGCCGTCTTTGATTTCGCTGATAGCATCTGCAATCTTGCACAGCCTTACTTTTAGGCCATATTTTTTTCGTGCCAGCAGGATTCCCAGAACAGCAGAAAGCAGGAAGGTGACGGCGTAGCAAACGCAATACAAATACAAGTGATCTTCGCTGCGCACCAGTGCAAAAACCATCAGCACAGAAAACAACCGCGAAACTGCGTTAATGAGGGCAATCAACTTCATGTCTTGCTTGCCCTGAAAAAGCCATGTGAGTTGAAACGCAACACCAAGAATAATCAGGAACAATATATTCATACTGACGTACTGCGCACTGCTTGCGTGCAAAGCTACGCTTAGAACATTCATTGCGAAAAATGTTCCGCACAACAACAGAATTCTTGCGGTAATAATTCTGCTGTACAGTTCTTGCAAACCATTATCACCATAAACAGAAACTTTACGGGCACCAGTGAAGCCGAAACCATATTCAACGATCACCTGAAAATACGTCACCCAATTAAGTGCAAGGGAAAACACGCCGTAATTAGATGTTCCAAGAACTCGCGTAATATACGGAAGTGTCAGAAGCGGAACAATGGTATTGAACACCTGCAAAACAATCAGCCATGCGCTATTTGTTAAAACCTTTGATTTGAGCAAATCTGCTAGTTTTTTATTCATCTAATATCTCCAAAAACTCGGCTGCGGATTTTCTGATTTCGTCCATCCGGTAATCAATCACTTCATAATTCAAAGTGCCACATATTTTCAGAGGGTCTTCGACATTTTGATATGCGGCAGTTGCACCAACACTTTCCAGCAATCCCTTTTTGCGGGTGTCATGACGATTTTTCTTTGTATCAAAGCAAGAGAAATGCTTATGGAAAATCAGAGAAAAGAGCGTTCCGTGAAAAGAATCCGTGCAAACATAAGAGGCATTGGCAATCAAATTCACAAACTCTCCCGGACCAGCATCAAAGATTGTTCCTTTACGCAAGCTGTTTGGCCCAAATCTCGCATTGATCACCTTTAGTTCTAATTTGCGCTCTTTTGCAATCTTTTTCGCAATCGCAAATTCTTCACGGAAAAGATTTTTATGAAGGAAATAACAAATCAGATACGGATTTCCGGATGGTTGCTTCAACAGATTGTTCCAAGTATTTGCTTGCAGTAACATAACAGGGTCGCATACGACGGACAACTGTGCCGCCGTTTCTGCATCAAACTTTCCAAGGTCTTTTTGTTCTCGAATTGAGATTTTTGAAAAGTTATCCAGATAGCATTGGATCTTTTGGATATCATCTGGCGATGCATTACCAGTACTAGCCGCGTACGCGATTTTTTTTGCTTTAGTTTTGAATGGATACAGAAAAGCTATCTCAAAATCATTGATGTTAGGGTTCAGCACTTGATCACTACCTGAAATAATCACGTCATATCCGTTTTCTTCAATATATTGCTTCAACGATTCCACGGTAGAAAAATGCGGAGTCAAATGAAGATTCTTTTGGCAGAAGTCTACAAATCGGGCATGCTTTTTTCGGATGCTGTGTGAAAACGGAAGCAGACAGATATTTACAACCGCAGTTTTGACAGAGGCGCCATGCTTTACAACGTCATTGTTTTTCTGCTGTTTTTCACTGACAAAATCAAAAACCGTGACCTCATATCCTTGCTGGGATAAGTATGTCTGCAACGCATAGCACTGAAGTACCGCACCGTAGTTCTGCGCAAAATGGTATGTAATAATTCCAATTTTTTTCATTTTCTTTTTCCTGTAAAAAGCCGTTTGATATAATATTTCCAACAGCAGAGAATTGTAACGGTTTTGGGGGAAATCCCGCTGCACAACAGCTTATAGCTCCAACCTCTGCATTTAGGACGTTTGACGGGATGACGATATGGAATATTGTGTTCCAACGCTGTTTTGAGATTAATTTTTCCAATCAAAAAGACTTTTGTTTCGTCTAAAAAACATTTAGCTTTTGAGGTATTACAGAGCAAAACCGAACACCCACGCTCTATGTCCAGTCCGTTAATATCGGTTTTCCATAAATCGCCTGCTGTAAAATCGGCAGTTCGCGCCTCATTTGCGTACTGACAGTTGTAACAGGATTCCCTCAAAAAAATCTGACGTTGGAAAGACAGCGACAGCGGATCTTCCTCACCAATCAGATACACTACCTTGCCATTCTTGAATTCATATCGGTTCAGATAATTCCGGCCAATATGGCGGTCTTTTGAACGAAAAACATGGTTTTGAACAGGTGAGCCATATTTTTCAGCCGTTTCCGCATAAAATTTTTCGATAACATTTTTACTCGGAACTCCCTGACACAGTATTTCAAAAGTGAGCAGGTTTTTACGGTTTATTCTCTGGAGATTCCGGATTGCAGCTACCATACACGGCGTACCCGAGACCAATGTGAGTCCTTTTTGTGTGCTTTCTATGATTTCACCATACGCTTTTTCTGAAATAGCGCACTGAAAATATTTTGATCCTGTCAGTTCATCAAGTTCTTTAAGCGAGGTAGCTTTTTGATATCGTAATTCTGTTCCAAGATCCACTACACCAAAAACCGCACCATTCTGCTCCAGCACAGTTTGTGCAATTCCATAAAACGCTCCGCCTGAGGCACAGTGCCGTAATGTAGTTTTATTTATCAATTGAACAGCATAACAGTCAGCAATATCGCCAATCGAAGGCTTGTTTAGCGAAGGACAAACCTTATTGCACAGGTTGCAATCTACACATAATGACCTATCTACTTTAGGGTAGAGAAAGCCTTCAACAGACTCTACCATATTGATTGCGCTCTTCGGGCAGCTATAAGCGCATACTCCGCAGCCCGTACAATTTTCTTTTTTACAATTCAGCATATAGTCGCTCTTTCTTGTTAACGATGTATAACAATGTGTACCTTTCGGCCTTTGAAAAGTTGAACCATAAGGCTGATAGCAACGAGTATAACAATCAGAATAAGGTAGACATCCATACTTTGCGTTAAAAGAACCATCGCTAAGATAAGTCCAATAGCCTTCGTGTCGACATCCTTTGACCGATCAATCATATTGCAAATCCAAACCAGAAAAATAATTCCAACTGCAAATCCCCAAAAGCCAAAATTGCAAATTGTCATTTCCAATAGAGATGGCGTTGTCCCCGCTGGCAGATTGTGAATACTCAAATTCAATATAGAACCGGTCAAATACATGTAATGTGGATATGGTTTGCTAGGCCACATTTTTCGCGGTATAAACGCACCAATCAAACTTAAAAATGTCTCTCCACGATACTCCAAAATACGCTCACCGCGAATGATTTCCCTGTTGATCACATACTTGATAACATCATCACGCCCGAAATCAACTCGTAGCATATCGTAGATACTCGATGATGACGTTTCCGCCATTGGTCTGATTACTGCCAAATAAAAGATAGAGAAGCCAATCAATGCAATTCCTAATATTGGTAATGCTTTGTATATTTTCTTTCGACCTTCGACACTGATATCCAGGTTTACTGTATAGAATATAAATAAAAGCAAAATATTGGCGAGCATAAAACGTTTTCCCGATATCCAGACAATTGCCACCGAGTAAAAAAGCGTTAGAATAATTTTTATGATGGTAAGCTTTTCTTTAAAGACTGTGCCAAAGTAAACAACCATGCTTATTAACATACATGGTGTCATAAGAGCCATTTTGTTTGATTCTGTTAATCCTCTTGCACTCGAAACAGCGTAAACCGCATAATATTTCCATGAGCCTGTTAACGCGATATAAATGATAGGGAGAAAAATCAAAATAATTGAAATGACTCTGTTGTCACACAGAATTGAAGTCAACGAGTTATATGGTGCTAAAATTATTCTCCTCTTTTTTCTTCCACAAAAAATATAAAGGAAGATAATGCACAGCATAATATACAAATCATATATTATACTAACCTGTTCATTGTGCATGGGTTCAATAAATGGTTTATACCAATAAGCTGTTATATACTGTGGTAGTCCAACCATATAGTTCAAAATGATAGGAAGAACGCAGAACACATAAAGAACAATAATCACATAGTTTGCCACAGAACAATTCTCTCGGAATACAACACGCTTATACGCCAACAGAACAATCCCTGTTGTGGCTAAAATCAAAAACCAATCAAAAAAGAAGTTCATATTATTTTTCAATCTTTCCCATCAATTTTTTCATAGTCTTTAGATTATCTGTTCCAGCAAAGAATTTTCTTGCGTTTTCAGAATAGGTGTCATAATCTGCTTCAATTTTCTGAATCGCGTGAATGATATTATTTGACTTTAGCTCCACGCATTCAGCCGCACCAGCATTGCCGACCGTGTTTTTCAATCCTGGAATTTCATTTGCCAGCATCGGGATGCCAAAGCCAGAATATTCGTAAATTTTATTCGGTGCACAGAACACTTTATTTAAAGAATCATTACGATAAAAAACTATGCCAATATGTGCATAGCTGGTAATTTCCAGATGATACGGTGCTGGAATATAGCTGACATATTCTACATTGCTATAAATTGCTTTGATTTTGTCTACGCTGTTATATTTATCAATTCCCATCAGCAGCAAGGTATACCCGGCATCCATCGTTTGCAGCGCCTTAGCGACTTCCAAAATCTCGTCCGTGTTCTGCAAAATCCCCTGATACAGAACAACTTTTTTGTCTTTGATTCGTTCAACGACTGCTTTTGTTTCAGGAATCGAAGGTTCGTGACAGCGGTCCGTGATCTGGTTGTAAGGCTTGTTCGGGAATACATACGGCACTTCCAGAAGACTCCACCACGAACGCATGATATAGCCGCGAGTTTCCTCACAAACCGTCACGGCAGCCGCGTTCTGTGCAAGATTTTTCAGCAGTTTTACTTTCTGCGGGCAGTCATCCAGAAGTTCCAGCAGAGAGAGCACGTACTTCTTTCCGTTCAATACACCCTTCATAGGGAGTGCGCTTTCTGCCGTTCCAAACCAGAGCATTGTATCTTCCGGGTACTGTTTCAAAGCATTCAACACTCCGCAGCGGAATTTATACCAATCCTGCAATTTTTCAATTTTAGAATTTGCCACATCTTTGATCTCAGCAACTTTGTGGCAGGGAATATTCTCTTTTGCAAGAAGCTTTAATGCACTATCATTCGATGTTCCATATAGCACTTCCACATCGTAGCCAAGGTCTTTCAGCATACGAATCTGTGAAATGCAGGGGGGATAATAATGCAGCTGTGTCTTTACGATATATAAAACTTTCATGATAGCGTTACTCCTGTTTGTTAATTGAGTTTTTATAAAGTTCTTCCAGCTTTCGTGCTTCGGTTTCAATGTTGTAACCAGCTTTGGTCAACGCCTCGATACTATCATCGCTGTGTGGCTGTGCAGCATACTTCAGGATTTCTTTTGCCCATTCATCCGCTGATTTCTGGATAGAAAGGAAATGTACATTGGATGTCATGGCACAGCGATGATCCACATTTTCCGAAATCAGGCACGGCAAATTTGCTGCTTGTGCTTCAATTGATACCACCGGAAGCCCTTCATAAAGAGATGGTAAAATAAAAGCGTCCATTGCCTGATATAATTCATTCGTGTTTGTAACATTACCTGTGAGCACAACAGAATTTTCCAGATGCAGTTCCTTTATTTTCGCAAGGACTTCACCTCGCAGTTCACCGTCTCCTACCAGCAAAAACTTTGATGCAGGCGTGATTTTTCTTACAGCATTAAAAATCTCTAAAACAAACGAGTGATTTTTGGGTGTGCAAAATCGACCAACATGACCAACACACAAAGCATCACCTATTGCATACTTTTCGCGTATCATCTGACGTGTTTTATCGTTCCTTTGAAACCGCTGCAAATCGATTGCATTGCGCATCATATAAACCTTTTGATGGTCTACTGCATCCGTTCCGTACAAAAACACGCCGGCATTATACCCACACGCCATCCAAACGTTAGCTGCAAGACGATTCAGACTTTTCAAAATTGGAAATGCCAGTTTTGCTTTTAAGTTATCCTCTCGGAAGGCACTGTGCGCATGAGAAATGCGTACCCGGACGCCAAGCATCTTTGCAAGGAGCAAAACATAAAAATTTGTCAGTGTCATGTGACTGTGAGCAATATCAAAGTGCTCTTGCTTCAGCACTTGATAAACCTCTCCGACATTTTTGGCGATGCTCTTACGTTTATGTGTTACAATATGAACGGTATAGCCTGCATCTTCAAATTGACGGATGCAGTCGTCATCGTTGATGTCCTGCGTGATAATGTGAAGGTCAAACTGCTCCGGATGCTGAAAGTGGGTTGTATAGTTCAGCAACATAGCTTCTGCTCCACCAAATTCAAGGCGTGATATAAATTCTGCAACTTTGATTTTTGAATCCATTTATTTTCTCCTGCCTATTACATAGATCAAAGCAGTTTATAGTAGAATCTTTCTAATTTTTCTGCTTCAGTAACAATATCAAAACCTGCTTTTCGCATTTCCACACTTGTGTCTTTTTTCTGATAACGCGATGTGCTCTCTAAGACAGCCATCGCCCACTTCACTGCAGATTCTTCAGGTGAAACGAATGCCGTTGACTCAAGAATTTTTGTTTCCGGTGTTACCACATCAGCCATGACGCAAGGTACTCCTGCCGCCTGTGCTTCTACACCAACGACTGGAAGCCCTTCATATCGGGAAGGCAGAACAAAGCAATCCATCGCTTGATAAAATTTGCTTGTGTCCTTTTGCTTGCCCATGAAACGGACGCTATCTGTTAACCCAAGGTCCTTGACTTTGTTACGGATGTCTTGCTCCAGTTCACCTTCTCCAATCAGAAGTAGAAAAGCCTCTTGTCGTTGCTTGTGGATTTCGTTGAAAATGTCGATTAGAAAGTCATGGTTTTTCTGGTAACAAAATCTACCGATATGACCAACAACAAGCTTATCTTCCAGCCCTAATTCTTTTCGCACGGCTGCAGCTTTCTGTGGGTCGTAGGAATAACGGCTCAAATCAATTGCGTTGTTGAACACCTGAAACTCTGCATTTTTTCCATAAAGCCATTCACCTGCATATCGTGAGCAAGCGCACAACTTTGTTGGATAGATTTTAGCAAATGGTCGAAGCGCATATTTAATAATGTTCTTCTTCGTCTCTCCCTTCCCGGCTGTCGAGTGGTTGTGTGCAATCCGGTTCGGAATGCCTGCTTTTTTAGCTCCCCACAATGAAAAAACACTCAGTGTATTCATATGGGAGTGAACGATTTTGTATTGGTTTTGCTTAAAAAGCCGAACAATCTCCTTCTCGTATTCCGGAAGATGCGTATACTTCGGCACAATATAAACACGTCCGCCAAGCTGTTCGATTTCTTCTCTCTGAGGTACTGCCGAGCCTTCCAGTGCAAAGAAATCAAACTGAACCTTTGTTCGGTCAATGTGTCGGTAGTAGTTCATAACTACCATCTCCACACCGCCGTAGTTCATATCGGTCATCATCTGCGCAATTCTTATAGGTTCTGTCATGCTTTCCCCTTTGATCCTGATGCTTTTATTACTGTGCTCCACTTTTCTTCAGAACGCTCTCTACGGTCTTAAACAAAATTTTGATATCCAGCCACAGCGAAGCATTTCGAACGTAATACATTTCCATTTTCTGCCGTTCGCCACTTTGATAGGTCGCATTATTTCGCGCATAGGCCTGCCAGTATCCGGTAACACCCGGCTTTACAGCCAAAAGTACATCGTGAGTGTCTTCATAGTAGGTCTGAATTTCCGACTCGATCAGTGGACGAGGGCCTACCAGGCTCATATCATTGCAGAGCACATTGAAAAGCTGCGGCAACTCGTCCAGACTGGTTTTCCGCAAAAAGTTTCCGATCTTAGTTATACGGGGATCATTGTCGATTTTAAATTCTGTATAATATTGCTTTGCCTGCTCCGGTGTAAGCAGATCAATCATTTTATCGGCGTTCATGTACATACTACGGAATTTCCACATCTTAAACGGCTTTCCATTTTTGCCGATACGGACATGACCGTAGAACACCTTTCCTGGGTCATCCACATAAACCAAAATTGCTGCGATCAGCATGATAGGCGATAAAATGATTAAAGCGGCAGCAGAGGCCACAATATCAAACGCTCTTTTCACAAACACATAGCATCGCCGCTTTACACTTGGTGATTCTTGCACGCAATAGTTCATAGAACTGTTTACGGTTGTTTTGTTTTCAGTAATCATTCAATATCTCCTCACTCGATTGTCCCGCCTGCGCGGCTTCCTTTTCGCAATTCGACTCAAGTCCAATCGTTCCTAACAGCACACAGAGCAGTTACTTTTGTCTTTCGTTTAACTTTTTTCAACCCGCTTTTGCCGTAATGGTTTCGGCTTGTATCGTCTGCCCAGATGGGTGCTTCGGGTTACTTTTCCCCCACCGCATCCCGATGGCATCCAGCTTTGCAATCCGTTCCTCTGTCAGCACCGCACCACTTTTTTCTGGATTCTGGCGGGTGTACCGCTGCCGCTTGATCCATTTTCCGAGGGCATATCCGCCCGGTGAAACGTAATTGATTGGGACATTCAAATCTCCATAGACTTCAAAATAGCGCTTCGCCTCCTGATAGCCTTCGTTCCACTGACGATCATTGCGGTTACCCCAGTACATCCCGATACGGTTGAGCCGCTCAACCTGTTCGTCCGTCAGTTTTCCTTTCGGGTACGACCACTGCTGACTGGCAAGCCATAGTCCCAACCGTTCGCCACCAGATGTCACATAGGAACGAGGGATGTTCAGATTGCCATTCTCCTCGTAATAGGCCGCAGCCAACGCATAAGCCTTTTCCCACTTGGCATCGAAAATGTTCCACACCATGCCGATTTCATCAAGCTGCGCGATGCGTTCTTCCTTCAAGCGTCCGTTCAGCTTTTGCTGTCGGGCCTTGATGATCCACTGCCCCAGTGGGTAGCCGTCCGGGTCGGTGTATTTGCCGGGCACCATCAGGTTTCCGTAAGTGTCGTGGTATTTCTTTGCGACCTCAAAGCCGTGCTGCCACGCAATTTCCTTCCGGTTGCCCCAGACCATGCCGATGCTATCCAGCCGCGCGATCTGCTGCTCGGTCAGATTGCCCTGGATCTGTCCCTCGCGCACCCGGCGCTGGGTCACCAGCCACACACCGAGGCTCAGACCTCCGGGCGTGGTATACAGCTTCGGGACGTTCAGGTTGCCATGTTCCGCATAGTAGATGCTTGCCTCGGAGAAATAGTGCTCCCAACTGGACGAAAGGTTTGCCTGCAGCTGCTCAAACAGCACCCGGCAGTCATGCACCTGCTCGATGACCTCAAACCGCTCGGTGACGATCTTATCGCCCTCGCCGTTGGCATAAAGCCGGTGGATCGCCTCCTGCATCTCGCTTTGCAGACCGGAAATGCTGGTCAAGCCCTCGAAATTGTTGACCACATCCAGAATCAACGGGGCTGCGGTATCTCCGGCGGTCAGGGCGCGGCCAATCTGCTGCTTGTAGATAATGGGCGAAATCGTTGGACGGAAGAGAATCACGCCAGAGATCCCCTCCACATGGACGCCCTCGTTGAGCATATCGATGCAGAACAGCAGCTTCAGCCGGTTGGCCGTATCCGTCTTGAAGTCCGCAAACGCCTTGTCCGTGTTCGGGTCATCCGAGTAGGCTTCGTACACCACCACGTCCGGGTTGACCCCGGCGAACCACTCCGGCACATGGGATACCATCTCGTCCATGTGCTCCTTGTTGGCGCAGAACACGATGTACTTGCCGCACTTACTCGTGATATGATGGGCAAAGACCTTATCCAGACCGTCCGCCTGCTCCAGTGCCCGGCGCAGGGCGTCCAGATATTTCTGATTCACGTCCTGAATGCCCGGCGCCCGCAGGTTATCCACCCGAGCCTGATACTTTGCAAGCGTTTTTTGGTACTGATAGACAGTAGTCACGTATTTCGGGGCAGGCAAAATGCCCCTGACGACTGTTTCGCCAAGGGTCATGTTACTCGCAATATGTCCGCCAAAAAGTTCTTCGGCCATGTCGCGGTTATTGTCCAGATATCGGATGTTTGTTGCCGTCAGCCCCAGAAGCTTTGCATCCGGGCATGACTTTAATAAAGCCACCGTGCTTTCGCCCCAACATTCCGCACCGGCACGGTGAAATTCATCGAGTATAATATAGGCAGGCTTCTGCGCTGCTATTTTCTCCAGTTGCGCCTGGGTGCAGCACATCAGCTTGGCATAAGTATAAAAGTGAACGTTTGCCAACGGAAAATCCAGGTCGTTCCTTTTCAGGCTTTCCAGCTGGGTCTTGAAGATGTATTCACTGGGGGAAAGCCAGATCACAACCTTCTCCGGGTTTTCCTCGATCAGCTTGAACGCAATGTAGCTTTTTCCGGTGCCGGTGGGATGGACAATGGCAGCCTTGCCATATTGGTCCATCATCCGGACTGCCGCACGATATGCTTTCTCGTTGTGCTCAAACAGCCGCAATGCCACCTTGTTCACCCCTTTCCGCAATAAAGGGGTATCCTTCACATGGAAAATGGAGGATACCGATCTTTCGACATCATTGTTTGATTCTCCCTATTATTTTATCATGGTTATATCTGGGAATCAATAGAAATCCGTACAAATGTATTCCATATGACCTTAGAAAAAACCTCGCAGAAGCTGAAAGTTTGTTGCACATTGCCCATTTTTGCATGAAAAATCCAGCTAAAACCGAGGGTGGATAGAATAAGTGGTCAAATGGGTGTCCAAGCCGCAGGAGGAAACAAAATGGCACGACGGGGAGAAAACATTCACAAACGCAAGGATGGTCGGTGGGAAGGCCGGTACATCAAGGCGCGCACGCCGGAGGGAAAGATCCAGTGGGGCTACGTCTACGGCACAGCCTATGCAGAGGTCAAACGGGTACTGATCCAGAAAAAAGCAGAGGCGGGTTTTTATAACCTGAAAAGAACCGACCTGACCTTTGAAGCGTTGGCCGAGGTGTGGCTTCACTCCCTGCGGAACAGCATAAAAGAATCTACCTATGCGCATTATTCGTACACACTGCACAAGTATCTTCTTCCTGTTTTGGGCAAAGTATCCGTTGCATCCCTTGACGAGAGCTTTCTGGAACAGGCCATACAGCAGATCATTGCGCCTACGGATGCCGCACACAAGCCGCTGGGAAACTCATCTGCCCGGGAATGTCTCTCGATGCTGCGCCGCATCTGCAAATATGCCGCGCATTTACGTTTGATTCGTCCGATGGAACTGGAAATAGCACTGCCAAAAGCTATTGATAAAACACCCGTACCTCTTTCCCCGGCGGAACAGCAAAGGCTTTATCAATATGTGCAGGAGAATCCCACGCCTCGTAAGATTGGTTTATTATTAGGGCTGGAATTAGGTCTGCGTATTGGCGAGATCTGTGGTCTGCAATGGGGCGATTTTGACTTGAAACTTGGAATACTGAAAATCAATCGGACGGTCTGTCGAATTTCCTGTGGAAACGGTCACACAAAGGTGGTCATCCAAACGCCTAAGACCCGCACCTCCCGCCGGGAAATTCCAATCCCAAAACAGCTGCTTGTTATCCTGAAAAAGCTGCGCGGAAACGCCAGTAATTCTACATGGTTTCTGTCTGGCAACGAGTCCAAACCCACAGAACCCCGCTGCTACCGGAAAAGCATCAAGGCATATCTGAAGCAGGCAGCTGTCCGGCAAGTACGTCCGCACGCGCTGCGCCATACCTTTGCGACGACCTGTCTGCAGGCGGGGTGCGATGTGAAAACGCTCAGCGAATTGTTAGGCCACGCTAACGCCAACATCACCTTGCAGCGTTATGTGCACTCTGACCTGACCCGAAAGCGCCGGGAGATGAACCGGATATTCTCCCATCAGGTGTCTATGAGGGGTGGGAAAACGTTAAATCCAATGGAATAACGCCATATTTTGCACATAGTCTTTCATTTTCCATGTGGAGGATACTTTTTTGTTTTGTCGATAAATATTCTCTCTCGCAATAACGCAGCTGCGTGTGTTGAACGGCACGAACTTCTGTACCCTTGCTATCACGCTGGCAGAGTTCTTTTCCCGCGCCCTGTTTGATGAATTGGAGCAGGAAATCAACCAAATCATCTTCTTTTTAGCATAATAGAAAAGGCACCGGAGCCTTCCCTACCCCTTGGATAGGTAGAAAGCTCAGGTGCCTTTTTTCGTTTTTGAGGTTATAGCCAGCTTAGCAGGCAAAATCAACAAGGATCCGAATAAAACGCGACAACTGCGTAATTGACAATCAAAACCAAATGCAGTATAGTCAAATTGTAAACATCTTTTTGGTGTCAAGCATTCCAAATCAAACTACCACAAAACCGTCTGAAAAATGAGGGAGACTTTCCAATGCATAATGACTACAGGTTCCGCCGTGAGAAATACGTTGATGTGGGCGTTTGCTTTACTCCGGATGACAAAATACCGGTCATAAGAGGCATTCCCATCCACTGCCACCCATTGGACATCATCCGATTTGGAGAATGAACATGATTCAGTCAAATAATCGTTCTTAAAAAAAAACCGTTGAGCAATATACAGCAGGCACAATTTAGCATCGGCTGGAGGTTTTGCCCTGTTTGCGGTAATAAGCTATATCAAAAACTTGAAGGGTGTTCCGGTACACTGCAAGTAAAATGCAGTAAGTGCAAGGAAACCCTGAGGCTTGATCTGGCGTTCAGACGCCGGTGATTTTCCGGTCATTTTAACAAATACGGGTGCATTGCACCCTGAATATGGACTGTTCGCTCCGAGCAACGGGCCATTGCCGCAAGGCAATGTATGAAACGTGCTCCAAATAGCCGGGCAACAGCTGATTGAGAGATTTTCTTTGAAGATCCCTCAGTTGGCTGTTGTCCGGCTATTTTTTAGCCTTCAGGTAGCCTGCTCCCATAAAAAGGAGCAGGCTTTATGTTTGTCCGTTTTTCGTGGATGCCCCAAGCGGCGAAATATCCGCAGCCTTCCAAATTTTCGATTTTCACGACTTATCGAAAATTTTTAGGTTTACGATGTCTTTTAACAAGGGCTATGAGTTGAAGAAGTTTGAAGCACACTGGGAAAAGCTGCGCATCGAGTACGCAGCTGCGGGAATGACGGAAGATGCCATCCAGAAGATGTATGACTATGACCGTCAGCCGTTCAACGCTGAACACACCCATCAGGAGCGGACACAGGAGCTTTCGACTGACACGTTTGAGTGCAGTGAGGATGAAAATTCTCCATTGATGAAGCGGTATCGGGAAGTGACCACAGTAACTGATACTTACCATGAAACCAAAAGCGGCTTTGCATGGATCGGCGAAATTGAGAACGAGCGGTTGCTGTCTGCGCTTGAAAGCTCATCGGAACTCGACCTCAAAATCCTTACGCTCTATGTCTATGCCGGGTATACCGAATCCGAGATTGCAAGTGCCTTGGAATCCAAAAGAAGTACGATTCATAAGCGAATCGAGCGAATGACTATGTTTTTGAAGAACTTTTGAATTTTTTTCTTTTTCAGGTAACAATTTGACCATTCTCGTCGGCTACCTAGTGAAGGGACAATTTCCTGAGCGGCACTCACCGCAGGGCAAAGCGTCCGACCTCGCGCACCTTGAAAGTTAAATAGTTCCGTCATCTGGTACTCCGATAATGATACTTCTATAATTCGCGGCCCGGTCACAAAGCAGACGGGGTGGCTGAAATGCCAATGAAGCGGTACAAGTCCGCTGCCAGATGTTTATGCCCCACTCGCAGGGAGCCGAGGGCGAATATGCGAGACCTTAACTTATTAAATCAGGCGTGGCCGAATGCTGTTTTCGGTCTTCGTCCACGCCTGTTCTTTTACATATTTATCCACTATTCACTTTTACTAACGCGGAGGTAAAGTTTTGCAGCAAAACTGGAAATTCCAACGTGGAGACATTTTCTTCACCCGTTTCGACAACGCCA
>ERZ791930.692-NODE-692-length-22078-cov-3.071925_pt1 | contig 22078 bp, 25 predicted proteins | sample MGYA00510128_ERZ791930 | MGnify/ENA primary metagenome ERZ791930 (study PRJEB30046, sample SAMN00792057) | human gut metagenome | study: EMG produced TPA metagenomics assembly of the A metagenome-wide association study of gut microbiota in type 2... | reverse complement strand
CAGGGCCTTCAGTTTGAAAAAAGTTCGCAAATTGAGTTATTTATTTTTAATATTGGTAAGATATTTAATAGTAAGACTGATACGCAGTTTAATTTTCATAAATTTAAAGAAACTTTAGGAATGTCTTTTGCAGAGGTTCTTTCTAGTTTTGATGACCTTGTAATTTGTATGGATGAAGCCCATCGCTACTATGCTCCAGCCTCCATGAAAGCTATTAATTTTCTAAAGCCTATTTTAGGTTTGGAGTTTACAGCGACACCAAAATCAACCAATAATGTAATTTATGCTTATGATGTAGCGCGAGGTGCAGTAGAAGGATATTTAAAAACTCCTGTCGTTATGGGACGATCCAATATGGCTGGATATAGTACAGAAGACATTGAAGAGATGAAAATACGCGATGGCCTAACGCTACATGAGCAACGAAAGGGTATTATTCGACAGTTTTGTAATGATAATGGACTACCATATGTTAAACCAATTGTTTTGGTTGCTTGCCGAGATACAAATCACGCTCAAAAAATCCGAGAGCTAATTGACAATGATGGATTTTTAAATGGTAGATACAAAGGTAAGGTTATTCAAATTCATTCTAATATGAAAGGAGATGAATCGGAGGAAAATATACGTTTACTCCTTTCTATTGAACATACTCAGAATCCGATTGAAATTGTTCTTCATGTCTACAAACTAAAAGAGGGTTGGGATGTCAATAACTTGTTCACAATTATCCCGTTAAATGCAGCAAAAAGTGATATATTAGCGATGCAAACTATTGGTCGTGGTTTACGTCTGCCTTTTGGACAAGCTACTGGCAATGAGAACATCGATACACTGGATATTGTCGCACATGATCATTATCGAGAATTAGTAGATGAAATTAAAAACAGTGATTTTTTCCGTTATCGAGATTTAGATAAGGTTGTGGTTGAACCTTCGGATACAATAGATATTAATGGTCCTGTTGATGAAGAGCAACTAACTATATTTGACTTTGCTGTGGCAGATACTGGTGTGAAATCTTTTTCTGAAATAAATACTAATAAGCAAACGCAACAAGAATTATATGATGCATATTTAAAGGCTTTTGGTTCTGAAAAGCGTAAAGAAAAAATACAATCAGATACACAGCAGCTTACTCTGGATCAATTTTTAACTTTGGAAACTGGCAGTGATGAAGTTAAACATGGTACACTGGTAGACAGTAAAGGTAGGAAACCTTTGACAAAAGATGAATTTATTCAAAAAATCAAAGAGTATTCAGGCAAAGCTATTTCAGTACCTAAAATTTTGGTGCAGACAACATCTGAAATTAAATTCAAGCGCTTTGAAGTTAAGAGGAACATTCCAGATTTTGAAGTTGCAGTGTCTAAAATCGAGAGATTTGATGCTATAAACCAACAGCTTTTGACTGCTGTTGATGCGCAAAGTTTAGAAGTAGACGATGCTATGAATACTTTAGCTTGTATGCTTCTTGATTCTATAAGTGAACTATCCTATGATGATGCTAATTTTATTATTGATATAGTAAATCAGTATCTTGCACAGATTGATGGTAATGAAGAGGATAAGCGTAAGATAGTTCGTCGTTATGCTTCGTTGATTATTTCTGATATACGAAAACAGATTTTTGAGCATACTGAACGTAAAACTGAGGATATTCATATTATTCAGAAAGATTTAATTATGTTTCGTAAATTTGTAAAAAATATAAAAAAAGATGGTTGTGTTCGGTTCGATAAACCCTTTACAGATAAGGCAAACATAAAGAAATATCTTTTTACTGGATATAAGAAGGCATATTATACAGAAAATTCTTTTGACAGTGATACTGAACGTCTATTTTCTATAATTTTGGAAGAAGATCCAAAAGTACTTCGCTGGATTAAACCACCCTTGAATCAGTTGGGGCTTTTCTGGCAAGCTGGTCAACAGTATAATCCAGACTTCTTAGTAGAGACAACGGATGGAAAGTTTATGGTAGAAGTAAAAGCATCAAATGAAGTGACATCCGATGAAGTTGTTGCTAAAGCTCGCGAAGGAATAAAATGGTGTTATTTTGCATCTACAGCAGATCCTGATAATAAAGTTTGGGAGTATCGCTTGATTTCGGATGATAACATAAAACTTGGTAATACATGTAAGTATACTTTAGGTACAGCGCATAAAATCAAGGAGGGATAATTGTGCCTGATAGATTTAAATATGCAAAAGTAAGGCAAGAGATTATCAATGCTCTTAGAATTGATCTGATGGGACCACAGTCTGCCAATGAGGTGTTAGATGAAAATCCAAGAGATGCCTATATTATTGGTATGCTTGCTTCCCAGACAATTGATAAAAATACTTCTACTGCGGATGAACAAGAGGTAGATGGGGATATTGCGTATGGTGATTCTGATGACTATACAGCTGGGGAAGATGATGAAAATGAACCTATAATAACCACTAATTTTAAACTTCCTACATCTATGGGTATTAGTTTTTATATTTCATCATCAACTAGTAGCATTAATCTTGATGTTTCTTGGGGTGATTACGTACGTTCTGTAGATAAGAAAGTTGGAAAAGATGGTAAGGAATATAATCATACTAGTTTCATTAGACAACCTATGAAGTCTACGCTATTCATTGATTTTACTTCTTTTGAAAGAAATGTAGAATTTAGTCTTGTAGAAGATTCAAATATTGTAGTGCATATTTCCAAGATATCTCTAAAAGAGAATTATTCATTGGTAACTGCATATGTTATAAATCGCCGTAAGAATTCAGAACATGAAGAAGAGTCAATCATGTTTCAGGTAGAATTGAAAGCATATTCCAATAACGGAGATAAGGTGTTCTTTTCTGAAAATATATGTCGTGATGTGCTTGCTGAAGATGAGTTTTATTTTGAACAGCGTCCAATTTTAGGGCGTGGTAGGAATTGTGCTGCAATATGGGATGAGTCTATTGATGGAAAGAGTTCATGGATAAAGTCTGATTTCATTCCTGAATATGAGTTTCCAGGTGTAAGCGCTGCTTTAAAGGGATTTGATACACTGTTTTTTTCCATGCGGCTCATGTCCAATTATAAAAAGAAAGATAAAATTCTTGAGCGGTTAAATATTTTGGCTGATTCATATGGTAACTGGATAGAACAGAAGCTTTCCTCAGATAAGAAAATGGCTAGTCGTGAATTTAAGGAGAAGATAGGTGACAAAGTAATTGATCATTGTAGAGAATCATTGAATAGAATTCGTGAAGGTATTTTTCTTATAGAAAACAATGAAATTGCTTTTGATGCGTTTTGCTTTATGAACAGAGTTATGCTTCTTCAGAGAAATATTATGAGTTATTCTAAGAAACATGGTTCTGGAATAGAATGTAATTTCAAGGAGTTTGTTAATCCCAAAAATCCAGATACAGATTTTGGATGGAGACCTTTCCAAATAGCTTTTATATTGATGAATTTAAACGGAATTGTAAATCCATTGCATAAAGATCGGGAAGTAGTAGATTTACTCTACTTTCCTACCGGTGGTGGTAAAACAGAGGCATATTTAGGATTAATGGCGTTTGTTATTGCAAATAGAAGGTTAAGAGCTTCAGAAACATCTAAATACAATTTTGATGGTGGTGTAACGGCAATACTTCGTTATACACTTCGTCTTTTAACTACACAGCAACGCGATCGTATCACGAAAATGGTTATTGCGGCTGAGTTAATTCGTCAAAAAACATATCCAAAGTATGGGACTGAACCGATTAGCATTGGGTTTTGGGTTGGAGGAGGTGTAACACCTAACAAATTTGAGGAGTTAGTAGAAAACGATGATAATCCCAGTGAAGCAAGTAGAAAATGCAATTTGCTATATAAGCAGTTGTTGACTTGTCCATTTTGTGGAAATCCACTTACAAAAGAAGAATTCTACATTGATCCAGAGAGAAAATCAGTTGAGATTTACTGTGCAGACGCTACCTGCATGTTCTACAAATATAATGAAAATCGGATTAGGATTCCAGTATATCTTGTAGATGAAGAAATCTATGCAAAATGTCCAACAATAATTCTGTCAACAGTTGATAAATTTGCTCGTTTACCTTGGGATGTTAAGACTAATTCTATATTTGGACGAGTAGATAGAGTTTGTAGCAGAGATGGATATGTTGCTGTAGGTGAAGAACATAAACTGCATAAAAAAACTTTAAATTTGCCTGCATCAACATTAACACCAATTCGGCCCTTCCTTCCACCGGAGCTCATTATACAAGACGAATTACATTTAATTACAGGTCCGCTCGGAACGATATATGGTGCATACGAGACAATCATAGAAGAGATGTGTACTTATGGAGAAAAGAAAATTAAGCCTAAATATGTTGTTTCGACTGCTACTATAAAAAATGCATCTGAACAGGCAAAATGCCTTTATGCACGTAAATCTACAATGCAATTCCCACCGAATGGTTTTGAAATTGGAGATTGCTTTTTTATAAATGAGATTTCTGTTAATGATAATCCGTTTAGAAAATATGTGGGTGTTTGTGCACCAGGAAAATCAGTCAAAAATACTTTGTTGAGAATGTATGCAATTATTCTTCAGACTGCATTTCAGTTTGCCCAAGATGATGAGTACAAGGATGTCATTGATCCATATTATTCACTCGTTGGGTATTATAACAGTATTCGAGAGCTTGGCGGTGCTGTTCGGTTGCTTCAAGACGATATTCCAAAGCGAATCAATCGAATAAAAGTAAAATATAATATGGAAAAGGCTCGTTCGCTTAATAGAAGAGTTGAAATTACATCTAGAATGTCATCTTTTGAAATTCCAAATAAACTTAGCCAGCTTGAGATAAATTTTGATTCTAAAGAGTGCATAGATACTGCAGTTGCAACAAATATGATAGCAGTAGGTATGGATGTTGACAGACTTGGATTAATGGTTGTAACTGGTCAACCGAAACAAAATTCAGAATATATTCAGGCTACAAGCCGTATTGGTCGTGCATTTCCTGGGCTTGTATTTACTTTATATAATCCTTATCGCCCTCGTGATCTTTCTCACTATGAGAATTTTACTGGTTATCATTCTCAGTTATACAGATTTGTAGAAGGAACTACTGCGACACCATTTTCAGCGAGAGCAAGAGATCGTGTGATGCATGCTTTGATTATTTCTGCAATACGGCTGAAATATCCTCATATGGCTTCTAATGAGCGTGCTGCTGATATTGCATGTCTTTCATTAGAACAAGTAACGGAGATAAAGAATATAATTTTAAATCGTTTGAATATAGTCAAGCCTGAAGTTAGACAAGATGCTGAGAATGAGATAGAGCAATTTATTGATTGGTGGAAACTATTAGCTGTTCAGGATAAGTCTTTACGGTATTATGTTTATGGAACAGAAAAATATAATCGTCTTATGAATTATTACGGACAGACTTGTAAAGATACTGAAAAAGCTACGCTTAGTTCTATGCGTGAAGTGGAAAATGCTGCAAATATGTTCTATTACACGGAGGAGTAAAATGACTGGATACGATAATAATAAATTGGGTGAACTGCGTCCAAATCAAATAATTACTACTTTTGGTCCTGGTGCAATTGTTGATGCAGTCAAGGATTCTGTGACAGTGTTAGACATAAATTATTGGAAGGATAAAGGTAAAAAAATTATTGATGGCAGGCTGGCATCGTATCTTGGTGTTGATTGTTTCTATATGTCTCGTACTTCTCGCTTAGGAGATGTTCCAGTGATTTCTTTTCCATATATTCACATTTGCTCTAATTACAAATGTGGACGTATTTTCGATATGAGAGACAATTTTGACTTAGAACGTTATCTGAGATTTGGTGTAAATTGTCCTGAATGCTATAAACCTGCTTATCCTTCGCGTTTTATTACAATTTGTGAAAATGGACATATGGATGATTTTCCTTGGCATTGGTGGGTACATAGAGGGTTTACGAGTTGTAAGGGTAGACTGAGAATGTATTCTACTGGCAATACTTCTACACTTGCTGATATGTGGGTAGAATGTAAATTATGTGGTGCAAAGCGTAGTATGAGCGGAGCTACACGAGGAGATAATTTCTCTGATTTACATTGTGCAGGGCACCATCCATTCCGACCTATATCTAAAAATGAAAAATGTGATAAAAAAGTTATTCCATCACAGCGTGGTGCATCTAATGTTTACTTTTCTGTTAGTAGAAGTGCTATTTCTATTCCTCCTTGGGTGAATCCGCTATACAATTTGATTGATGAACATCTTCGCGATATTGAATTACTGAAAGAGGTAATGGGAGAAGAGGGTATTACTGCAGCATATAAAAAATTCTTTGAAGATAAGTATTCTCGAGAGGAATTTAATGAAGCACTTGCTCGAAGATTGAGCAATATTACTGAGTTCAAAGAAATAAAACAGATGGAATATGATGCTATTACCCATCATAACGATCCTGCATATGCTTCAAATAAGAAACATTTTAAGGCAGAAGAAGATTTGCTGCCAGAATATTTAAAACAGTATTTTAGTCGTATTATTAGAATTACACGTCTTCGTGAAGTAAAAGTCCTGTTAGGATTTACTCGTGTTGATGCTCCAGATCCCGATGCAGATGTTCAAACCAATGTAGTATATCTTAATAAAGGGAAAACTGAAAAATGGTTACCAGCTGCTGAAGTAAATGGTGAAGGTGTATTTATTGAATTTAATAAAGAAGCATTGAGTCGTTGGATTGATATACCATCTGTCAATATACTTTCGCAGAAGTATGAAGAGAGCTATAAAGAGTTTTGCATTTCTAAAGGATGGACCTCAAATATAATGAGAAATGCAATATATGTTCTTATGCACACATTTGCACATTTGTTAATTAAACAAATGTCAATGGCATCTGGATATTCTTCATCAGCGATAAGAGAACGTATATATTTTAGTGATAAGATGACAGGTATTTTATTATATACTGGTAGTACTGATAAAGAAGGCTCTTTAGGTGGATTGGTTGAACTTGGGAATATCAATAAATTAATGCCAATAATGAAAGATGCTTTTCAAGAAGCACTTCTTTGTACTAATGATCCAGAATGTATGAGTAATATGCCAGCTGGTAAAAACCTGAATGGTGCAGCTTGTCATTCGTGCTGTATGATTTCTGAAACTGCATGTGAAAATGGAAATCGTATGCTGGATAGAGGACTAGTGGTTCCTGTTGCTTTAAGAGAGAAAGATTCTTTCTTCAGAAAGTTGGTGTGTGAGTTATGTCAACTGGAAATATAAATCTTGATATTTTATTGGGACAAATATACACGGATAAAATTGCTGGAACGGATGCCTCTATAAAACATATTATGAATAGATATCCTGCTCTATCTTGGAAACAAGCAGAAGAAATCTATAGAATGGTGTCAACAGCTTGTGAATCTAATTTAAAAATAGAAGCATCATTAGTTGCTACAATACCTCCTTCTTTTACTATAAAGGCTAAATCAACAAAAAATACAGTTGAAAATTTGATTTGTGGTGCTGAGAGAAATATATTGATTACGGGGTATTCGTTATCAGGTTATTTTTCAAACCTTATTGATATGCTAATAGAGAAAAGTCAAAAAGGCATTTATGTCAAGTTTTTTGTAAACAATATTGAGAAACAGAAAAATTTTGACAAACTTTGTCGATATAAAGGGAGATTTCTACACATATATAATTTTTCTAATGAAAGTGATACTATGGCTGCATTACATGCTAAGGTGATTTCCGTGGACCAAGAAAAAACATTGATTACTTCTGCAAATTTATCTTATCATGGTCAAGAAGGAAATATAGAGTTGGGAACTCTCGTGAAATCTGAGAAAATTGCTCGACAAGTTGATGATATTTTGACACATTTAATATTTACTAAAGTGGTAAAAGAAATATAAAATATGTGACCTATTAATTTTTAATAATATAAAAGGGAAAATGTTAGAGTTTTATTTTTGAACTATATATTATTAATATGAATAACTTGCAAGCATCCTCATATATAGGATTACCCTTGCAAAGGATCATAGGAACATACGATTTAACCCAGATACTTTTTAAGTATCTGGGACTTTTATTTAGTGTCTGATTGACTTTTCCTATAGTACAATTTAAAATTTTATTTAACAGGTTAATGTAGCAATATTTATAATTAAAGAAAGGATTTTTCCTATGCCTAAATATGAAGTTCTCATAAATAAGACCATAACAAAACTGGTCATAGTGGAAACAGAAACCGCCGAAAAAGCTCTTGAAGCGGCAAGGCATCTTTATGCGAATAACATCGTAAGCTTTGATGGAGCAGATATTAAAAGCTCATACACTATTGAGCTTGGTAATGATGTATATAAAGATTCTGTTCAAGAACAGTTTCTTGAAATAGACTGGGAGCAGATTCAGGAGAATGACTACGTCTACTACAGGAAAAAAGACTATTTCTATAAAGTAGTAAAATATCCTGTCGGAGATACCGAAATGCTGCTGATGATTAATCTTGAGCATAATGATATAAAGCCTATGCAGGAGTTTTACGAAAATGAATTCTATGAATTAACATTCTACAGAAAAATCAAATAACAAATACAGTTTAGCCCAGATACTTTAACGGTATCTGGGCTTTTTCTATGTCTAAAATCCTAACAGCAGTCTTGTACTGGGCTGCTGTTATTTATATATAACCAAAAATCTATATCAAACTTTAGGAGGAATGTATCATGAAACAAGGAATCAAAACTATTCAAAATCTGTACGGAGAACTGGAACGTCAGCGTGAGGCAAGAAAGGACTTAATCGCAGATACCAGAAGCATTAACATCAGCAGTACCAACGGTGTAAGCATGCTCAGTGTCTCTACAGGGGAAGATATTTTAAGTTACCGTGTTACCGACATCGCTCACCGCCAGATTGCAGACAGACTTAATATCCCATACAAGTATTATGAGCGTATGCGTACTGACTATCCTGCTCTCTTAGATAAGAACGTCAATGGATGGCTGCTGAAGAATCCTGAACGCAGGATGCTTAGAACCTTAGACGGAAAACTGAGAGCCTTTTTAAGCGACCGGTATCGCAGGTTAGATAACCTAGAGCTGGTAGACCATGTACTGCCAGTCATAGCTGAAATGAAAGGCTGTGAGATTATCAGCTGCGATATTACCGAAACCCACCTGTACCTTAAAGTCATCAACAAGACCATGAAAGCAGAAATTGTTCCCGGTGATGTTGTACAGGCAGGCTTCGTCATCTCCAACAGCGAGATAGGTTTAGGTGCCTTAAAGGTAGAGCCGCTAGTTTACCGTTTAGTCTGCAAGAACGGTATGATTAGTAAAGACCTTGCCCATAAGAAATACCATACTGGCAAGCAGGTAGAAGATACCGATAATGCCTATGAACTGTACAGTGATGCTACCTTGGCCGCAGATGACAAAGCCTACTTTATGAAAGTACAGGATATCGTCAGTGCTGCTGTAGATGAAACTAAATTCAATCTTACCATAGATAAGATGCGTACAGCCATGAGCATCAAGACCGGAGATAACCCGGTGCAGACCGTAGAAGTACTTGGCGACAGATATGTCCTTAATAAGCTGGAGCGTGCTTCCATTCTGCGGCACTTCATCATGGGCAATGACTACTCTCACTTCGGATTAGTTAATGCCGTTACCAGAAGCTCACAGGATGCAGCCGATTATAACAGGGCAACGGAACTGGAACGTATCGGCGGTACTCTCCTTGATGAAGGAGTAGAAGCAGTAAGCAAAAGAAATATAATTCTGCTGCCGAAGTCAGCATGATAAAAGAATTTTAGTATGATATAATAATAAAAAATTCTTTTACTAAAATGAGGTAATATATATGGCTCTGATATTTTCTGCCGTTACATTAAAATCTAAAGATAAACATATAGAATTTCTTGTTGGAGGTATTCCGTCCTGTGTGGAAAATCTTCATGGCTGGACTGCTTTTGACAAATTCATCTCTGAACTTGACGCAGGCAGTAACGTAGAAGTCTGTGCTTCTACTCATCAATATGGCGAAGATGAACCTTTTGACGCTACACCGGAAGAAATCGCCTATTTTATGCAACGTATGGAAATCAGTCCTGATTTTATTACCAACAGGACTAAGAATCTGGGAACAAACAATTTTAATTTCATAGTAAAATAAAACGTATATATCAAACAAACAAGGCATAACCAATAAAGGTTATGCCTTTTCTTTTTACACTGAAAGGAGCTTTTACAATGGCTAATTATTGCAGTAATAATATTGCTTTCTACAGTACGGACAGGGTTGCACTGCAAGACCTGTTTGCCAATATTAACGATGTTTTAGATAATACCAATAACCATAGTATCTATCAGCTGATGCTCAAACACGGTTATAGCGAAGAAGCTGCCAAGAAGATTACTGACTGCCGGGACTATATCACCTATGCCGAAGATAATATTACAGACCTTCCCTGTGGTTACAGCTACTTTAAGATAGATACCGAATCAGCATGGCAGCCTAATATGACTACCTTCTTCTATCTGCTGCAAGATAAGTATGCCAATAAAATCAGTCTGGTATATACCAGCGAAGAACCTGGCTCAGGAGTATTCATCAATACGGATGTAGACGGACTATTCTTTAATGACAGATATAAAATAGACTGCTGTATAGATAACAACTACTTTACTGATTATTTCACTGACTTTAACGACGTAATCGAATTTATCCAGGAAGATTATCCCAAAGCAGGTGTCTGCATCTATGATAACCCGGAAGAAATCCGTAATAAGGTCATTACTGCTTACGGCAGCAGTAATGAAGACAGCTTCTTCTATCTGGACAGATTTACCTGTAACTATGAATCGAGGTGGAACTAATCATGCCAGTAACAAAATTCCAATGCCCAACAGGAAATATAGTTCCTATTGAAAAATGTCTTGCTGCCTGTTCAAATCAGCAGAGATGTATGTTCCTGCCGACACTGAGGGCCATAGCAAAATCTGTAGACAGGAAAATTAATGAGCCTACGGTAACGGAACTGCTCTGCGGCATCAGGGAAACGTATCTCAAGAAAACAACTGACTATGCCATTGATCCAATGCAGCAGCTGTACGCTATTCACGGCAGCGCAGTCCACACCATTAACGAAGGCTATACCGAGGGTAATATGCTAAGTGAAGAACGTCTTGCCGATAATGTAACCAGCGGCAAATTTGACCTCTACGGACAGATTATAGACTACAGCGACAAAACCCTTGGCGACTACAAAATAACCAGCTCCTACAAGCTGATGAGGGCACTTGGCTATTACAAAGTAGATGTTCCGACAGGAGAAGTATATAAGACTGGATTAAAGAAAGGTCAGCCAAAGACAAGGAAAGAATGGCGTACTGACGGTGTAAGACATATCTTAGACTGGGCCATCCAGCTGAACTATTACCGTATTCTTTTAGAACAGCGTGGCTTTACCGTAGACAGGATGGAAATACAGGCAATGTGCCGGGACTACAGTCTGAAAGTTGCCAGTGAACGCAATATCACTAAGCCTGTCTATATTATCCATATCAATAAAATCTCTGACCATTGGGTTAAGCTCTATATGGAAACCAAAGCTAAAAGGCTTAAAGATGCTCTGGCAAAAGGCTACCTGCCTAAGCTATGTTCCTCTAAAGAACGCTGGCAGGACAGAAAATGCCGAGATTACTGTGCCGTTGCCGAGAACTGCCCCTATGGCAGGATGGTTAAGCATAGTAAAGATATTCAGATTGCGGCATGAGGTTACTTTCTTTGTGCAAAGACTTGCTTTAGATATCACCTTGCCCGTATAGCAGTATAATGATACAATATTATTATAATAATACTATGAGAGGTGAGAGTAATGCAGATTAAACCTTCTGCCGCAATCAGACAGAATTACAATGAAATATCTGAACTGTGTAAAAATACTGGAGAACCGGTTTATCTTACCAAAAATGGTGAAGGTGATCTGGTTGTCATGGATATAGAAAGTTTTAACAGACGTGAAAAAATGCTTAAACTGCGTGAGACGTTACTGACAGTAGAAGAAGAACGTCTTGCCGGAATTAAAGAATATACGGTTGACGAACTGGAAAGTTATCTTGATGATACTCTTAGAGGTATTGGAAGTGACAAACATGAAGCAGTATGATGTCATCGTTTCAGACAAGGCAAGGAAAGCGCTCGGAGAAATTATTGCCTATATAGCGTCTGACAGTATAGCAAATGCTGTCAGTGTCAAAAAAGAACTTATTAAAGCCATGCGTTCACTATCAGTATTACCGGAAAGAGCGCCGTTTCTTGAAGGAGAATTTATCCCGTATAACAAATATCGGAAGCTGATAATTTTAAAACGCTTCATGGTAATTTATCAGTTTAAGAATGAAGTTGTGTATGTAGATTATGTTTTAGATTCCCGGCAGGATTACCAGTGGTTAATAAAATAAAAATTAAGTCTAAATTAAAGCAGGCTGTTCTTATACAGCCTGCTGTTTTAGTAATTATCCTATTTAAACTAAAGATGAGTATAAAAAATAGAAGATGCTTATAATCCTGAACAAACCAGCCCAACGAAGTCTGGAATTGCTCAGGAAGCATCTTCTTTACTGATAGTATAACAGGTGAATGCAGAATTTAAAAGCTGCAGGGCATTAGGCTTAATCAGACAGAGTATATAACGGTACACAGCATGATTTTTAAAGAAGTATAGTTGCTGCATAAATTACTTAAAATTTTACGTAAATTATGTTAGAATTACTCTAACGGAGGTGTTATCATGACAGTAATAAAACCTTTATCTGATTTACGTAACTATAACGAAGTATTAAAAGACTGCGTTAACGGTGATCCTGTATATCTTACCAAGAACGGACACGGCAAATATGTAATCCTTGAACTGGATGCCTATGACAGGCAGTGCGCCAAACTCAAACTGCTTGAAGCTCTTGCTGAAGGTGAAACGGATGCCAGAGAAAATGGCTGGTATGAAATAAGCGATCTGGAAAAGGCTTTGGGAAAATAAATGTTTAAAGTAGTTCTTACACGCAAAGCCATAAATGATATAAAAAATATCTATGATTATGTATATGAGGACAGTCCGCAAAACGCGGAATCATTAAAAGCAGACATTTTAAAAAGTATAAAATACCTTGAACAGTTTCCCAACATGGGCAGAAGTTTAGCAGCCAGAGTTGGATTCAGAACAGAATACAGGTATCTTATAAGTGAGAGATATCTTATATTTTATAAGCTTGACAATAATTTGGTTAAAATTTACAGAGTTATTTCAAGTAATATGGATTACATAAAAATATTATTCAATTAACAGGCAGCAGAGATTTTATTCTCTGCTGTTTTTATTTGCAAAACAAGGAAAGGAGCTTTTTATTATGGGTTACTACAGTGACGTAGCGATAGCTATGCAGAAAAAAGATTATCTCAAGCTAAAACAGGCGATATCTTCTTTGTGTTCTGCCGCAGATTTGATTGAAGCCGCTCAGAAAACAGAAATACAAATTGATAAAGAGAAATATGTAGTCTTAAAATGGCAAAGTATAAAATGGTACAATGATTTTGAAGAAATCAGCTTTATTGAGAAATTCTTAAAGAAAATACCTCATCATGATTTCATCCGTATTGGCGAAGAAATGGATGATATAGAAGAATATCAGGGAACCAACCACTATCTCATTGAAGTACAGCGAGATATAAGTATAAACAGTCAATAAGCAAAAGCCAGGCTTTCAAAGCCTGGCTCTTTCTTTTTAAAGATTTAAGGAGCATGATATGAATATTTTTACTAAAGCCACAATCTACTACACCAGAGCGGTAGCAGAAGAAATCAAACATAATAAAGATTTCAGTACCCAGGTGCTTTTTGCTATCCGCAGATTTTATTGCCAGGACTGGGGCGATACGTCTGCGGAAGATAAAGCTGTTAATGAAGACGCCTTAAAGTACAAAGACTTTATCCTTGCTGCCTATGCTACCTGTAAAGGCAGGCTATGGATTACAGCTGAAAGTACGGACAAGACTGAGTATAACATTATCACCGTACTTTTTCCGGCTGATTATTAAATTACAAAAACGAGGAGTGAATATATATGGAAAATGCAAAGATTGCTAAAAAACTTGTCGCTGTTATGAACGAATGCAGCCATGTAGCTAAGAACGGTATTAATAGCTTTCATAACTACAAATACGCTACTGCAGAGGATGTACTGCAGAAGGTTAATGAATCTCTTACGAAAAATAAGCTGGCCAGTATTGTCTGCCCCACCCTTGAATCAATGGTTGACGTTACTAATCTTAAAGGCAATACAGAACATCTGGCTACTGTTACTGTGCAGATACATCTTATCGACAGTGATAGCGGAGAAAGTGTAGATTTATTCGGTATCGGTTCTGGGCAAGATGCCGGAGATAAAGCAGTTATGAAGGCACAGACTGCTGCCATTAAATATGCGTTTATGCTCAGTCTTTGCATAGCAACTGGTGATGATCCGGAAGCAGACGGCAAGACAGATGAAGTTACCTGTACAGAAAGTCAGCAAAATATAAAACCAGTTGCTACTAAACCAAAAGCTGCACCAAAGAAAACAGCTGGTGAAGGCGTTGCCATCTGCGCAGGCTGCGGCGAAGAGATAACCAGTGAAAAAGTTGTACAGTTCTCCGTAAACAGGTTTGGACAGCCGCTTTGCATGGACTGCCAGAAGAAAGCCAACAGAGCGGCATAAAGAAGGTGAAAGCATGAAGAGTTGGAGCAGGTCAGAGAATTATATCTTCAATGACATGCTGCGTAAGTCCGAGCAGCTGATAGCAGAGCTTGTGCAGGATGAAGAAGCATTTAAAAATATCGTAACCATTGAACGTATCGCCAATATACTTATCATCCGGCTAAGAAAGTTCCTGAAGGTTATGACCGATGATGAAATTTATACCATGCTGAAAGGAATGCAGTCGCTGAAAAAGATGAGAGCGCTACAGAAGCATAAGATGGTAGAAGTAATCAGATCATTTTGGAACTAATAAGAGCAGAATATATATTCTGCTCTTATTTTTTACATCTTAATTTATTTGTAAAGTTCTTCAACCATTGTATAGATACCGCTGTTTTATAAAAGTGCCATAATTATATTTAATAAAATATTTATTAAAGGAGAATTTATATGAAAAAACTTTTTACCTTTTTCTTACTAATGCTAACTTCATTAGTTTTAGTTACTGGTTGCGGTTCAGATGATGATATCCCGGAGCATATCGCCAAGTCAAATACTATGTATGTACTTGCCGATGAACAATTTCATTTACAACGAAAATATCTAAAAAAATATTCTGACCCTTCTGCACAGTATACATTTGGCGAATTAAAAAAAGATTTAAAAGAATATAGAGATAAAATGGTTGAGAATCTAAATAAAGTTAAAAAAATAGAATACGTCAATAATGAAGATAAAAGAAAAGAAAGTTATGTTACAGGAGTAAAATATCAAGCTATAGATGTACTTGAAAGACGTATTAATAATCTGGAGACCAAGATTAATATGGAAAAATCTTCTGATGACAATGAAATTTGTCCTTTTAATGTATTTTTTAATTTTACGGATTATGTAAATGAATTTTATTTAAAGAAGTGCCATGCTGAAGCTTCAGGAGGACAACTCTATATAAGCAGATTTAAAAATTGTTCTGGCCCGGTTTTATCAAATTCTTTAGGTGTAGCACCAATGTACGTCAATACCAGTTATCAAAATACTGTTGATGTTGGAATTGCTCTGAAAAATTTTGATAAAAAACCAATTGATCTGTCAACATTGCAGATTAAGCTGATTGTAAATGATGTAGAATACTTGCCCCAGACAGTACCTTCAGATGATGTAATAAATCTATCTGATAGATATTCACCGTTTGGTGTTCTTAACAGATTTGATACCTTCAATCCACAAGGAGAAATTGCAGTATATGAATCCTTTGTTGTTCCCAATTTTTATTACAGGGGCAATGATATGTTAACTGACGTAGAGATATTTTTAAATGGTAAACAATTATGCAGAATCCCTGTTATTCCTTTACAGCCATACTAATGTCTAACCTGTTTTTATGATAGAGGTGATGTCTAATGTTTGCGGTGCAATATAAAAAGATAGGTGCCCGCATTGTCTACTTTAGAAAAATCAAAGGCCTAACTCAAGAACGACTTGCTGATGATGTCGGTATTTCTCCACAATATCTTTCACGCATTGAAAATGGCAGTTATCCAAAAAGTGTTTCTTTATCTACGCTGATGAGAATAGCTCAAAAGCTTGAAGTACCAATGAGTAAATTAATGGAAGATATAGAAAATCAATGATTATATTAGTGAGGTGTTTTATGGTTTCCAACAAAGATTCTTTAATCAAAAGATTTGAAAGTACAGCTGATACCTATGAAAGAAAAGGAAAACGTGAATGGGCATATGCTAAAAACGGCTATGGTGATGAACACTATGGTTATGCCAAAGATGCTTTTGAACGTGCTAAAAGGAGCAGAGATAAAGCTCAGAAATTAAGAAATGAATAAATTTTAATTAAAGGAGAGATTATTATGGGACTTTTTTCTGATATTGTAGTTGGACTTGCTGCAGGTGCTGCTAAAGATATAAAAAATAAATGTGATGCGATGAATGAGGCCTACCAAGATGGTTTAAGTTTATCCGACAATCACCTTATTCAAAAGTGTAATTATTATAAGTATGATGCAGTTAAAAGGCAAGGATACATACGAGCTTTAAAAGAACGTTTTACTGATTATGAAATAAGAGAAATGTTAAGGGATGGTATACTTAAGAAATAAATTAAATTTTTATAAAACAACTGAAAGGTCGTGATTGATATAACTAATCAAGAAGCAGAAAGAGTTGGCGAAAGTATAGGGCATTGGATTGTAGATTTAGTTATAACCCTCTTGGAAATCATTTGGGATATAATTACAACTTATCTTGCATGGACATTTTATATCGCCATAGTTTTATTTATCTTAGGAGCTGTATTAAAATATTTTGGATTTTTTACAAACCAGGAAACCGGAGAAGATATCAGCTATAGCAAAATTTTAGAATTTAGTTTTATAGGTGGATTTGCTCTGGTAGTACCAGTTGCTCTTATAGTTAACATACTTTTCTGATTAGTATTTGTAAAATTCACTGGTTTAGCATATTAAATTTTATATGTCCAATGTCCGGATGTCCGGCAGAAATAGAGTGTGTAAGCCGCTTAAATAGTGGCAGACACACTCTTTTTTGTTGTTTAAATCTTGAGCAGGATATAATTTTTCTTATAGGTAAGCAGGCCATCTTTCTGCATCTTGGAAAGTTCGTTGCTCATAGTGCTGCGGTCGACATTAAGATAATCCGCTAACTGCTGGCGGTTATAGGGAATAACGAAAGAGTTGCTGCCGGCACGTTTGGCACATTCGGAGAAGTAGGACATTAACCTTCCACGGATTGATTTGGAGCTAGTATGCAGGATGCGCTGCGAGAGCTGGAGACTTTTATAAGCGCAGACAGTAAGCAGATTACGCGCAAGTTTAGCATGAATGGGGCAGGCGTTAGGACAGGTTGTTAAAATGCGTCTGGCGTTGATAAATAATATGCAGGTATCTTCTGCAGCTGTTACCGTTACCAGCAGCGGCTGCCCGGGAATGCAGGCATATATTTCGGCAAAGACACAGCCGGGGGCTGCATTGCCTAAGATACTGGCATTGCCCCAAATATCATTACAGGAAATCAGAGCCATGCCGGACAGTACGATACCGATATTCTCTGTCATACTGCCTTCTGAAAGAATGGTTTCTCCTTTTTGATAATCACGCTTGAAAGTATTTAGGCACGTTAGCAGCGTCTTTATTTCATCTTCCTGCAGACCACGAAATAACTTGGTATTAGCTAAATGCATATTTTTCTCCTTTTGTTGTTATAACAACGGATTTATTGGTTTAATTATAGTATGGTAATGGTAGAAACACAAGTGAAAGGGTGATAACAGTGCTCAGAAAGATTATCCAGATAGATGAACATAAATGCAACGGATGCGGTGCGTGCGCGACTGCTTGCCATGAAGGCGCCATCGGCATTGTGGAGGGCAAAGCCAGACTGTTGCGTGATGATTATTGTGATGGATTGGGCGACTGCCTGCCGGTGTGTCCAACAGGAGCTATTTCTTTTGTAGAGCGGGAGGCTGCTGCCTATGATGAACAGGCTGTACAGGCCAATATAAAAAAACACCGGCAGTTTAATGCAGCTGCTGCAGGATGCCCTGGCAGCAGGATGCAGCGTCTGCAGCCTGGGCAGAAATTTGCCGTTTCTGCAGTGCAGACTGCGTCGCAGTTAGGACAATGGCCCTGCCAGATTAAACTGGTTTCGGTTAATGCCCCATATTTTGCCGGAGCCAAACTGCTGATTGCCGCTGACTGCAGCGCCTATGCTTATGCCAGATTGCATGATGAATTTATGCGCGGCAAAATTACGCTGATTGGCTGTCCCAAGCTTGATAATACAGATTACAGCGATAAGCTGACGCAGATTATTCAAAATAACGATATCAAAAGCGTGACTATCGTCAGGATGGAAGTTCCCTGCTGCGGCGGACTGGAAATGGCGGCAAAAAAAGCTTTGCAGGCCAGCGGCAAATTTATTCCCTGGCAGGTTGTCACTATTTCGATTGACGGTAAAATTTTAGAGTAAAATTTGCTGAAATATAAGGAGGAAGAATATATGGAACAAAAAATGTTTTGTTATCAGTGTCAGGAAACAGCCGGGTGCAAAGGCTGCACTGTTTCCGGTGTCTGCGGCAAAAAGCCGGAAGTAGCGGTCATGCAGGATCTGCTAGTCTATGTTACCAAAGGTTTGGCTGCCGTTACTACTTCTCTGCGCCAGGAAGGCAGGGTGATAGCTGCTGAGATAAATCATTTGATTAGCTTAAATTTATTTACTACGATTACCAATGCAAATTTTGACCAGGACAGTATTAGAGCAAGAATCCAGACTACGCTGACAGCAAAGCGTGCGCTGCTGGCACAGGTACCGGCTACGGACGGTCTACCTGAAGCTGCACTCTGGGACGGTATCGGCGACTGGGCAGCAAAGGCTGCAGCAGTAGGCGTCCTTGCTACTGCCGATGAAGATATTCGTTCTCTGCGTGAACTCATTACTTATGGTCTTAAAGGTCTGGCTGCTTATTCCAAACACGCCAACGTATTGTTAAAGGACGATGAAGCCGTAGATGCATTTTTGCAGCAAGCATTGGCAGCGACCTTGGATGATACTCTTAATGCGGAAGATTTGCTGGCATTAGCTATGGAAACGGGCAAATATGGCGTGGCAGGTATGGCTATGCTGGACAAGGCCAATACAGACGCTTATGGCAATCCGGAAATTACCCAGGTAAATATTGGCGCAGGAACAAATCCCGGCATCTTAGTATCCGGCCATGACCTGTGCGATTTGGAAATGCTGCTGGAGCAGACCCGGGGAACAGGCATAGATGTCTATACTCATTCAGAAATGCTGCCTGCCCATTATTATCCGGCTTTTAAGAAATATCCTCATTTTGTCGGTAACTATGGCAATGCGTGGTGGAAGCAGAAGGAAGAATTTGAAGCTTTTCATGGGCCAATTCTGATGACGACTAACTGTATCGTGCCGCCCAAAGACAGTTATAAAGACAGGCTGTATACTACCGGGGCAGCTGGCTTTCCGGGCTGTACCCATATTCCGGGAGAAATCGGTGAGCAGAAAGACTTTTCTGTAATTATTGAACATGCTAAAAAATGTCCGCCTCCGACTGAGCTGGAAGCAGGCACAATTACCGGCGGTTTTGCTCATGCGCAGGTTCTGGCTTTGGCAGATAAGGTTGTGGAAGCTGTTAAAAGCGGCGCCATCAAAAAGTTTGTTGTCATGGCAGGCTGTGACGGACGCGCTAAAAGTCGTGAATACTATACTGAATTTGCCAGGGCGCTGCCGCAAGATACCGTAATTTTGACAGCAGGCTGCGCCAAATATAAATACAATAAGCTTGCTTTAGGGGATATCAATGGCATCCCGCGTGTTTTGGATGCCGGTCAGTGTAACGATTCCTATTCCTTGGCAGTCATTGCTTTAAAACTTAAAGAAGTTTTTGGGCTGCAGGACATTAACGACCTGCCGATTATTTATAATATTGCCTGGTATGAACAGAAAGCAGTCATTGTATTACTGGCACTGTTGCATCTTGGCGTGAAAAATATTCATTTAGGGCCTACGCTGCCTGCTTTTCTCAGTCCCAATGTAGCAAAAGTGCTGGTTGAGAAATTTGGCATTGCCGGTATCAGTACTGTAGAAGATGATATGGCGCTCTTTTTTAACGATGACAAATAAATAGTTTTAAGAAACTTCCTCCTGTTTTTACAGAGTGGGAAACAGGTAAAACCTCCTTTATTTTTCAGCTATGAAAAAGTAAGGGAGGTTTTGTTGTGTTCTAAAAAGTATTTATTTTACGGGACATACAGCCAAGGTTAACTGGTACGTAAGTTGCTTGCTTTATATTTTTATAAAGAGAAAAAAGCATTCTTCAAAACAATATCAGTATGAAAGCTTACTGCTTTTATTGTTTTATGAGATGAGAAGCTTTTGCTGATGAAGAGATGGAGGGGGAGGGGTATGTCTGGATGTCCGGCATAAAAACAGTGTAAAAGCAGCAAAATAGCCTATTTACACACACTGTTTTTACTGGACATGCGTACATCGGACATGATTTTGGAGGTAAGTATGATTCATGGATATGCAAGGGTAAGCACCAAAAAGCAGCTGCATGGTAATTCATTAGAAGAACAGGTTCAGTTATTGCAGCAGGCGAAGTGTGATAGAATAATAACAGAGCAGTTTACCGGGGCGACAACGGAACGTCCGGAATTTAAGAAGCTAATCGGTCAGCTGGAGAGTGGCGATACCCTTATTGTCACCAAGCTGGACAGGTTTGCTAGGAATGTTACCGAAGGCATTGATATTGTAAGGCAGCTTTTTGCCAAAGAAGTCAAAGTACATATTTTGAATATTGGCCTGCTGGAAAATACTGCTATGGGAAATTTCTTCCTTACCACGATGCTGGCAGTAGCTGAACTTGAGCGAGCTATGATTTATGAGCGGACGATGGCTGGGCGTGAAATTGCCAGAACCAAAAACGGTTATCGTGAAGGACGGCCAAGAATTGCTGCTGAAAAAATAGAATTGGCATTAGAGCTGAAAAAGACCAGAACCTACAAAGAAGTTGAGCGGTTAACAGGTATAAGTAAGTCCACGCTAATTCGGTACAGGAAAATATAGCAGAAGCTGTATGCTTCTGCTATTGGTTCAAAAGTCTTGAGTTTTGGGTAAATTGTTTTTCAACGAAGATATCGGCAAAGCTACGGTGTCAAATGTCAGTGTCAAAACGAATTTGAAAATTAATAGGTGGCAGATAAAATGGAGATAAGAATAATACCAATTTTAGATAATGATAAAAAAGTAAACTGGTATGAATGGGTAAAATGTATTATATATGATTTTGCAAAGTGTTCTTTAGTATGTTATGCATATTTACCTGCGTGTCTGTTGTATGAGAGGGGCCGGATTGGGAAAGAGCAGTTAATTGGAGACCGACTGAAATATTACATGGATTTTGATAACCTTAAAGTGGATGGGAAAAAGATAGATGACCTGGATAGCTCTGATTTTGATAAAAAAATCTGTAAATTTGCCAGATTTTTATATTATGAACGAACAGAAAAAAACGATTATGGCCAAGATGTAGATCGTACTTATAAAGTAATCAAAGCTGATTTTAAAAAATTTATTGGTAATCTTGGCTATAAAGATACTCCGGATAGTGAAGCAAAGAAAATAGAAATAAGAAAATCGCTGTTCAAAACATTTATTTTATTCCAAGGAGCAAGCTATTCTTGTAGTAAGAAGGAATCTTGCAATGAAATGACAATTTTTGATTTCAATAACTATGATAGTGAGAAGCTTTATGATTCTGATAGATTCAGATATCTGGAT
>ERZ791930.677-NODE-677-length-22489-cov-6.477846_pt1 | contig 22489 bp, 15 predicted proteins | sample MGYA00510128_ERZ791930 | MGnify/ENA primary metagenome ERZ791930 (study PRJEB30046, sample SAMN00792057) | human gut metagenome | study: EMG produced TPA metagenomics assembly of the A metagenome-wide association study of gut microbiota in type 2... | reverse complement strand
TGCCGGAGCGTCTGCGGACGCTCCGGCATTGCATTTTCACAGGAGGGGTCGTAACGAAAAACCGGCTGCCGCACGTTTTGTGTGCAGCAGCCGGTCCGTATTTTATTTAGAGGTTATCCGGCCAAAGTGGCCTTTTTCCTCTTCGTCCTTTTTGGGCTCGGGCTTTTCTGCGGGGGTCAGACGCACCTCGGTCACGCGGCGCTTGGCGGTGCGTGTCACCACGCCGTCGTAGCTGCCCAGCGTAAAGCGATCGCCCACCTTGGGCAGGCGGCAGGTCTTTTCCTGCACCAGACCGTTCACCGTGTTGGAGTCGATGTCCTCGTCCTCCGGCAGACCCAGCCGCTCGTACAGGTCATCCACGCCAGCGCTTCCCAGCACGATCCAGCTGCCGTCCAACTGCTTGCGGAAGTCCTCGGTCACCTCGTCGTGCTCATCCCAGATCTCGCCTACCAGCTCCTCCAGAATGTCCTCCAGCGTGATGATGCCCTCGGTGCCGCCGTACTCGTCCACCACCACAGCCATGTGATGGTGCTGCTCGCGCAGGGTGCGCAACAGCTGGGAGATCTGGGTGGAACCGGTGGTGTAGAGGGTGGGCTTTACCAGATCCTCCAGCTTGGTCTCCTTTTTCAGGCGTGCCATGTAGAAGTCCTTTTCATGTACCACGCCAATGATGTTATCAATGGTGTCGTGGTACACCGGCAGGCGGGAGTAGCCGGACTCGGCAAAGGTCTGCGCCACCTCTTCCAGCGGCAGATCGTCCTCCACCGCGATCACATCCACACGGGGAGTCAGGATCTCCTCCACCTCCACGTCATCAAACTCGATGGCGCTGCGGATCAGCTCGCTTTCCCGGTCGGTCAGCTCGCCGTCGTTCTCGGCCTCGCTGACCATGGTCATCAGCTCGCCCTCGGTGATGGTGTCCTCCTCGGTGCTGTGGACAAAGTGCCCCAGAAAGCGCTTCCACTGGCTGAACAGCCATGTCAGCGGGGTAAACACCAGCATCAGCAGGCTGAGCGCCGGCGCAACTGCGGTGGCCACCGTCTCCGGCATCTCCTTGGCAAGGCTCTTGGGGGTCACCTCGCCAAAGATCAGCACCACCACGGTCAGCACCATGGTGGAAACGGTCGCGCCTCGCTCTGCACCCAGCATTTTGGTGAAAATGATGGTGCCGATAGAAGCTGCGGCAATGTTCACGATATTGTTGCCGATGAGGATGGTGGAAAGCAGCTTATCGTATTTTTCAGCCATTGCCAGCACCCGGGCGGCAGAGGTATCGCCGTCCTCGGCGCGGCTTTTCAGGCGGATCTGATTCAGGGAAGAAAATGCGGTCTCGGATGCGGAGAAAAAGGCGGAGAATGCCACCAATACTACCAGCGCTACCCAGAGCGTCATACTGCCATCGTCCATAAAAAGGAAAATCACACTCAACTTTCTGTTTTGATTTGTACCCTCTCAGTCATCGCTATGCGATGCCAGCTCCCCCGAAGGGGGAGCTTTTTCTGCGTGCCCGCAACCAACTCCTTCCAAACAGAAGGTGCTGTTGCCCTGAATATCGCACAGAGCTCCCCCCTTCGGGGGAGCTGGCGCGGGAGCGCCTGAGAGGGTTTGGCCTATAAACTTTCTTACATACAAAAATGTGCTTTCCATCGTTGCCATTCCGCGATGAAAAGCACATCAATGTTACTTTCTATAATAGCATATTCTGCACACGGGTGCAAGCTTTTTGACCGCAACCTGCGTACAGAATCTGCCAAAAATATCAGGATCTATGTTTTTATTCGGTCAGAGCATCCTGCGGGATTGCGTTATAATGCATAGCGACGCTGCAGCGGCTGTCGCCCACGATGTCCATCTTGTCCGTGATGCCCAGCTGCTCCCATTCTTCCTTGCTGCCTTGATAGTACAGTTCCTTATCTGCTGCCGGGAAAGAAAACGGGCATTCAAACTTTTTCATGCTGCGCGGAATATAGACCTTCACTAGCGCGGTGCAGCCCTGGAATGCACAGTGCTCAACGATGGTTTCTTTTCCGTTCGTATTTTCCGGGATAACAATATGGTTCAGCTTCGTATCGCCCACAAAAGCCATGGATTCAATATGCTCCAGCGTTGAAGAGAACTGTACCGTTTCCAGATTATTGCAGCCTTCAAATGCATTCGCGCCGATCCATGCAACGCCGCCTTCCAGCATAGTCACGCTCTTCAGGTTCTTGCATCCGCCAAACGCCCGGTTTTCGATGAGAGTCACCGTTCCGGGAATCGTTACCTGCTGGATGTCGGCATCGTATCTGAATGCCTTCGATGCGATCTTCACGATCCGATAACCGTCCACCTTATCCGGCAGAACGACCACTCCCTCCTTTGCATGGAGCAGTGTAGCATCGTAGCCCGTCAGCACTGCCGTCATCCGGGTGCTATCCAGCACCATGTAGCTCCATGGGCTCTTTTTTTCCGCAGAAGTCTCCGTACTGCTGGCGGCTGTGGAGCTGCTGGAACTGCTGGCAGCTGCAGAACTGCTGGAACTGCTGGCAGCTGCAGAACTGCTGGAACTGCCGGACGCATCGGGGCTGCTCTCTGAACTCGAAGGATACCCGCCGGGTTCCCCGGTGCATCCTGTCAGCACGCTCGCTGCCACCACAACTGCTGTTCCTTTGATGAAATCCCTGCGAGAAATCGGTCTACGCATAAAATCTTCCTCCCTACCGTTCTCTTATTCAGTTGTCCCTTCTGGCTATGACACATCGGCTGTTCCGCACCACAGCCATTTTCATGCTCATTATAACACGCCTCACTTTTGTTTACAAGCAAACTGCCGTTCCTGATCCTGCATCATTTCAAAATCGGGAGCGGCAGTTTTATTCAGAATACACAGCCGGACGCTCAACGCAGTACCAGTGCGCTGCCGTCATAGTCCACCGTCAGGGTATTGCCCTCGGCATAACTGCCCTTGATGATGGCCTTGGCGATCAGGGTCTCTACGCGGCTCTGGATGAAGCGCTTGATGGGACGTGCACCATAGACGCTGTCGTAGGCAGAATCGATGATGAAGTCCTTGGCGGCGGTGGTGACCTCCAGCTTGAGGTGCTTGCCCTCCTCCATGCGGTTACGCAGATCCTGCAGCTGCAGATCCACGATCTTGCGCATTTCGTCCTTGGTCAGGCTCTTGTAGTAGACGATCTCGTCCAGACGGTTCAAAAACTCCGGGCGGAACTTGCTCTTGAGCAGTGCATCGATCTGATGCTTTGCGTCCTCGCTCAGCTCGTTGGAGCCATTGGCACGGCGCTGCTCCAGATCGTTCAGGATGATGTCACTGCCCAGATTGGAGGTCAGGATGATGACCGTGTTCTTAAAGTCCACGGTGCGGCCCTGACTATCCGTGATGCGGCCATCGTCCAGCACCTGCAGCAGGATGTTGAACACATCGGGGTGGGCTTTTTCCACCTCATCGAACAGCACCACGCTGTAGGGCTTGCGGCGCACAGCCTCGGTCAGCTGGCCGCCCTCTTCATAACCGACATATCCCGGAGGCGCGCCGATCAGGCGGCTGACGCTGAATTTCTCCATATATTCGGTCATATCGATACGCACCATGTTGCGCTCGTCATCAAACAGAGCCTGTGCCAGCGCCTTAGCCAGCTCGGTCTTGCCCACGCCGGTAGGGCCAAGGAACAAAAAGCTGCCGATGGGGCGGTTGGGGTTTGCAATGCCGGCGCGGCTGCGCAGAATGGCCTCGCTCACCTTGGTCACAGCCTCGTCCTGACCGATGACCCGCTGGTGCAGCACATCGTCCAGATGCAGCAGCTTCTCGCGTTCGCCCTCCACCAGCTTTTCCACCGGGATGCCGGTCCAGCGTGCCACGATGCGGGCGATCTCCTCGTCGGTCACGCGGTCACGCAGCAGGCTGTCCTCTTTCTTGGCGGCAGCAACCTTTTCCTCTTCGGCCAGCTGATTTTGCAGCTGGGGCAGCTTGCCGTATTTCAGCTCGGCGGCCTTGTTCAGGTCGTATTCGCGCTGGGCTTTCTCAATGGCGGCATTGGTCTGCTCGATCTGCTCGCGCAGGGTCTGCACCTTGCCAATGGCGTTCTTCTCGTTCTCCCACTTTGCCTTCATGCTGCGGAACTTATCCTGCAGCTCTGCCAGCTCCTTTTCCAGATCCTTCAACCGGCTCTGGCTCAGGGCATCGGTCTCCTTTTTCAGGCTCACCTGCTCGATCTGCAGCTGGGTGATGCGGTGTGCCAGATCATCCATCTCGCTGGGCATACTGTCCATCTCGGTCTTGATCATGGCGCAGGCCTCATCCACAAGGTCGATGGCCTTATCCGGCAGGAAACGGTCGGTGATATAGCGGTCGGAAAGGGTAGCAGCGGCGATCAGGGCACTGTCGTTGATCTTTACGCCGTGGAACACCTCGTACCGCTCCTTCAGACCGCGCAGGATGGAGATGGTATCCTCCACGGTAGGCTCATCCACCTGCACCGGCTGGAAGCGGCGCTCCAGTGCGGGGTCTTTTTCGATATACTGGCGGTACTCGTCCAGCGTGGTAGCGCCGATGCAGTGCAGCTCGCCCCGGGCCAGCATGGGCTTGAGCAGGTTGCCTGCGTCCATAGCACCGTCGGTCTTGCCGGCACCCACGATGGTGTGCAGCTCATCGATGAAGAGGATGATCTTGCCCTCGCTCTTCTTCACCTCGTTCAGCACGCTCTTCAAGCGCTCCTCAAACTCGCCGCGGTACTTTGCACCGGCCACCAGAGCGCCCATGTCCAAGCTGAACACAGTGCGGTCCTTCAGATTTTCGGGCACATCGCCGCGCACGATACGCTGCGCAAGCCCTTCGGCGATGGCGGTTTTACCAACGCCGGGCTCGCCGATCAGGCAGGGGTTGTTTTTGGTCTTACGGGACAGGATGCGGATCACATTGCGGATCTCCTGATCACGGCCGATAACAGGGTCCAGCTTTTGCTTGCGGGCAAGCTCCACCAGATCCTGACCGTACTTCTGCAGGGCATTGTAGGTGTCCTCCGGGTTATCGGTGGTCACACGCTGGTTGCCGCGCACGGCGGTAAGCTGCTGCAAAAAGGCATCCTTTTTGATGTTGAAAGCGCGGAACAGCTCGCCGGTGGTCTGGTCCTGCTCGTCCAGCAGGCCAAGGAACAGATGCTCCACGCTGATAAAGTCATCCTTCATGGCCTTGGCCTCGCGGGCGGCGGCGCTGAGCACCTTGTCGGTGGCCTGCGAGATATAGACCTTATCGGGGTCACGGCCGGAGCCGGACACCCGGGGCAGCGCGGAAAGCTTTTCAGCCACAGCGGCGGCAAAGCTGCCGGGGTCAACGTTTAACTTTTGCAGCAGCTGGGGGATCAGGCCGTTTTCCTGCGCAGCCAGTGCGTGCAGCAGGTGGGCGGGCTCCAGCGCGTTGTGCTGGTACTCCACAGCCAGCTGCTGGGCTGCCTGCAGGGCCTCAAGGGTCTTTTGGGTATATTGATTGGTATTCATAAAGTCAAGCCTCCATTCATACCGGAAGGTTTATTTTAGCGGACGGATAAGTTCTTTGCTAACAGCTCTGCGCCCGGCGGCGGCAGAGCCGTGAGCGGTTTATATTTGTACGGTCGTTCATGTTCCTGCGCACCTCCTGCGGAGCAGTTCGTTTTGTTTTTAGCACTCTATCTGCTCGACTGCTAAAACTATACTCCTATCCACCTACTTTGTCAATAGGGTTCACAAAAAGTTTGCAGAATAGACGCAAAACCATGCTTTTCTGCCCCGGCGTGGTAAAACAAAAAAGCTCCCCCTTTCGGGGGAGCTGGCAAAGCCGCAAGGCTTTGACTGAGAGGGTTTATTTCAGCGCTTCGTCCAGCACCTGCAGCAGGTGCCGGATATCCAGCGGCTTTGCGATATGGCCGTTCATGCCGGCCCGCAGGGCATTCTGCCGGTCCTCTTCAAAGGCGTTGGCGGTCATGGCAAAAATGGGCACGCCCGCCTTGCGGGGGTCGGGCAGGGCGCGGATGCGCCGGGTAGCCTCGTAGCCGTCCATCCGGGGCATCTGGATGTCCATCAAGATCAGGTCGTACTGCCCGGGCGCGGCCTGTTCCATCCGTTCCACCGCCTCTGCGCCGTCCTCGGCGGTATCCACAAGGAAGCCCGCTTCCTTCAGGATCTCCATCGCGATCTCCCGGTTCAGCGCATTGTCCTCTACCAGCAGCAGGCGCTTGCCGGCAAAGCTTTCTTTCGGCAGCAGGGCGGGCGTCTGGGGCGGCTGTACCCGGAAGGGCTCTGCCAGCACCTTGCGCAGCTCCGAAAGGAACAGCGGCTTTTCGCAAAAGGCGGTCACGCCTGCGGCGCGCGCCTCGTCCTCAATGTCCGCCCAGTCGTAGGCGGTCAGGATGATAATGGGGCAGCTGTCCCCGATGACCTTGCGGATCTGCCGCGCGATCTCGATGCCGTTCATATCCGGGATGAGCCAGTCGATGATAAACACGCTGAAGGCATCGCCCTGCTCCACGGCGTACTTGGTGCGGATGACTGCCTCCTTGCCGGAGATGGTCCACTCCGGCCGCAGCCCGATCTTGGAAAGCATGGTGCTGACGCTCAGGCAGGTGTTGGTATCGTCATCTGCCACCAGTGCCCGCAGCCCTTCCAGCTGGGGCAGCTGCCGCACCTCCGCCTTCTGCCCGCTGAGGGGAAAGCAGAGGTTCACGATAAACTCGCTGCCCTTGCCCGGCTCGCTTTCAAGGGCGATGGTGCCGCCCATCAGGTCCACGATATTCTTGGTGATGGAAAGGCCGAGGCCCGTACCCTGAATGCCGCTGACGGTAGAGCTTTCCTCCCGGGTGAACTCCTCAAAAATGTGCTTCTGGAACTCCTTGTTAATGCCGATGCCGTTATCCTTGATGCGGAACTCGTAGTTGCCGCAGCCCTTGGGCGCACCGGGCTTCTGGGCAATGCGGATGCTCACCATACCGCCGGTGGGGGTAAACTTGATGGCATTGGAAAGGATGTTCAGCAGCACCTGATTCAGCCGCAGCGGGTCGGTGATGATATCCTCGTCCACCACGTCCATGGTGTCGATGAACAGCGCAAGGCGCTTGGAGCTGATGTTGGGCTGGATGATGGCGCGCACATCGTGCACAAGGTCCGGCAGGTGCACCGCCTTTTCCTCCAGCTTCACCTTGCCGCTTTCGATGCGGCTCATATCCAGCACATCATTGATGAGGGAAAGCAGGTGCTGGCTGGAGGTGGAGATCTTTTTCAGGTAGTCCAGTACCTGTTCCTTATTATCAATATGGGTGGCCGCCAGCGAGGTAAAGCCGATAATGGCGTTCATCGGTGTACGGATATCGTGGCTCATATTGAACAAAAACTCCCGCTTGGCGCGGTTTGCCGCCGCCTCGTGCCGGACGGCGCTCTCCAGCTTGCGGTTCTGCTCCTCCAGTCGGGCGTGGTATTTCTGCTCCTGCTCCTTCCGCAGGTGTTCCACCGCTGCCATCGAGCGGCGGCGCAGCATCTGCAGCACCGCCACGCAGATCAGGTAAAAGATCAGGGTGGTCAGCAGCGCGCTGCTGGAATTGCGGAACACCGCTCTTTCGCCAATATAGACATACAGGTCAAAATTCCGGCCGTTGCTGTACATACCAAAGTAGCAGCCGGAATTTGCCCAGTCGCGGGTATGGGCCAGCGTGTCGGGCACGCCCTTTCGGCGGATACCCCGCACCAGCGGGCTGTTGGTCGTGTAAAGCCCGACGAGCTTCGGGTCGTTGGAGGCGATCACCTTGTTGTTCTGCACAATGAACATCGTGCCGCTGATGTTCTGCGGGTAGCCGTCCAGCACGCTCTGGATGGACAGGGCTGTGCCTTCCACAAACTCCGGCGGGGTCACCCGGTAGGCCAGCAACACGGCATCCCCCGCTGCGGCGCGGCGGGTGGCCACATCCACCGCTGTGCCATTCTGCAGCAGAATGCGTTTGAGGTAGGTCTTTTGCGGGTTTTGCAGCACGTTCAGCGCGGCATTTTCCCGCAGCGATCCTGCAAACTGCGCATAATCGACATTGCCATCCGTATATTCGCACAATGATTTTCCGTTTTCGTCCAGCACGGCAATGCCGCTAAGCCAGAGCGACTCCGTTTCTGCCCGGAGGCTTTCGGGGTCGTAGAGATCCAAGGCGTCATTTTCCGCCAGCTGCCGCACCGCCACCGCCATCCGGCGCAGCGCCTTTGCGGTGATGGTATCGTTATGTTTTTCGTAGCTGGTGGACTGCGTCTTTACAAAGTTGATGGTACGGGCAAAGTATTCCTGGGTAGCGCGCATGGACTCCCGCCCGGAGATGACGGCCGTGATCAGCAGCGCCAGCACCCCCATCAACAGATAGAGCGCCACCAACCGCATCCCGGAGAGGAACGTTTTCTTGTTACGGTTCAAGGGCGTCCACCTCCAGATACTTTTCAGGGTCCGGCAGATATTTGCCTACGATCTGCTCCAGCGTGCCATCGGCACGCATGGCGGCCAAAGTCCCGGTCAGTTGTGCGTCCAGCCCGCGGGTGTCGTTCAGCGCAAAGGCTACGCCGATGCCTGTGACCAGCAGCGGCTCTTCCAGAATGCGGAAATCAGCATTGCAATCCTGCATATACTGCAAAATGGCAGTTTCGTGGGCGGCAATGGCATCCGCATAGCCGCAGTTCAGCATGGCGTACTGCACGCCGCGGTCCTCGGTGCTCAGCAGCTCGCCCAGTTGCGGGATGCGGGGGTCGGTTCCGCCAAGAAAGATCTCCTCCGGCTTGGTGGTGCTTTGCACCATCACAGTCTTGCCCGCAAGGTCGGCCAGCGTTTCAATGCTGCTTCTGGCATTGACCGCCACCACCTGACGGCTGACCATATACGGCCCTGCCCAGCGGTACAGCTGCTCCCGTCCGTCCATGGAAAAGCAGCCCCAGATGCAGTCGATGACACCGCTTTCCACCAGATTGGTTTTCTGCTCCCAGTCAATGATCTCAAACCGTGCCGCATACCCCATGCGGGCAAAAGCCTCGGTGGCAATTTCCACATCAATGCCGGTGGGGGTGCTGTCATTGTTCAGATAGATAAAAGGCGGGTAGTTATCGCTGCCCACCGTAAGCTCGGGCAGTGCTGCCGCCGTCTGCGTTTTGCCGCAGGCGGTCAGTGCGGCTGCGGCAGCCGCCGCACACACTTTTAAAAAGACGCGGCGGGGTATTTTATCGTTGGATCGCTGTTTTGTCACGCATGTTTTTCCTCACATTACCATTGTAAAATTTCCCGCTTCAGCTCCCCCTGCACATCCAGCAGGCACTGCAGCAGCAGCGGGTTGAAGGCCCCGCACGCGCCGTTTGTGATCATCTGGACCGCCGTTTCGTGCGGAAAGGCCTTTTTGTAGCACCGCTCGCTGGTCAGCGCGTCGTACACATCTGCCATCGAGACCAGCTGCGCGCTGACGGGGATATCGTCGCCCTTCAGCCCGTCCGGGTAGCCTTTGCCGTCCCAGCGCTCATGGTGCCAACGGGCGATCTCGTAGGCGGTCTGCAAAAGCGGCTGCTCCGCAAAGCTTTCGGTCTTTTGCAGCATCTCCGCGCCCAGCATACTGTGGGTCTTGATCACCGCAAATTCCTCTGCGGTCAGCCTGCCGGGCTTATTCAGGATGGCCTCGTCAATGCTGATCTTGCCGATATCGTGCAGCGCCGAGGCCAGCGGGATGTTATCCTGCTGCTCGGGGGTCAGCTCGTAGCGTTTTGTAAGTTCCAGCAGCCGGCGCAGCAGTGTCTCGGTGATGACGCGGATGTGCCGCACATGGGAGCCGGACTCCCCGTTGCGGAATTCCACGATCTGGCTCAGCACGCCCACCAGCATATCGGTGTTCTTTTCCCGCGCGCGGATCTGGTCCGACACCATCTGCACCAGCCGCCGCTGCTTGGCATACAGCTTGATGGTATTTGCCACCCGGCGGTAGACGATCTTGGCGTCAAAGGGGCGGCTGACATAATCGCTTGCGCCCAGCTCATAGGCCTTGCGGATAGCCTCCTCCGAGTCCTCGCTGGAGATCATGATCACCGGCACATCCTCGATGGTGTGGTTGGTGTTCATGGTGCGCAGCACCTCAAAGCCGTCCATATCGGGCATATTGATATCCAGCAGCACCAGCGCGATCTGCCCGGCCTTTGCCCGCAGCAGCTCCATGCAGCGCTTGCCGTTCTCCGCTTCCAGAATGCGGTAATCCCCGCCCAGAATGCCGGTCAGCACCATGCGGTTCATCATGGCATCGTCCACCAGCAGGATGGTGGGCTTTTCCTGCAGGATCTCGTCCTGCGCAGCCAGACGGCTGCCCTGCACATCCACCGCCACCGCGTCCTTGTGGGTCTTGGCCTGATACATCAAAAGGTCAGCCCGGCGCACCACCTTTTCCATGGGGTCGGCAAGGGTCTGCATTGCGCCGCCAATGCTCAGCGAGAGCCGGAAGTGGGGGTAGCCCGGCACCACCGCCCTTTGCACGGCGGCGCGGATCTGCTCCAGCTTCACCTTGAAATAATCCGCCGGGATGCCGGGCAGCACCAGCAAAAACTCATCGCCGCCGTAGCGGATCAGCAGATCTGTTTCCCGGATGCAGGCGCGGATAGCCTTTGCAACCGTTTCCAGCGCCTGATCTCCGGCGTGGTGGCCGTAGGTATCGTTGCAGATCTTGAAATCGTCGATATCCATCAGGGCAACGCCCGCCGGGCCGATGCCGTTGCAGGCCACTTCCTCGTAATAGCGGCGGTTGTAGGTGCCGGTCAGGGCATCCCGGTTCAGCTGCTGCTGATAGCGCTGCTCTTTTTCCATATTCCGGGCGGTGGTCTGGTCGAACCGGGCCTTCTGCTCCTCCATCTGCTGCATCATGCGCAGCAGGTTGCGGTTGGCCGCTTCCAGCGCTTCCTTCTGGGCGTGGTTCTGCTGCTTCAGCTTTTCCCGCAGCTCCATATAGGGCGTGATATCCGTGACAATCCCCACGATATATCTGCTGCCGCGCCACTCCACCCTGTGGGCAGCACTGGTGACCCAGCGGTAGCCGTTTTTGCCCAGCAGCCGGAACATACTGTCGCCGTCCTGTGCGTAACTTGCGCCGTTTTCCTCATCCCGGTAGCGCAGCCCGGCTTCCAGATCATCCGGGTGCACCAGCGGGGTGTAGCGGTTATCGAATCTTGCCGCAAATTCTGCCCGCTCCCACCCCAGGATCTCCAGAAAACGGTCGCTGATATAAGCAAAAGGATAGCCGTTTTCCGGGTCGTCTATACAGCAGTGAAGGCCGCCCGGCAAATTCTGTGCACAAAAGCCCGCCGGCACAGATGCTTTTTTTACAGTCTCGTCTGTTTCCATTCTGTTTTCCTGCCTCTCCATCCGTGTGCCGTACCCATGCGGCACACGTTTTACCCTGTTTTTTGGCGCACTATAACATTTTGATTTTATCATCAAAACCGCCTAGTTGCAAGCATTTTTTACCAGTTTTGCCAATGGAAAGGCGGCGGCCGTTCCCCTGAAAGGCTGCACCGGAGCGTCCGCAGACGCTCCGGTGCAGCAAAAAAGCCGCCGCACAAAAAGTGCAGCGGCTGCGCAGGGGTTCACATCAGAGCCAGCGCTCAGCGATGATCCACCACATACCGGGCAGATTGATGCGGCCCAGCAGATGCTCCAATACGATCAGCATGGTATTCTCCTTTCAGACCGTCCGTTTCAGGCAAAAAGCCCCTTCAGCAAAAACAGAAGCAGCTTTGTAAAGCTGCCGCCGCCCAAAAGGCTGAGCAGCGGCCCAAGGCTTTGAAACATGGAAGGTTTGCTCCTTTCGTTTCATTCCGGCCCGGTGGCCGCCGGGTGCCGGTCTGCCTTGTATACGAACCAGCCCGCCGCAGGATTGCAAAGGAGATGGCGGTAAATATTGGAAAGTCGTTCAAAACGCTTCCCTGCCGGGGTAGACGGCGCTTTCGCCCAGCTGCTCCTCGATGCGCAGCAGCTGGTTGTACTTTGCCACACGCTCGGTGCGGCTGGGCGCACCGGTCTTGATCTGACAGGTGTTCAGCGCCACAGCCAAGTCTGCAATGGTGGTGTCCTCGGTCTCGCCGGAGCGGTGGGAGCTGATGGCGTTGTAACCGGCCTTGTGCGCCATTTTGATGGCTTCCAGTGTCTCGGAGACAGAACCGATCTGGTTCAGCTTGATCAGGATGGCGTTGCCCGCACCCAGCCGGATGCCCTTTGTCAGACGCTCGGTGTTGGTCACGAACAGGTCATCGCCCACCAGCTGCACCTTGCTGCCCAGCTCGCGGGTCAGCTGCTGCCAGCCCTCCCAGTCCTCTTCGTCCAGACCGTCCTCGATGGAGATGATGGGGTACTTTTCCACAAGGCTCTTCCAGTGTGCGATCAGCTCGCCGGAGGTATACTCAGTGCCCGCCTTGGGCAGCTTGTAGAAGCCCTTGCCCTTGGGGCTCTTCCACTCGGAGGCGGCGGCGTCCATGGCCAGCATAAAGTCTTTGCCCGGCACGTAGCCTGCCTTTTCGATAGCCGCCAGAATGGTCTCGATGGTCTCCTCGTCGCTGGAAAGGTTGGGGGCAAAGCCGCCCTCATCACCCACGGAGGTAGCCAGACCCTTGGACTTCAGGATAGCGGCCAGCGCATGGAACACCTCGGCGCACCAGCGCAGCGCCTCTTTAAAAGAGGGTGCGCCCACCGGCATGATCATGAACTCCTGCGTGTCCACGGTGTTGGCAGCGTGTGCGCCGCCGTTCAGGATGTTCATCATGGGCACAGGCAGGCGGTTGCCGTTTACGCCGCCCAGAAAACGGTACAGCGGCATTTCCAGTGAAGCGGCTGCTGCACGGCAGGCTGCAATGGACACCGCCAGAATGGCGTTTGCGCCCAGCCTGCTTTTGTCCTGCGTGCCGTCCGCGCGGCACAGGGCAGCGTCGATGGCGTAAATGTCGGAGGCATCCATGCCCACCACTGCGTCTGCAATGACCGTGTTGATGTTCTCCACCGCCTTGGTCACGCCCTTGCCCAAGTAGCGGCTCTTATCACCGTCCCGCAGTTCCAGCGCTTCAAATTCGCCGGTGGATGCCCCGGAGGGCGCGCACCCCCGCCCGGTCGTTCCGTCGGTCAGGGTAACCTCCGCCTCCACGGTGGGGTTCCCGCGGGAGTCCAGTATCTCGCGCCCCGCTACGGCGCTGATTTTCAGCTGCTTCATGATAAAAAGCCTCCTGTCCGGTTTTGATTCCATTCTTGCCGGGCAGAGGGGCGGCTATGCTTATCATGTAATTTTAGTATGGCAGATAGTCCAAAAATTCTCTTTACTTTTTGGCAGTTCAGTTCTATACTGGGTGCGGCTTCTATGCTGTTTTTTATCATATAATCGTTATAGAGGAGGATTTTTGCAATGAATAAGGATCTGACGGTGGGCAAGCCGTCACAGGTACTGTGGCAATTTTGCCTGCCCATGTTCGGCAGCATCATTTTCCAGCAGCTGTACAACATCGCGGACAGTCTGGTGGCCGGTAAGTTCATCGGCGAGAACGCGCTGGCTGCGGTGGGCAACAGCTACGAGATCACCCTGATCTTCATCGCCTTTGCATTCGGCTGCAACATTGGCTGCTCGGTCATCGTGTCCCGCTACTTTGGCGCAAAGGAATACGGCGAGATGAAGACCTCGGTCTACACCTCCCTCATCGGCTCTGCGGTGCTGTGCGCCGTGCTGATGGGCATTGGCCTGTTTGGCTGCGACGCCCTGCTGGAGCTCATCAATACCCCGGCAGAAATTCTGGCCGATTCCGAGCTGTATCTGGATATCTATGTTCTGGGTCTGCCCTTCATGTTCTTCTACAACATTGCCACCGGCATCTTCTCTGCCCTTGGCGACAGCAAAACCCCCTTCTACTTCCTTGCGGTCTCGTCCCTGTCCAACATCGGCGTAGACATCCTGTTCGTGGCCGGGTTCAAGATGGGCGTTGCCGGTGTGGCATGGGCCACCTTCCTGTGTCAGGGTGTCAGCTGCGTGCTGGCCATGGTGGTGGTGTTCCGCCGCATCCGCGCCTTCCACACCGAGGGCTCTGTGCAGCTGTTCTCTTGGAATATGCTGGGCAAGGTGGCCGTGGTGGCTGTGCCCAGCATTCTGCAGCAGAGCTTTGTGTCGGTGGGCAACATCATCCTGCAGAGCGTCATCAACACCTTTGGTGCCAGCGTGATCGCGGGCTACTCTGCCGCCGTCAAGCTGAACAACATGGTCATCACTTCCTTTACCACCTTGGGCAACGGCATTTCCAACTACACCTCCCAGAACATGGGTGCAGGCAAGATGGACCGCGTAAAAGAGGGCTTTGGCGCAGGCCGCAATCTGGTGTGGCTGCTGTGCGTGCCGCTGGTGGTGCTGTACTTCTTCTTCGGCCGCTTCCTGCTGCTGCTGTTCATGAACGACCCGCAGGGCCCCGCCATTGACACCGGCATGCTGTTTCTGCGCATCCTCTCCCCCTTCTACTTTGTTGTGTCGGTCAAGCTGGTGGCAGACGGCATTCTGCGCGGCTGCGGCCTGATGGTGCGGTTCATGATCGCCACCTTCTCCGACCTGATTTTGCGTGTGGGCATTGCCATCGTGCTCAGCGCCACGGCGCTGGGCTCTACCGGCATCTGGCTGGCATGGCCTGTGGGCTGGTGCATCGGCACGGCACTCTCCATGGTGTTCTATCTGACTGCCATCCGCAAGGCGCTGGCGCAGCCGGTGGCCGCTGCCGAAGCCGAGGGACAGGCCGCAGAGACCCGCGCCGAGGCGGAATTTGCCGCCGACGCCGAGATGGACACCCTGTAACCCTTTTGTGAATCGTGAATCAATTTCATGTCACAGATAAAAAAAATGAACAATTTGAAATAGTGCACAAAAACGCGCTCAAATTTTTGTGGAAAGTATCAACAAAGCCGAGAAAAAGCGCCCAAAAGTATGGACGGTTTGTGAATTGCGGATTTGAACACGGATAGCTATAATAACAGACAAGAACAGAAGCAAGGCCGCTTTTAGAGGGGAAGGGCCTTGCTTCCGTTTTTATCCTTGATTCTATTCTATCCTATAAATTACTCCGAAGGAGGAAATTTTTATGAAAAAGATGTTCACGCGTCGTCAGTTCATGGCCGCTGCCGGTGTTGCTGTTGCGGCAAGCGCCCTGACCGCCTGCGGCGGTTCCTCCGCAAGCACTGCCGGTTCTGCTGCCGGTTCCGCTGCTGCTTCCGGCAGCACCATCAAGGTGGGTGTGCTTGGCCCCCTGACCGGTGACAATTCTGTTTACGGTCAGGCTGTTGTAAACGGTGCAAGCCTGTACCTGAAGCAGGTCAATGAAAAGGGCGGTGTCAACGGCAAGCAGCTGGAGGTCATCGCCATGGACGAGCAGGGCGATGAAACACAGGCTGTCACCTGCTTTACCAAGATGGTGGATCAGGGCATTACCGCTCTGGTGGGCGATGTGACCACCGCCCCCACGCTGGCTGTTGCCGCCGAGAGCGCCGACTACAATATGCCCATGGTCACCGCCTCCGCTACCGCCGAGGCCGTCACCTACGATGCCGAGACCGACACCGTGAACGGGAATGTGTTCCGCGCCTGCTTTACCGACCCCTTCCAGGGCGTGAAGATGGCCGATTACGCCTACGAGAAGCTGGGCTACAAAAAGGCCGCCGTTATCTTCCTGAAGGGCAAGGATTACAACGAGGGTCTGGCAGAGAACTTTGCCAAGGAGTTTGAGGCAAAGGGCGGCACCATCGTGGATCAGGAGAGCTACTCCGAGGGCGATGTGGACTTCAAGACCCAGCTGACCAGCATTCTGGGCAAAAACCCCGAAGTGGTCTTCTGCCCCAACTACTATCAGGATGTGGGCCAGATCCTGGCGCAGGCCGAGAGTGTGGGTCTGACCGTTCCCTTCCTGGGCGGCGACGGCTGGGACGGTCTGGAAGGCTACGCCACCGCCGACCAGCTGAAGGACTCCTACTTCTGCGCCTGCTACGCCAAGGGCTCCAGCGCCGCATTTGAGGACGCCTACAAGGCTGAGTACGGCGAGGCTTACCCCAACGGCTTTGCCCCCTTGGGCTACGATGCTGCCATGACCGTCGTGTACGGCATCAAGGCAGCCGAGGAGCAGGGCCTCGAGGCCGGCTCTGACGAATACAAGCAGGCTGTCATCGATGCCATTGCCGGCGGCACCATTGAGGGCATCACCGGCACCTTTACCTTCGACGAGCACCACAACCCCGTCAAGAGCACTGCCATCCTGACCTATGTGGACGGCAAGCCCGAGCTGAAGGAAATGTTCTGATCCGCGCCGTTCCATCCACCGGTGATGGAGCCGCCCGCACAGAGCAAACCCCATGATTTTTTGGAGAACGCCGGAACAGCTTTTTTCTGGTCAGGCGTTCTCCGTTTTTTATATAAATAAAGTGTAACCGCCGCAAAGAAAGGAAGTATCCAACCATGACAGTGTTCTTTAGCCAGCTGATCAACGGCTTGTCCCTTGGCAGCATCTATGCACTGATCGCACTGGGCTACAGCATGGTGTACGGCATTATCCTGCTGCTGAACTTTGCCCACGGCGACGTCATCATGGTGGGCGCATACATGTCGTGGTTCGTCATGAACCAGCTGGGTCTTGGCCCGGTCACCGCCGTGTGCGCCACCATCCTCACCTGTACGCTGCTGGGTGTGGTGATCGAAAAGATCGCCTACACCCCCCTGCGCGGCGCACCCCGCATCTCGCTGCTGATCACCGCCATTGGTGTGTCCTTCTTTCTGGAGTACACGGCAGAGCTGATCCTTGGCTCGGGTGCAAAGGTGATCCCCGCCTACTACACCAACCAGACCTTCCGTCTGGGCAAGGTACCGCTGGGGCTTACCTCGGTCATCACGCTGGCGGTCACCGTGCTGTCTATGCTGGTGCTCACCTTTCTGGTGCAAAAAACCAAGCTTGGCAAGGCCATGCGTGCTGTCTCGGAGGATATGGATGCCGCCCGCCTGATGGGCATCAATGTCAACAGCACCATCTCCTTCACCTTTGCGGTGGGCTCGGCGCTGGCGGGCATCGGCAGCGTGCTGTACTGCTGCTCCTACCCGCAGGCTACCCCCACCATGGGCTCCATGCTGGGTCTGAAGGCCTTTGTCGCCGCTGTTTTGGGCGGCATCGGCTCCATCCCGGGTGCCATGATCGGCGGCATCGCCATCGGTCTGTGCGAGTGCTTTGTTTCCGCCATCGGTCTTTCCGCATGGAAGGACGCTGTTACGTTTGCGATCCTGATCATCGTGCTGCTGGTCAAGCCCACAGGCTTCCTTGGCCGCAAGGTGCAGGAAAAGGTGTAAGGAGGGCATAACGATGAAAACCAACCGCAAGACCATCAAAATGCCCGTGCGCTACCTGATGAATCTGGTGCTGGTGGGGCTGCTGTTCGTAGGGCTTTCCTATGTGACCGGCAATATGCTGTCCACCTACCAGAACAAGGTGCTGCTGACCGTGGGCATCAACATCATTCTGGCTGTTTCGCTGAATGTTGCCACCGGCTATCTGGGGCAGCTGCCGCTGGGCCACGCCGGCTTTATGGCGGTGGGTGCCTACGCCTGCGCCCTGTTCACCAAATCCTCGGGTCTGCCCAAGGGCGTAGCCTTTGCCATCGGTCTGGTGCTGGCATGGGTGATCGCCGGGCTGTTCGGGGTGCTCATCGGCATCCCTGCCCTGCGCCTGACCGGCGACTATCTGGCCATCCTGACGCTGGGCTTTGGCGAGATCATCCGCATCACCCTGAACAACATTGATGATGTGCTGGGCTTTAAGCTGTTCTACGGTTCCAAGGGTCTGAAGAACATCCCCAAGTACTCCAACTTTACCAACGTATTCCTGTGTGTGGTCATCACCTGCTTTCTCATCCACGCCATGATGAAGAGCCGCCATGGCCGCGCCGTGCTGGCCATCCGCGACAACGAGATCGCCGCCGAGAGCTGCGGCATCCAGACCACCTATTATAAGGTGATGGCCTTTGCCTTCTCCGCCGCCTTTGCCGGACTGGCGGGCGGTCTGTACGCCTGCTACATCGGCGTGCTGAACCCCTCCACCTTCGGCTTTATGAAGTCCATTGAAATTCTGGTCATGGTGGTGCTGGGCGGCATGGGCTCCATGCTGGGTTCCATCCTGTCCGCTACCGTGCTGACCATCCTGCCCGAGGCTACCCGCAGCTTTGACAGCTACCGCATGGTGGTCTACTCGCTGGTGCTGATTTTGATGATGATCTTCCGCCCGGGCGGATTGCTGGGCAGCTACGATTTCTCCCTGAGCCGCATTGTGGAAAAGGCCATGAACGGCGAACTGTTCCGCAAACATACCGAAAAGGAGGCCGCTGACCATGAGTGAGTTCCAGACCAGACTGCACAGTGTGCCCTCCGGCGGTTTTCTGACCGACCGCGACAAGGACAAAAAGCCCATTCTGGACGTGCGTGAGCTGGGCATCGATTTTGGCGGCCTGACCGCCGTGGACGGCTTCAACCTGATGATCGGCCGCAACGAGATCAGCGGCCTGATCGGCCCCAACGGCGCAGGCAAGACCACCGTGTTCAACCTGCTCACCAACGTCTACCAGCCCACCCGCGGCTCCATCCTGATCGACGGCATGCCTACCGCCGGGAAAAAGACCTATCAGGTCAACCGCATGGGCGTGGCGCGCACCTTCCAGAACATCCGCCTGTTCAAGGAGCTGAGCGTCATCGACAACATCAAGGTGGGTCTGCACGAATCCATGAAGTATAATCTGGCCTCCTCCCTGCTGCGCCTGCCGAACTACTGGAAAGAGGAAAAAAAGTGCACCGAGCGTGCACTGGAGCTGCTGGATATCTTCCACATGGCAGACCTTGCCAATGTACAGGCCGGCAGCCTGCCCTACGGCGCACAGCGCCGGCTGGAGATCATGCGCGCACTGGCCACCAGACCGAAGCTTCTGCTGCTGGACGAGCCTGCCGCCGGTATGAACCCCTCCGAGACTGCGGAGCTGACCGAGACCATCCGCCGCATCCGCGACGAGTTCAACATTGCCGTGCTGCTCATCGAGCACGACATGAGCCTTGTCATGGGCATCTGCGAGGGCATTGCGGTGCTGAACTTCGGCCGCATCATTGCCAAGGGCACCCCGGACGAGATCCGCAATAACCCGCAGGTCATCGAGGCCTATCTGGGCAAAAAGGAGGGCTGAGCCATGGCTGATACATTACTGAAGGTGGACGGCATCAACGTCTACTACGGCAACATCCACGCCGTGAAGGATATCTCCTTTACCGTCAACGAGGGCGAGATCGTCACCCTGATCGGCGCAAACGGCGCGGGCAAATCCACCACCCTGAAAACCGTTTCCGGCCTGTTGAAGCCCCGCACCGGCGATGTGCTGTACAAGGGCAAAAGCATCAAGGGCGTGCGCGCCCACAAGATCGTGGAAAGCGGCCTTGCGCAGGTGCCGGAGGGACGCCATGTGTTTTTGCACATGACGGTGGACGAAAACCTTGACATGGGTGCCTACACCCAGCCCGCCTCCACCATTGCCGCCAACAAGGAAAAGGTGTTTACCCTGTTCCCCCGCCTGAAGGAACGCCGCAAGCAGCTGGCGGGCACCATGTCCGGCGGCGAGCAGCAGATGCTGGCCATGGGTCGTGCACTCATGAGCAACGCCTCCATGCTGATGCTGGACGAGCCTTCCATGGGTCTTTCGCCGCTGCTGGTGCAGGAGATCTTTGACATCATCCGCGACATCCACAAGGAGGGCATGACCATCCTGCTGGTGGAGCAGAACGCACAAATGGCGCTCTCGGTGGCCGACCGCGCCTATGTGCTGGAGACCGGCCGCGTGGTCATGGAGGGCACCGGTGCCGAGCTGCTGACCAACGAGCGCGTCCGCAGCGCTTATCTGGGTGGGTAATAAACGGGAAAAATCTTTGATTTGCAGTTCCGGAACGCCCATGGGCGTTCCGGAACTGCTTTTTCCTGTTATTACTTTACTTTCGTAAAAAACTGTGCCATAATGGGTGCAGTATTCCTGTTTTACAAAAGCCACGCTCCGGCTCGGGAAAGCGGGGCGCAGAGCACACAGAATGAGGGGTAAACGTTATGAGCAAGATCATCATTCCGGCAAACTACACACCCGCGCTGAACCTGTACGACACCCAGCGCGCCATCGGCACGGTGAAGCGGCTGTTCGCCGATACCCTGTGCGCCACGCTGAATTTGTACCGCGTGTCCGCACCGCTGTTTCTGGAGGCTTCCACCGGCCTGAATGACGACCTGAACGGCGTGGAGCGCAAGGTGACCTTTGACATCAAGGACAGCGGCATCGAGGCACAGGTGGTGCAGTCGCTGGCAAAGTGGAAGCGGCAGGCCCTGAAGGACTACGATTTCCATGTGGGCAAGGGCCTGTACTGTGATATGAACGCCATCCGCCGGGACGAGGAGCTGGACAACCTCCACTCCATCTATGTGGACCAGTGGGACTGGGAAAAGGTCATCACCGTGGAGGACCGCAACGAGACCTACCTGAAGAACGTGGTGCGCTGCATCGTGTCTGCGGTGTGCGCCACCGAGATGAACCTGCACGCCATGTTCCCCCAGCTGCAGGATCTGCCCCTGCACACCCCCAACGTGACCTTTGTCACCGCGCAGGAGCTGGAGGATAAGTACCCGGAGCTGACCCCGAAGGAGCGGGAGAACGCCTTTGTCAAAGAGAACGGCACCACCTTCCTGATGAAGATCGGCGCACCTCTGCGCAGCGGCAAGCCCCACGACGGCCGTGCCCCGGACTACGACGACTGGGACCTGAACGGCGATCTGCTGTTCTGGAACGACCCGCTGCAGTGCAGCTACGAGCTGAGCAGCATGGGCATCCGCGTCAGCCCGGAGAGCATGGATAAGCAGCTGACTATGGCGGGCTGTGACGACCGCCGCGCACTTCCCTTCCACAAGGCGGTGCTGGCCGGTGAGCTGCCCTACTCCATCGGCGGCGGCATCGGCCAGAGCCGCCTGTGTATGCTGCTGCTGGGCAGCGTCCACATTGGTGAGGTTCAGGCCAGCGTGTGGGACAAGGCCACCCGCGAAGCCTGCGCCAAGGCCGGTATCCCGCTGCTGTAAGCCGGACGAGTTTGAATATCTTTTTCTCCTATAAACAAAAGAAGGGACAGCCCGCAGACTGTCCCTTCTTTTTGTTTTATATCCTATCAGCCCTGCTTTTTCCAGCGGCGCATCACGCCCATGCCCAGTGCATAAGGGCCGGTGTGCACCGCGATGGTGCAGCCGATCTGCAGCAGGCCTACCTCACACTGTGCGCCGGGGTACTTGGCGCGCAGGGCGGCACGGGTCTGCATCCACAGGCGCTTGCCCTCGTCGGCGTCGTAGCCGTAGCCCACCGTGATGCGGTAGTCGTCCGGAGTGCCGCCGTGGGCTTCCAGATAATTCATCAGCTGTTCCAGCGCCTTTTCAAAGCTCTTCTGGCGGCCGCGTGCCACGCCGCCGGAGAAGATCTCGCCGTCCTTGAACAGGATCATGGGCTTGATGCCCAGCATATTGGCGGCGCGGCCGGTCACCTTGCCGATGCGCCCGCCCTTGATCAGGTAATCCAGATTGCCCACGGTGAAGAAGATCTGGTTGGTGGACTTTTCCGCTTCCAGCCAAGTCACAGTCTCGTCCAAGGTGCAGCCTGCGTCCCGCATGGCCACGGCATTTTCCACCATGGTGGATTCGGTCACCGTGGCGGCGGCAGAGTCGAGCACCTCGATGCGGGCATCGGGATAATCCTCCAGCACCAGATCCCGGGCGTTGCGGGCGCTGCCCACACAGCCGCTCATCTTGCCGGTGAACACCAGACACAATACCTCCCGACCCGCCTCGGCGTGTGCGCGGAAGGTCTTTTCAAAGTCCTCGATGGAGGCCAGACTGGTCTTGGGATAGGCCGCCGGGTTATCCACCATGAACTGATAAAAGTCCCGCACAGGGATCTCCAGCCCTTCCTTGCGGTAATGCTCGCTGTCCAGCGATACATAAAAGGGCACGACCTCGATGCCAAGCTGCTTGGCAGTATCCAGCGTCAGGTCGCAGGCGCTGTCGGTAATGATATCAAACATCTGTGACGCTTCCTTTTCTGAAACTCAGGGGCTGCTTTTTGCGGCAGCTCAGCCGCGGTGGATGTAAGCCTCGCGCTCTGCGCCCACCGAGATATAGGTGATCTTGCAGCCCACAGCCTTTTCCAGATACTCCACGTAATCGCGGGTCTGCTGGGGCAGGTCCTCCCACTTGCGGGCTGCGGTGATATCGCAGTGCCAGCCGGGCAGATACTCCACCACGGGCTGTGCGGTATCCAGCGCCTCGCCCATGGGGAAGCGGGTGGTGGTGGTGCCGTCGGTCAGCTTGTAGGCGGTGACCATGGGGATCTTTTCCATGTAGTCCAGCACGTCCAGCAGGGTCAGGGCGACCTCGTCGCAGCCCTGGC
>ERZ791930.676-NODE-676-length-22502-cov-15.751236_pt1 | contig 22502 bp, 30 predicted proteins | sample MGYA00510128_ERZ791930 | MGnify/ENA primary metagenome ERZ791930 (study PRJEB30046, sample SAMN00792057) | human gut metagenome | study: EMG produced TPA metagenomics assembly of the A metagenome-wide association study of gut microbiota in type 2... | reverse complement strand
ACATGCCGGATCGCCGTCGCCGTGACCTGGATAATCTGCAAAAAGCCGCTTTTGACGCACTCACCAAAGCAGGTTTCTGGCTGGATGATGTTCAGGTCGTTGATTACCGTGTTGTGAAGATGCCCGTTACCAAAGGTGGGAAGCTGGAGCTGACCATCACTGAACTGGGGAATGAATGATGTTTGAGTCTTATATGGCAGAACGTCTTCGCCACCGCTGGATGCGCCTGCGCTTATATCGTTTCCCCGGTTCTGTTTTGACCGATTACCGGATACTGAAGAATTACGCCAAAACACTGAAAGGAGCTGCCGCATGAATACCCAATATTTACAGTATGTCCGCGAGCAACTCATTGTGGCTACTGCTGATTTGAGCGGAGCAACGAAAGGCCAGCTTGAAGCCTGGCTGGAGCATGCACAATTTGATACTGGTACATATAAACGAAAGAAGCCGCGCATTCTGGATGAGGTAACGGGCAAGATGATTACGCTGGATAATCCGCCGATTTCCGGTAAGCAGTCGTACGCAAAAGGTTCATCCATTGCACTGGTCAGCCAGGTTGAGTTCTCAACATCTTCATGGCGCCGCGCGGTTCTGTCTCTCGAAGAACATCAGAAAGCGTGGTTGCTGTGGAGTTACAGCGAAATTGTTCGCTGGGAACATCAGGTCACCATAACGCAGTGGGTATGGAACGAGTTTAAGGCTCTGTTAGGTACAAGAAAAATTGCCAGTAAGACACTGGAACGCTTAAAGAAGTTGATCTGGCTGGCGGCACAGGATGTGAAGAACGAGCTGGCAGGGCGTAAGACCTATGAATACCAGGAGCTGGCATCACTGGTGGGAGTGACATCAAAAAACTGGTCTGAGACATTTACTGAACGCTGGGTTGCAATGAAGCACATTTTTCTACAGCTTGATAGCCAAGCTTTATTGCTTTTAACGAAAACACGTTCAAAACAAAAGACGACATTTTCACAGCAAAGTATTGCAAAACTGGATTAAAAAGCATATATTTCGTGTAAATCTGATATTTTGCCAATGTTGTACGCACTGGCAGTAATCCAAATTCAAGCTCGAGGTTTAAAGCCTTGGGCTTTTCTGTTTCTGGGCGGTGAGTATCCTTCCGACGTACCCCAGCCAGGGTGTCTTCAGCTGTTGAGTTGATATTGCTTAACCCTCTGTTGCCAGCTACATGCTGGCTTTTTTATTCCAGGCTTGCGGGGAGCATCAACTCCGTGCTTTGTCGTTAAATTACCCCGTGAGCCTGATTTCTGACATTTAACGTCCCGGCCTTTTGTCGGCGGCGAAACATTGGCTATTCATATGCACGAAAAAGAGAGCCTTGCCGGAGCGTTCTGGCTCGTTTTGCTGATCATCGCAGGTTGGGGCGGTCTGGTCCGCTACCTGATAGATGTGAAGCAGAGTAAAGCAACGTGGAGTTGGATAAATGCTCTGGCTCAGATAGTGGTATCAGGATTCACCGGTGTTATTGGTGGCCTGATCAGCATCGAAAGTGGATTCAGTATTTACATGATTCTCGCGACAGCGGGGATTAGTGGTGCGATGGGTTCGGTTGCACTGACGTACTTCTGGGAACGACTGATAGGGGTGAAAAATGCAAAATCTTAATCCTCAGCGTAAGGCTTTCCTCGATATGGTGGCATGGTCAGAAGGAACGGATAACGGGCGACAACCGACACGTAATCACGGTTATGATGTTATTGTTGGCGGCGAACTGTTTACTGATTACTCTGATCACCCTCGCAAACTTGTCACGTTAAACCCCAAACTCAAATCAACAGCCGCCGGACGTTATCAGCTTCTTTCCCGTTGGTGGGATGCTTACCGTAAACAGCTTGGTTTGAAAGACTTCTCCCCCAAAAGCCAGGACGCAGTGGCATTGCAGCAGATTAAAGAGCGTGGCGCTTTACCTATGATTGATAGCGGCGATATTCGTCAGGCAATCGACCGTTGCAGCAATATATGGGCTTCATTACCCGGTGCAGGTTACGGTCAGTATGAACATAAAATCGGTGACCTGATTGCCCGATTTAAAGAGGCTGGTGGGGTGGTAAATGAAGTTGAGTTATAAGCTGACTATCTCTGCTTTCTTCTTTACTGTTATTGGCTCTTTCATCTGGTCAGCGAATCACTACTACAGCAAATATCAGCACGAAAAGAAACGTGCTGATGAGGCTGTACAAAATGCCAAATCGGCAACTGCCATTACCAATAACGTCCTGCAATCACTGCAAATCGTCAATACAGTACTGGAGGCTAACCAGCATGCAAAACAGCAGATCGCACTGGAGTCACAGAGAACCCAGGAAGATATCAAAATGGCTGTTGCGGATGATGATTGTGCTTCACGTGCTGTGCCTGCTGCCGCTGCTGACCGGTTGCGGAAGTACGCGGACAGTTTACGTGAGCGTTCCGGTGGCACCACTGCCACCCAGCCTGACTTCTGATACTCCTGTACCGTTTATACCTAATCCGCTGACGTATGGTGCCAGTCTGGAGCTGAATGTGAGTCTGTTGTCTGCGCTGGCTAACTGCAATCGGGATAAAGCTGATATTCGTAAAATAGATGCAGAGAGAACTAACCATTAAGCAATAAAATTGTCAAATTAATCAGTTGTCAAATGAATATACGTTAAAGGTATATGTCGACATAATTTCACCAAGTACCTCAATACATACACTTTTTTTATGAAAATTACTGGGAAATGAACTTAGCTCCTCAAGACATTGCACATAAGTGCTGATATCACTTGCATCACGTTCAAGGAATTTCACTTGACCAAAAGAAGGAGTTTTAATCTTGGTTCTTTGCTGGATTATATGGATAAAGTGTGTAGTTGGTGAAACTATTACTCTTGAAATATCGGAAATGATGTCTTCTTGAACTTGCCGATAAAGTAAATCCTTTGGGTAATGGTGTTTTATCTCGATGGTTGCAACATTGCCATTATGTTCAGACGTTAATATCGACTGGTTATAAAGTGATATGTCAACAGCGCCGATACCGAGTTTTGGATGCTCACTTAAAGCAGTTAGTGTGCTGATTTGATTGAGTATAACAACTAACTCATCACGTATTTGTGTTTCATGTTTGCGATTGTAGAAGTAGCCATTCAGTTCATTTAACTTTTTATGCATCCTATCGTGACTAATTGCTTCGATCAGTAAATCCTGAATCATACTTTTCTCTAGGTAATCCGAACGGTTGTAAGTGACAGTATTGTGCTGGCATGTCATTAATATGTAAAGGTATTGTGAATGCCAGAAAGATAACGAAGTATCATCGATAGAAAAACTTTACAGCCCACTCGTAAACAGCTTTGTAAATCGGTTCATGGTAAATACTATCGATACTATTCAGATGTGCGATCATCGCCTCCACAGTTGTAGTGGTTGTTTCTAATATTTCGATTATTGCAGGGCGGTCATCATCTTCATCGAAGTATTCGAACAGCAGTACAGGTTTACCATGCAATTCAGCATCTGAGACTCTAAGGTTACAACTACCGCTCAACTCAAAGTGAATTTTGTAATTACCTTCTACAGAATGGCCTACGGGGAAAAAGTATAGGGTGTCATCTTTGTTCAAAAGCCATTCCCATTCATAACTATTCATTTGTGAACTCCTGTTCATTGAGTTTCAACAACTATCAACTACATCCAGCGAAGCATAAAAGATCGTTTATGGCAAAACCGGAATGGAGTGCGATTCGATTCTGAGAAGGGTGCCACGTATCGTACGCGAACCATCCAAGAGGATTATGCAATGCCCCTACGAACCCCAAAAGCCTGCCGCGTTCGCGGCTGCCGTAATACCACTACAGACCCGTCAGGCTACTGCGAAAGCCACAAAAACGAAGGCTGGAAACAATACAAGCCGGGGCAATCTCGTCATCAGCGCGGTTATGGTTCGAAGTGGGATGTTATCCGCGCGCGTGTGCTGAAGCGTGACAAAGGTTTATGTCAATTATGTCTGCATGCTGGTGTGGTGGGTGAGGCGAAAACCGTTGACCACATCATTCCCAAAGCGCATGGCGGCACCGATGCCGACAGTAACCTGCAGAGTCTGTGCTGGCCGTGTCATAAGGCGAAGACGGCCCGTGAACGGCTGAAGTAAGAACCAGTTCCCATTGCCAGAGGGGAGGGGCGGGTCAAATCCCTGTGACCTGACGTCTTCCGGACTGCCCGCCCCATCGTTTTTTTATACCCGCGAAAAATGAAATTTAACCAGGAGTGCCGCATATGGCTGGAACGGCGGGGCGTTCCGGGCGTCGCCCCAAGCCAACGGCGCGCAAGGCGCTGGCCGGAAACCCCGGCAAGCGAGCCCTGAATAAAGATGAACCTGTTTTTACGCCCATCAAAGGTGTTGAGCCACCGGAGTGGTTCGCTGAAGAAGATCTCCCTCTCGCCACGATCATGTGGCAATTGACAACTAAAGAACTTTGCGGTCAGGGCCTGCTGTGCGTGACTGACCTCGCGGTGCTTGAGCGGTGGTGTGTGGCCTATGAGTTCTGGCGACGTGCCGTGAAAAATATTGCCAGACAGGGCAACACCATCACCGGTGCAATGGGCGGTATGGTCAAAAATCCTGAACTGACCGCCAAAAAAGAACAGGAGTCCGAGATGAGCAGCACGGGGGCAATGCTCGGACTCGACCCCAGCAGCCGCCAGCGTCTGATTGGCCTAGCGGGGCAGAAGAAAGCTACTAACCCGTTTCTGAAAATCATCGAATCATGAGCCGGAAATCTTACCCCAACGTAAATGCTGCCAATCAGTATGCCCGGGATGTCTTTCGCGGAAAGATTGTGGCCTGCCAGTTTGTGATTCAGGCCTGCCAGCGCCATCTTGATGACCTGATGGCGGAAAAAAGTAAGTCGTTTCGTTACCGCTTCGACAAGGACCTGGCTGAACGAGCCGCCAAATTTATTCAGCTGTTGCCGCACACCAAGGGTGAGTGGGCATTCAAGAGGATGCCCATCACGCTGGAGCCGTGGCAGCTCTTTGTGATCTGCTGTGCGTTTGGCTGGGTCAATAAAGGCTCCCGGCTGCGCCGCTTCCGGGAGGTGTATACCGAAATCCCCCGTAAGAACGGCAAATCGGCAATCTCTGCCGGTGTCGCCCTGTATTGTTTTGCCTGTGATAACGAGTTTGGCGCGGAAGTGTATTCCGGTGCCACGACAGAGAAACAGGCGTGGGAAGTCTTTCGCCCGGCGCGACTGATGTGTAAACGCACGCCCATGCTGACGGAAGCGTTCGGGATTGAGGTTAACGCCTCAAACATGAACCGTCCGGAGGATGGCGCGCGGTTTGAACCGCTGATCGGTAACCCCGGTGATGGATCATCACCCCACTGTGCGGTGGTGGATGAATATCACGAGCACGCCACCGATGCGCTTTACACCACGATGCTTACCGGGATGGGGGCGCGACGTCAGCCACTGATGTGGGCCATTACTACTGCCGGGTACAACATTGAGGGGCCGTGCTACGACAAGCGGCGGGAAGTCATCGAGATGCTCAACGGCTCGGTGCCCAACGATGAACTGTTCGGGATCATCTATACCGTTGATGAAGGTGACGACTGGACCGACCCGCAGGTGCTGGAAAAAGCCAATCCAAATATTGGCGTGTCGGTTTATCGCGAATTTTTGTTAAGTCAGCAGCAGCGTGCGAAAAATAACGCCCGTCTGGCAAACGTCTTTAAAACAAAACACCTCAATATCTGGGTGTCGGCGCGTTCGGCGTATTTCAACCTGGTGAGCTGGCAGAGCTGCGAGGATAAATCACTGACCCTTGAGCAGTTCGAGGGGCAGCCGTGCATTCTGGCCTTTGACCTGGCGCGTAAGCTGGATATGAACAGCATGGCGCGACTTTATACCCGCGAGATTGACGGTAAAACGCATTACTACAGTGTGGCCCCGCGTTTCTGGGTACCGTATGACACGGTGTACAGCGTCGAGAAAAATGAAGATCGCCGGACAGCCGAACGCTTTCAGAAATGGGTGGAAATGGGCGTCCTGACCGTTACCGATGGTGCAGAGGTGGATTATCGCTACATCCTCGAAGAGGCCAAAGCAGCGAACAAAATCAGCCCGGTCAGCGAGTCACCCATCGACCCCTTCGGGGCGACCGGGCTGTCACATGACCTTGCTGATGAAGACCTGAATCCCATCACCATCATTCAGAACTACACCAACATGTCCGACCCGATGAAAGAGCTGGAAGCGGCAATTGAATCGGGGCGCTTTCATCATGACGGCAATCCCATCATGACCTGGTGTATCGGCAACGTGGTCGGCAAAACCATTCCGGGTAACGATGATGTGGTGAAGCCCGTCAAAGAGCAGGCGGAAAACAAAATCGATGGTGCAGTTGCGCTGATTATGGCGGTTGGCAGAGCCATGCTGTATGAGAAAGAAGACACGCTGTCCGACCACATTGAGTCCTACGGGATCCGCTCGCTTTAACTGAGGTAATTATGATCATGCTGATTCTCGCGCCTCTGGTGGGCGTGCTGGGGGTGCTTTTGCTGGCGTATGGTGCCTGGCTGATTTATCCCCCGGCGGGGTTTGTTGTTGCCGGGGCGTTGTGCCTGTTCTGGTCGTGGCTGGTAGCGCGATATCTCGACCGTACACAGATGTCTGTTGGTGGAGGTAAATAGTGTTCTTTTCGGGATTATTTCAACGAAAAAGTGACGCACCGGTGACCACGCCAGCAGAGCTGGTGGATGCTATCGGGCTGTCATACGACACCTATACCGGAAAGCAGATCAGCAGCCAGAGGGCCATGCGACTGACGGCGGTTTTTTCCTGCGTCAGGGTGCTGGCGGAGTCGGTCGGGATGTTGCCCTGCAACCTGTATCACCTGAACGGCAGCCTGAAGCAGAGAGCCACTGGCGAACGTCTGCATAAGCTGATCTCCACGCATCCCAATGGCTATATGACGCCGCAGGAGTTCTGGGAGCTGGTGGCCACCTGTCTGTGCCTACGGGGAAACTTTTACGCCTACAAAGTGAAAGCATTTGGCGAAGTGGCTGAACTGCTGCCCGTCGATCCCGGCTGTGTGGTACCGAAGCTTAACAGTAGCTGGGAGCCGGTCTATCAGGTCACATTCCCGGATGGCTCCACGGATGTACTGAGCCAGGAGGATATCTGGCATGTGCGCACGCTGACGCTGGACGGACTGGTGGGGCTGAATCCCATCGCCTATGCCCGCGAGGCAATATCGCTGGCGGCAGCGACCGAAGAGCACGGGGCCAGACTGTTCAGCAATGGCGCGGTGACGTCGGGTGTGTTGCGTACAGAGCAGACGCTGTCAGATCAGGCTTACGAGCGCCTGAAGAAAGATTTTGAGGAGCGTCACACCGGGCTTGGCAATGCTCACCGCCCGATGATCCTTGAGATGGGGCTGGACTGGAAGTCGATGGCGCTGAACGCCGAGGACAGCCAGTTCCTGGAAACCCGCAAGTTTCAACTTGAAGAAATCTGTCGTCTGTTCCGGGTACCGTTGCACATGGTGCAGAACACCGATCGCGCCACCTTCAACAATATCGAAGAACTGGGGCTCGGATTTATCAACTATTCACTGGTGCCGTATCTGACCCGCATTGAGCAGCGGATCAACACCGGACTGGTACGAAAAAGTAAGCAGGGTGTTTATTACGCCAAATTTAACGCCGGGGCGTTACTGCGCGGGGATATGAAGTCCCGTTTTGAAGCCTACGCCACCGGGATTAACTGGGGAATTTACTCTCCCAATGACTGCCGCGACCTGGAAGATATGAATCCGCGTCCCGGTGGTGATGTCTATCTCACACCGATGAACATGACCACGAAACCCTCCGATGGCAGTAAAGCCGGTAAGCAGAAGGATAACGCCAATGCAGACGAAACAACGTCTTGATGTACCGCTGAGTCTGAAATCTGTCAGTGACTCCGGTGAGTTTGAAGGGTATGGCTCCGTCTTTGGTGTAAAGGACAGCCACGATGATGTGGTGATGTCCGGGGCATTTGCTGCTTCCCTGCGGGCGTGGAGTGACAGAAAAGCGTTACCTGCGCTGCTCTGGCAGCACCGCATGGATGAACCCATCGGTGTTTACACCGAAATGAAGGAAGACGATGTCGGGCTTTACGTCAGGGGACGGTTGCTTATTGATGATGATCCCCTCGCAAAACGCGCACATGCACACATGAAGGCCGGTTCGTTAACCGGCCTTTCTATTGGGTACGTCCTGAAAGACTGGGAATACGACCGGAGCAAAGAAGCCTTTCTGCTGAAAGAAATCGACCTCTGGGAAGTCAGCCTGGTGACGTTCCCGTCTAACGACGAGGCGCGGATCAGCGACGTCAAGAACGCACTGGCCCGCGGGGAAATCCCCGAACAGAAAAAAATCGAAAGAGTCCTGCGTGATGTCGGACTCTCCCGTACCCAGGCCAAAGCATTCATGGCCGGGGGCTATGGCGCACTGTCCCTGCGCGACGCTGAGGATGTGGGCTCTGCACTGAATGCACTGAAAAATCTGAACTTCTAATCAGGAGAAATACGATGGCGGTTGATATTAAAGATGTCGAACAGGTCGCGCAGGAGCTGCAGCAGAAGTTTGACGACTTCAAAGCAAAGAACGACAAGCGCGTGGATGCGATTGAGCAGGAAAAAGGCAAGCTTGCCGGGCAGGTGGAAACCCTGAACGGGAAACTCAGCGAGCTGGAAAACCTCAAAAGCGATCTTGAAAAAGAGCTGCTTGAGCTGAAACGTCCGGCAGGTGGTGCGCAAAATAAACTGGCCACCGAGCATAAAGAAGCGTTTGTGGGCTTCCTGCGTAAAGGCCGTGAAGATGGTCTGCGCGATCTGGAGCGCAAGGCATTACAGGTGGGCACCGATGAAGACGGCGGCTATGCCGTGCCGGAAGCACTGGATCGCAACATTCTCACCCTGCTGAAAGATGAAGTGGTGATGCGCCAGGAAGCCACGGTGATCACCGTTGGTGGTTCCGACTACAAAAAACTGGTGAATCTGGGCGGCACGGCTTCCGGATGGGTTGGCGAGACTGACGCGCGCTCCCAGACTGCCACCTCAAAACTGGGCCTGATTGAACCTTTCATGGGGGAAATCTACGGTAACCCGCAGGCCACCCAGAAAATGCTGGATGATGCCTTTTTCAACGTGGAAGCATGGATCAACAGCGAGCTGGCAACCGAATTTGCCGAACAGGAAGAAATTGCCTTTACCACCGGCGATGGTACCAAGAAGCCGAAAGGGTTCCTGGCGTATGAATCCACGGATGAAACCGATAAGGTCCGGGCGTTCGGCAAACTTCAGCATATTGTATCCGGCGACGCGACGGCGGTGACCGCAGACGCCATTATCAAACTGATTTACACGCTGCGTAAGGCACACCGCACCGGCGCGAAGTTCATGATGAACAACAATAGCCTGTTTGCCATCCGTCTGCTGAAAGACAGCGAGGGTAACTATCTGTGGCGTCCGGGGCTGGAGCTGGGGCAGCCGTCCTCTCTGGCGGGTTACGGTATCGCTGAAAACGAACAGATGCCGGATATCGCCGCTGATGCGAAAGCCATTGCATTTGGTAACTTCAAACGGGGTTACACCATCGTTGACCGTATCGGCACCCGCATTCTGCGTGACCCGTACACCAATAAACCGTTTGTCGGTTTTTATACCACCAAGCGCACCGGCGGGATGCTGGTCGATTCGCAGGCCATCAAACTGCTGAAGATTGCAGCGGCGTAATCACTCAGGGGCGCGGAACCGCGCCCCCTGTTCTGACGGGTGAAGAATCATGATCCTGAAACAAGATCTGAAATGGTCACCGGACGGTATGCGTGTTGAGGTCATTCGGGCCGGTGAGTATGACGACGGGGCGCTTCCTGCCCGGGTGCAGGAGATTGCACTTCAGGCCGGGTTAGCAGAGCGCGGAATCAGTGCAAAAAGCAGTAAAGCGGCAAAAGAGAAAAAAGCCACGACCAGTAAAGAGGGCTGAGTATGCTTCTGACAATGGAAGAGATTAAAGCCCAACTCCGGCTGGATGAGGATTTCGATGCTGATGACCGCCATCTGCAACTGCTGGCCTGTGCGGCGCAAAAGCGGACGGAAACGTATCTGAACCGGAAGCTCTATGCACCGGATGAAACCATTCCGGACAGCGATCCAGACGGGCTGCACCTGCCGGATGATATTCGCCTGGGGATGCTGATGCTTATCAGCCATTTTTACGAAAACCGCTCGTCGGTTACGGAAGTGGAGAAACTCGACATGCCGCAGAGTTTTGGCTGGCTTGTCGGCCCGTACAGGTACTTTCCGCAATGAAAATTCGTCAGGCGCAGACCAGCGCAACCTACATTCTGCCGGACCCCGGTGAACTGAATAAACGCGTCCTGATCCGCCAGCGGGTGGATATGCCCGCGGATAACTTTGGTGTGGAGTCTCAATACCCGGTTACGTTCCAGACATGGGCGAAGGTTATCCAGACCAGTGCCACCACCTGGCAGGAAACCGCGCAGACCGGGGACGCCATCACCCATTACATCACCATTCGCTACCGCCGGGGGATCACTGCTGATTATGAGGTGGTCTGTGATGACAGTGTGTACCGGGTGAAACGTCAGCGCGATCTGAACGGGGCGCGGCGCTTTCTGCTGCTGGAGTGTACGGAGCTGGGCGAATATAGGCAGAGTCATGGAGGCAACAATGACGACTTCCTTTTTGCACGTTGATTTTCAGCAGCCCGCGGAGATGCGCTTTAACCGCGCCCGTGTCCGGCGGGCGTTTGTCACGATTGGTCAGCGTCATATGCGTGATGCCCGTCGGCTGGTGATGCGCCGTGCGCGGTCGGCACCGGGTGAAAACCCCGGTTATCAGACCGGACGCCTGGCACGTTCGATTGGGTATATGGTACCCAGAGCCAGTAAACATCGCCCTGGTTTTATGGCACGTATAGCCCCTAACCAGCGTAATGGAGAGGGAAACCGCCGTATCACCGGTGATTTTTATCCGGCTTTTTTGTTCTATGGCGTGAGGCGAGGGGCAAAGCGTCGTCGCAGCCATCATCGTGGTGCATCCGGTGGCAGCGGCTGGCGACTGGCTCCACGTAATAACTTCATGGTGGAAACGCTTGAAAAGAACCGCAGCTGGACACGCTATTTTCTGGCGCGGGAATTACGTAAATCACTGAAGCCGGAGCGACGACGCAGATGAAACTGACGCCTGTTATTGCTGCGCTGCGTGCCCGCTGCCCGTATTTTGAAAACCGGGTGGCAGGCGCGGCACAGTTCAAAAATCTGCCGGAGGTCGGAAAGCTGAGACTCCCGGCGGCGTATGTGGTACCGGGTGATGACTCTCCGGGAGAAAACAAAAGCCAGACCGACTACTGGCAGGAGCTGAAAGAGGGTTTCTCCGTGGTTGTCATACTGAGTAACGGGCGTGATGAGCGCGGTCAGTTTGCCTCGTATGATGTGGTGGACGATGTCCGGCAGATGCTCTTTAAGGCCATTCTGAGCTGGAACCCGGAAGCGTGCGGTAACCCGATTACTTATGACGGCGGCACGCTGCTGGATCTGAATCGTCATGAGCTGATTTATCAGTTCGATTTTTCGGTCATCAGCGAGCTGACCGAAGACGATACCCGCCAGCAGGATGACCTGAACAGTCTGGATGAACTGCGAACGCTGGCGATTGATGTTGATTATCTCGATCCCGGTAACGGGCCTGACGGCGATATCGAACATCACACCGAAATAACCCTTCCTTCCTGAGAATCTTCATGTTTGTGAAACCTGTTAAAGGGCGGTCAGTTCCTGACCCTGCCCGCGGCGACCTTTTGCCCGCCGAGGGGCGAAATGTTGATGAGAACAACTACTGGCTGCGCCGTGAAGCAGCGGGTGATATCCGGCGCGTGAATAAAAAGGTGAATACCGATGACGATAAGCTTTAACACCATTCCGTCGAATACGCTGGTTCCGATTTTTTATGCGGAAATGGATAACTCGGCGGCGAATACTGCACAGGACAGCGGAGCATCGCTGCTGATTGGTCATGCCAATAACGGTGCAGAGATTGTTGCCAACAGTCTGGTGCTGATGCCATCGGCAGACTATGCACGCCAGATTTGTGGTGCGGGAAGTCAGCTGGCGCGTATGGTCGAGGCTTATCGCCAGACCGACCCGTTTGGTGAACTGTATGTGATTGCCGTTCCTGAATCCACGGGCGCGGCGGCAACAGTTACGCTGACGGTGACCGGCGCGGCAACCGAAACCGGCACGGTGAATGTTTATGTGGGACGTACCCGCGTGCAGGCACCGGTGACCAACGGCGATAACGTCGCGACGATTGCCAGCAGTATCAAAGATGCCATCAATGCCGTTCCGACCCTGCCGTTTACTGCCTCATCTTCGGCAGGCGTGGTCACACTGACCGCGCGTCATAAGGGGCTTTGCGGGAATGAAATTCCTGTCAGCCTCAATTACTACGGCTTTGGTGGGGGCGAAGTGCTGCCAGCGGGCGTACAGATTGCCGTGGCGACGGGTACCGCCGGAACGGGCGCTCCTGTTCTCACCGGCGCGGTGGCTGCAATGGCGGATGAGCCGTTTGATTATATCGGCCTGCCGTTCAACGACACAGCCTCCGTTAACACGCTGGTGACCGAGATGAACGATACCAGCGGTCGCTGGAGCTATGCGCGTCAGCTGTATGGTCATGTGTATACGGCAAAGATCGGCACGCTGTCAGAACTGGTGACCGCAGGTGACCAGTTTAACCAGCAGCACATTACCCTGGCGGGATACGAAAAAGAGACCCAGACGCCTGCCGACGAGCTGGCGGCAAGCCGTACCGCCCGCGCAGCGGTGTTTATTCGCAACGATCCGGCACGTCCCACGCAGACCGGTGAGCTGGTGGGTATGCTGCCTGCGCCGAAGGGGAAACGGTTCACGATGACCGAACAACAGACCCTGCTGTCTCATGGCGTGGCAACGGCGTATGTCGAAAGCGGGGTACTGCGCATTCAGCGTGATGTCACCACGTACAGGAAAAACGCTTACGGGGTTGCGGATAACAGCTACCTCGACAGTGAGACACTGCATACCAGCGCGTATGTACTGCGCAAACTGAAATCCGTCATTACCAGTAAGTACGGGCGTCACAAGCTTGCCAGTGACGGTACCCGCTTTGGTCCCGGTCAGGCGATTGTCACCCCGGCGGTGATCAAAGGGGAACTGCTGGCAACCTACCGTCAGCTTGAGCGTGCGGGGATCGTGGAAAACTACGAACTGTTTAAGCAGTACCTGGTTGTGGAGCGTGATGCCAGCGATCCGAACCGCCTGAACACGCTGTTCCCGCCTGACTATGTTAACCAGTTGCGTGTCTTTGCCGTGGTTAACCAGTTCCGTCTTCAGTATTCAGAGGAGTCTGCATAATGGCCCGTATCGGGGGAACCTGTTATTTCAAAATTGACGGTCAGCAGCTATCGCTGACCGGCGGCATTGAGGTGCCCATGAACAGGACGGTCAATGATGACATCATCGGCCTGGACGGTTCAGTGGACCGCAAGGAAACTCACCGTGCGCCTTATGTCAAAGGGACCTTCAAGGTGCCGAAGAATTTTCCGGTGAGCAAAATCACCTCGTCTGATGAGATGACCATCACTGCCGAGCTGGCAAACGGTCAGGTCTATGTACTGTCGTCTGCCTGGCTGCACGGCGAAGCGAACCATAATGCCGAAGAAGGCACGGTCGATCTTGAGTTCCACGGTGAAGAAGGGGATTACCAGTAATGAAAGAGCTTGAGTTAAAGAAACCGATTACCGCTCATGGCGAGACACTCTCCGTACTGGAGTTTGATGAGCCCACCGGGAAAGATGTCCGCGAGCTGGGATATCCCTACCAGATGAATCAGGATGAGTCCGTCAGACTTCTGGCGCATGTGGTATCGAAATACATCGTGCGGCTGGCGAAAGTGCCGCAAAGCTCTGTCGACCAGATGTCTCCGGCAGACCTGAATGCAGCGGCGTGGCTTGTGGCCGGTTTTTTCCTCCAGGCCTGACGGCTGAATACCTCACTGATCGCTTCTTTGACTGCGCCAGTTACTGGCGCATTAATCCCTTCGAATTGCTGAATATGCCGATCAGTGAAATTCCCTTGCTGGTCAGTCAGGCAAACAGGATAGAGCAGGAGAAACGCACACATGGCTGAATTTGAGCTTAAGGCGTTGATCACCGGTGTCGACAGGCTTTCTCCCGCGCTGTCGAAAATGCAAAAGAAAATCCGGGGATTTAAACGCCAGGCGGAAGAAGCGTCACAGGGTGGGCTGGCGCTTGGTGGCGGACTGGCAGCGGGTCTGACGCTTTCCCTGAAATCTTATGCCGATCAGGAAAACGCCGCCACCGGGCTGAAAGTCGCCATGATGGATGCGAACGGCGAGGTTGGAAAGAGCTTTCAGGACATCAATAAACTGGCTATTGGCCTGGGTAACCAGCTACCCGGTACAACGGCTGATTTCCAGAACATGATGCAGATGCTGGTGCGTCAGGGGATCCCGGCAGAAAACATTCTTGGTGGTGTGGGTAAAGCGACAGCTTATCTTGCGGTACAACTGAAAAAAACACCGGAAGCGGCTGCTGAGTTTGCTGCAAAGATGCAGGATGCTACCGGAACGGCGTCAGAAGACATGATGGGGCTGTTCGACACTATCCAGAAGGCGTTTTATCTGGGCGTTGATGATACCAACATGTTGTCCTTCTTCACTAAAACCAGTTCTGTTCTGAAAATGGTGAATAAGGACGGTCTTCAGGCTGCACAGAGTCTTGCCCCCATCAGTGTCATGATGGATCAGATGGGGATGAACGGGGAGTCGGCAGGTAATGCCCTGCGAAAAGTTATCCAGTCCGGATTAAGCGTTAAGAAAATCAGGGACGTCAATAAAATCATGGCCCGCCAGAAACTCGGGGTACAGCTCGATTTTACTGATGGCAAAGGGAGTTTTGGCGGTCTTGATAACATGTTCAGGCAACTGGCAAAGCTGCGAAAACTGACCGACGTTAAGCGAACCGGTGTACTTAAGGCAATATTTGGTGATGATGCCGAAACCCTTCAGGTGGTCAATGCGCTGATCGATAAAGGAAAGGATGGCTACGATCAGATCCAGCAGAAGATGAATAAACAGGCCAGCCTGAATAAACGTGTTCAGGCTCAGCTTGGTACGCTGTCCAACCTGTGGGAGGCAATGACGGGGACCGCAACTAACGGCCTTGCGGCTATTGGCGGCGCATTTTCTGGTGACGCTAAAAATATCACGCAATGGCTGGGGGAGTTAGGGGAAAAATTCACGAAGTTTGCGGATGAAAATCCCCGGGTTATTCGCGGCGTCGTCGGGCTTGCTGCCGGTCTTGCGATTCTGAAACTGGGATTGATGGGCGTTGGCGGTGCCATCAGTATTGTCAGCAGGATCATGTCGATGACGCCGATTGGCATGATTGCGACGGCGATAGCCCTGGCTGCGGGATTAATTATCACTAACTGGGATGTTGTCGGACCTTATTTTAAGAAACTCTGGGAAACCATTGGTCCTTATTTTGAGACTGGCTGGGAACTTCTTAAGAAGGTTTTTGCCTGGTCGCCGCTGGGGATGGTGATCAATAACTGGGGACCGGTTGTTAAGTGGTTTCAGGATATGTGGGACAAGCTGAAGCCAATTATTGAGTGGTTTACCGACAGTTCCGGTGACACGGTCGATGCCATTAACTCTGCGCAGTGGGGCGCGGGTGCTTATGATGCTTATGGGACGGGAATACCGGCGCGGGGATACACACCTTATCCGGCGGTAGATCCGGCTCAGTCAAACAACGCCTCCGATGCCACAGGCCTGAATCCCTTCATGATTAACAAAGCTTCTGCGCCAAAAGTTGATGGTGAGATCAAGGTCTCTTTTGTGAATTCGCCTCCGGGTATGCGGGTTATGGAAACGCGATCCAGCGGTTTTGATGTCAGCCATGATGTTGGCTATACGCGCTTTGGCAGGTAATGAAAAATTAATCTGTTAATGAGTCCCACTCCGGTGGGATTTTTTATGTACGGAGTTTATATGACGTGGAAAGACAGACTTCAGGACGCGTCATTTCGCGGTGTGCCGTTTAAGGTTGAAGAAGAAAGTGCGGGAACCGGTCGTCGTGTGGAAACGCACGAATACCCGAACCGCGACAAACCCTATACCGAAGACCTGGGGAAAATCACTTTCCGCCCGTCCATCACGGCTTATGTGGTGGGAGATGACTGCTTTGACCAGCGCGATCGCCTGATTGACGCGCTGAATAAACCCGGTCCCGGCACGCTTGTCCATCCGACTTACGGTGAGCTGAAAGTCTGTGTTGACGGAGAGGTTCGGGTCAGCACATCGAAGAGTGAAGGGCGTATTGTCCGCTTTGACCTGAAGTTTGTCGAAGCGGGAGAACTCTCTTACCCCACATCAGGTGCGGCGACGGCGCAGACGCTGATGTCATCCTGTTCTGCACTGGATGACTGCATCAGTGACAGTTTCAGTAGTTTCAGTATCGATGGCGTGGCAGATTTTGTGCAGAACGACGTCGTCGGTAATGCCAGCACAATGCTTGGGTATGTTTCTGATGCGATGAAAGTGGTGGATTCTGCCGTATCGGATGCCGCCAGGCTGTTGCAGGGGGATATCTCGGTACTTCTGCCGCCGCCATCGTCAGGCAAAAATTTCGTTGAGCAGGTGCAGAAAATGTGGCGTACCGGGAAACGCCTTTATGGTAACGCCAGCGACCTGGTCACCATGATCAAAACGCTTTCCGGTGTCAGCCTCGGCAGCGATCTGCAACCGCGCGGCGTCTGGAAAACGGACAGTAAAACCACCGCCACGGCTACGCAGCAGCGTAACGTGGTTGCCAGCACCCTTCGTACGACCGCAATCAGCGAAGCGGCGTATGCCGTCACCCGATTGCCTGCGCCAACAACTTCCGCGGTGATGCAGAATGCCGCAGTGGGGCAGGCAACAACACCTGCGCAGAGCACTGGCTGGCCTTCCGTCACGCATCCGGCACTGAACAATGCACCGGCGGTGAAAAACACAGTTGACCTGCCGACGTGGGAAGAACTGACTGACATTCGCGACACACTGAATACGGCAATTGATAAGGAGTTGTCCCGTACAACCAGTGATGCGCTGTTTCTGGCGCTGCGCCGGGTGAAAGCAGATCTGAATGCGGATATCAACACGCGCCTTGAACAGTCTGCACGGATCATTCAGCGCACGCCGGATGAGGTTTTACCCGCGCTGGTGCTGGCGGCGACCTGGTTTGATAACGCGGCGCGTGACGCGGATATTATCCGGCGTAATGCCATTACGCATCCCGGCTTTGTGCCGGTGATCCCTCTGAAGGTGCCAGTGCAATGAACGATAACGTCACGCTACGGGTAAATGGCCGGGAGTGGAATGGCTGGACATCGGTGCGCATCGGTGCCGGTATTGAACGGCTGGCGCGGGATTTCAGTGTGGAGATCACTCGCCAGTGGCCGGGAGATGAGGGTATCACCACGCTTCAGCCGCGCATTAAAAACGGTTCAAAAGTGGAAGTGCTGATTGGTGATGAGCTGGTGATCACCGGCTGGGTGGAGGCGACGCCCGTTCGGTACGATGCCCGTTCGGTCAGCACCGGTATTGCCGGACGTAGTCTGACGGCTGACCTGATTGACTGTGCAGCCGAACCGACACAGTTTAACGGACGCTCGCTGGTGCAGATTGCGCAGGCGCTTGCTGCGCCTTTCGGCATTGAGGTGGTGAACAGCGGTGCGCCGTCGGGTGTTATTCCTGATGTTCAGCCTGATCACGGTGAAACGGTGATTGAGGTAATCAACAAAATACTCGGTCAGCAGCAGGCGCTGGCTTACGACGACCCGCACGGCAGGCTGGTGATTGGCGGTATTGGCTCAACGCGGGCACATACCGCGCTGGTACTTGGGGAAAACATCCTTTCCTGTGATACGGAGAAGAGTATCCGGGAGCGGTTTTCTGTTTACCAAGTGGCGGGGCAGCGTGCCGGAAACGACGATGATTTCGGTGAGGCCACCACCACCGCGCTGCGGGCCCGCACAGAGGACGCATTTATTGCCCGTTACCGTCCGATGTATATCAGGCAGACAGGGCAGGCTACGGGGGCAGGCTGTATTGCGCGTGCTGACTTTGAAGCCCGGCAACGGGCGGCGCGGACGGATGAAACCACCTATGTGGTGCAGGGCTGGCGACAGGGTAACGGTACGCTGTGGCAACCCAACCAGCGGGTGATTGTCTTTGATCCGGTCTGTGGTTTTGACAATACCGAACTGCTTGTTTCGGAAGTCACGTTTACTCAGGACCAGAACGGCACCCTGACGGAAATCCGTGTCGGCCCGCCTGATGCTTATCTGCCTGAACCTGAAGCCCCCGGCGCGCGGAAAAAGAAAAAAGCCAGAGTACAGGAGGACCCGTTCTGATGAGGACGATTGAAGCCATGCAGCGACAACTTCTCGGCCTGATTGGGCGGGCAGTGGTGAAAAGCATCAGTGCCGCCACGAAATGTCAGACCGTGGATGTGTCCCTGATTGCCGGTGAACCCAAAGCCGGGGTTGAACATCTTGAACCCTACGGTTTTACCGCAAGGGCAAACAGCGGTGCGGAAGCGGTGGTGTTGTTTCCGGATGGCGACCGTTCTCATGCGGTGGTTGTTACGGTGTCGGACCGGCGCTACCGCCTGAAAGGGCTGCAGACGGGTGAGGTGGCTGTCTATGACGATCAGGGGCAGTCTGTGACGCTGACCCGGGAGGGGATCGTGGTGGACGGTGCAGGTAAAACGATCACGTTTCGCAATGCGCCCAGAGCACGTTTTGAAATGGACCTGGAAGTGACCGGACAGGTGAAAGACCTGTGCGACTCCGGCGGCACCACCATGTCAGCGATGCGGCTTGCCTATAACGGCCATTGTCACAGAGAGAACGGTCAGGGCAGTAACACCGACAAACCGGATAAAGCGATGGAGGCATGATGGAACTGTGGCTGACGGTGAACGGTAAACGCACCTGCGCCAGCGCACCGCTGGATCCGCTGACCCGCGCCGTGGTGATTTCCCTGTTTACCTGGCGGCGGGCGGAGCCTGATGACAATGCCGACGTCCCGATGGGATGGTGGGGGGATACCTGGCCTGCGGTACAGAATGACCGTTACGGCTCCCGGCTGTGGCTGCTTCAGCGCGGCAAACTGACCAATCAGCTGGTGCAGACGGTAAGGGGGTATATCCGCGAATGCCTGCAATGGATGATTGATGACGGTGTGGTGTCCCGTATTGATCTGGATATCCGCCGCACCGGGATTAATGAACTGGGTAACAGTATCACTCTCTGGCGTCGTGACGGACCGGTAATGATTTCTTTTGATGATCTGTGGAGTGCGATAACGCATGGCGGACAGTGAATTTCAGCGCCCGACGCTGGCAGAAAATATCAGTATGCTCCGTAACGATTTATTCGCCAGGCTGGACGTCAGCGACACGCTCCGGCGCATGGATGAAGACGTGCGGGCAAAGGTGTATGCGGCGGCGCTGCATACGGTTTACGGGTACATCGATTATCTGGCAATGAACATGCTGCCTGACCTGTGCGATGAGTCCTGGCTGGCGCGACATGCTGCGATGAAACGGTGTCCGCGCAAGGGGGCCACGGCTGCCAGCGGGTATATGCGCTGGGAAGGTGTCAGCGATGGCCTGAAGGTGACCGCCGGAAGTGTTATTCAGCGCGATGACCTGGTTCAGTACACGGCAACTGCCGATGCAACCAGCACCGGTGGTGTCCTGCGCGTGCCGATCGCCTGCTCAAGTGCAGGCGCGGTCGGTAACGCTGACGACGGTACGTCATTAATCCTGGTCACGCCGGTTAATGGTCTGCCGTCTTCCGGCGAGGCAGATACCCTGACAGGTGGATTTGATACTGAAGAGCTGGAAACGTGGCGCGCCCGCGTCATTGAGCGGTATTACTGGACGCCTCAGGGCGGGGCTGACGGGGACTATGTCGTCTGGGCTAAAGAAGTGCCCGGCATTACCCGCGCATGGACATACCGACATTGGATGGGAACGGGGACTGTCGGTGTGATGATTGCCAGCAGTGACCTGATTAACCCCATTCCGGAAGAATCAACGGAAACGGCGGCAAGACAACATATCGAGCCACTGGCCCCGGTGGCAGGCTCTGATTTGTATGTATTCAGGCCGGTGGCGCACAAAGTGGATTTTCATATCCGCGTGACGCCGGACACACCGGAAATACGGGCTGCCATCACCGCGGAGTTGCGTTCATTCCTGCTGCGTGATGGTTATCCGCAGGGAGAGCTGAAGGTATCGCGTATCAGTGAAGCGATTTCCGGTGCGAATGGGGAATACAGCCATCAGTTGCTTGCTCCGGCGGACAATATCTCCATTGCAAAAAATGAACTGGCGGTTCTGGGGACGATTTCATGGACGTGACAAACGATGATTACATCCGTCTGTTGTCGGCACTGTTGCCCCCTGGGCCGGCGTGGTCAGCCAGCGATCCGGCGATTGCCGGTGCGGCACCGTCATTAACCCGTGCTCATCAGCGTGCGGATGCCCTGATGCGGGAGCTGGATCCGCGCACCACCACCGAACTGATAAACCGCTGGGAGCGTCTGTGCGGCCTGCCGGATGAATGTATTCCGGCAGGGACGCAGACCCTTCGCCAGCGTCAGCAACGGCTGGATGCGAAGGTTAACCTGGCGGGTGGCATCAATGAGGATTTTTACCTTGCGCAGCTTGCTGCCCTGGGCAGACCAGATGCCACCATCACGCGATACGACAAAAGCACGTTCACCTGCTCATCGGCCTGTACTGACGCGGTGAATGCGCCGGAATGGCGGTATTACTGGCAGGTCAATATGCCAGCTGCCACCAACACCACCTGGATGACATGTGGCGATCCCTGCGATTCCGCACTGCGTATCTGGGGGGACACCGTTATCGAGTGCGTGCTTAACAAACTCTGCCCGTCGCATACCTACGTAATTTTTAAATATCCGGAGTAATCCATGCATCGTATAGACACGAAAACCGCGCAGAAGGATAAGTTCGGCGCGGGTAAGAACGGTTTTACCCGTGGTAACCCCCAGACCGGCACGCCTGCCACCGATCTGGATGATGACTACTTTGACATGTTGCAGGAGGAGCTCTGCAGCGTGGTGGAGGCATCCGGTGCCAGCCTGGAGAAGGGGCGGCATGACCAGCTGCTTACCGCGCTTCGTGCGCTGCTGTTAAGTCGCAAAAATCCGTTTGGCGATATCAAATCGGACGGCACGGTGAAAACGGCTCTTCAAAACCTTGGTTTGGGAGATACAAGCGGATACGTGGGACGCCGGCTGAGTACCCGGGCTTTCGCGTCATCAGGTACGTATACCCCATCACCAGAAACAAAACGGATCAGGGTCACAATAACGGGCGGCGGTGGCGGAGGGGGTGGCTGCCAGGCTATATCCAGTAACGAAACGTTTTTCGGTGCTGGCGGTGGGGCCGGAGGGACAGTAATCACCATACTGACCCCGACACAGAATAGTTATCCTGTCACTATCGGCGCAGGTGGGGCCGGCGGCGTTGGTGCGACGAACGGCCTCAAGGGCGGTTCATGCTCGTTCGGATCGGTAATAGCCCCTGGTGGTGAAGGCGGCGGAAAAGTAGGAGTCACAAACACAAACGGCGGTAACGGAGGCGTACCGAATATTGGCGATATCCGCATCACTGGTGGAGATGGAGGCGACGGTCAGTCCGGGAATATCAGCGTCAGCGGTGAAGGCGGTGCATCGTACTGGGGAGGCGGTGGACGTGCAGGCGCTGGCGGTGGCGTTAGAGGCAGGGCATTTGGTTCAGGCGGAGGTGGTGCATACGATGCAGGTTATAGCGGAACCAGTATGACGGGCGGGAAAGGTGCTGATGGGGTTTGTATTATCGAGGAGTTTGCATAATGAATGCGTCATATGCAGTTATTGAAAATGGGATGGTTGTGAATGTCATTGTCTGGGATGGCGAGGATGAATTCACTGTGCCGGATAATCTGCAGCTCATTAATATTTCTGATATCAGTGAGCAGCCCGGAATCGGCTGGGCGTATTCAGACGGGGTATTTACTGCGCCGCTCCCTCCGGAACGTTCTCATGATGAACTGGTAGCTGACGCTGAACAGAAAAAACAGTCGTTGATAGACGCAGCAATGGTCAATATCAGCGTGATTCAGTTAAAGCTGCAGGCCGGGCGCAAACTGACGCAAGAAGAAACTACCCGACTTAACGTTGTGCTGGATTATATCGACGCTGTGACGGCAACAGATACCAGCACCGCACCGGATGTCATCTGGCCTGAACTGCCGGAGGAGTAGGCCATTCAATATCTGGCGCACTGGAGGTATCAACCAGCTCCAGTGCATCCA
>ERZ791930.672-NODE-672-length-22569-cov-9.508350_pt1 | contig 22569 bp, 21 predicted proteins | sample MGYA00510128_ERZ791930 | MGnify/ENA primary metagenome ERZ791930 (study PRJEB30046, sample SAMN00792057) | human gut metagenome | study: EMG produced TPA metagenomics assembly of the A metagenome-wide association study of gut microbiota in type 2... | reverse complement strand
ATGGACTGGAGAAAAAGATTGATTCCATGACGGAAGAACTCACCAATATGCAGAATCAGATCAAAGAAATGCAGGAAGATACACTTGTCAATAATGCAAAAAAGGCATTGTCAGAAGCACAGGAGCGACTTAATGTCAGATGTGAGCAGATAAAGTCGCAGGTATCTGAAGTGAAAGCACAGGTCAAATCTACAGCAAAGAGCATAGTTGATGAAGCAAAGGCAAAGGGAAAAGCTGCATTATACAGGGTGTCGGAGTTCTTAAGAATTAAGAAAAGACTTCTTGATATCCGGGAAAATGTAAGAGGAGCAATCAAGGCCACGGATAAGGATATAGCAAAGACAGCGCTTCTTGCAAAAGGATTTCGTGAAGCAGGGCAGACAGCAGCTAATGCATTCCGCACTTTTGCTGACAAGTCGGAGGTAGATTATTCACAGAAAGAGCAGAAACATCCCATTACAAAGGCGGTGCTTGCACCTATGAAAGCAGTGAAAAAGATGCTTGTATCAATGGGACTTTATCTGGATGCATCTATTGATAAGCTGGATAATCTGGCTATGAATGTGCAGCTTGATAAGGAGAAGCGTATGGAGAATGCGAAGGAGCAGGAACAGACAGAGCCGGAGATGGCAGAAGCTGAGAGAGTGGAAGCAGAGGTTGTATATTCACCGATGGTCGCTGAACCACAGGAGTATCAGTATAATGCAGATGCATTTGAGGCTAGAGGTGTGGATGAGGTGAAGCAGGAAGCGACACATAAGGAAATAGAGAAGGTAAGAGAAGATAAAGCTAGATAGATGTGAGGACATGGGAGAGATGCAACTTTTTTTGAGCAATTATTCATCGTTCTTTAGAGGTTTAGTTGATAATGAAGTTATTTTGTTTTATAATTAAAAAAAATAGTGATATCATAAAGCAAGTTTTTATACAAATATAGACAAGCGATTAAAATGAGCTAGATACAAAATTATAAAAGATATCTAGGACATTCTAATACAGAATAAACAAGCATTCTTTTATTTAATATAAGAATATGTTGTAGTCAAAAATTGGAACAGAAAATTTGCGTATTTAATTTAAGAGTGATATACAAGTGATGTCGGGTCCATTGCTATGTAGTAATAAAAGAAATAGCATCAGTTGCGATATAACTTAAAAAGAAGGTGATAATATTTGTGATTAAAAAAGTTTGATTGTGTAATAATTGGAGAGGGTACATCGGAAAACTTTGTATCTAAATTAATGAGTAGAAAGATTTTTTCAGTATTTAATTGAAAGGATGTCTAATTATAAAGAAAAAGTTTGTGGTAGTTTTATACCTTATAGTGATATCTGGCTTTTTTTCATATAATGGAATTGATATGATTCAACTTTCATGTGCTTGTAGTAATTAGATTCTAGTTATAGATACTAATTAGGCGGAAAAGATAGTAATTATTAGAATTTCATCTGTAAAGTATGGTGTTGGAGTATTTCGTAAGAAAATTGACAAATATTTTGCAGAATATGCAGTTCAATCCAGGATTTAAACATTATTTTCTAATTTAATTTTCCTTGGACATATTCTTATATCATACTGAAGAAAATTTAATAATTTTCACCAAAATAAAAAGGAGATTAGTTATGCAAAGTAAGAATTTAGAACAGATAAGAACAGTTATAAAAATGTTTTTTAATGAGTATGATATGGAAGATATTTATAATTATATAGATAACAATATATCAATGAATGAAATAAAAATAATAAGTAATAAAAATAGAAAGAAATTTTCAGTAAGAGAAAGAGTAGAGTATTCATTTGTTACAGATATTTCTTTAAAACAGCAAATACAGAACTTTAGTGATAAATCAGAAGAGTATTTAAATATTGTAAACAAAGTTATGGAAAATAGAAAGCAGGCTATAGAAGTTTTTAATGATGAAAAATCAACAGAAGAAGAATTATTATCTACATGTTCAAAATTGTTTTTAAATGAATTGAGCAATGAACAAATGGCATTGTATAAAGAATCAATAATTGGAATTGCAATAAATTCTGATGTGGATGATGAATATTATAATAAATTTTTATTATTATATAATAAATTATACAATAAGTATTTCGCAATTAGATGTGGGAAAAAGAATGAAGAAGTGGTGTATTGTAAATCTCCCAATATGTTAATAGCCGCAGCGTTTTATGAGGCAAATGGATATACATTAGAATCATTTGATGAAGATATTATAAGTTACACGAAATTATTAGGAAATATACAACCAGAAACTGATTTCATAAAAGGATTATTTGGATGGTTGGGATTTGAAAAAAAGCAAATGCTTATGGATTTCATTAGTATGAATGAGGATAAATAGATTATATGTAAAAAATATTAAACTGGTATAAAAATATTATAAGAGAGTTGATAACATAATATGGTAGGAAATCTTTTGGGATGTTTATTTGTTTTGTTTATATTGTTTGGACTGTTGTGTAATTTGACTGGTGATGAAAATAAAGGAATGCAAATAATTAATAATTGTGTTACAGCAATTGTTATATATACTATGATAATAGTTATTTTTTCGGCAAAAAATTCAGAGATAATCAAGTTAAATATTCCTTTTTGGAATGGAGTTGTTAAATATGGAACATTAAAAAATTATCTTAAGGCTTCGGCAGGTGGATTTGCGTTAGATTTTGTACAGTTAGTTACATTGGTATTATTAATCAATTGGGTATCAAATATTATGAGTTTTAATAAGGCAGGGTTTGTAGGAATATTGACAAGCAAATTAGTTATTGTCTTTATAGGAATTCTTATATATGGATTTGTAATGCATTTTATAGAGAATAACATATTTTTAAAATTGGCGGTTTATGCCATTGAATGCATTATTACTGGAGGAAGTATAGTAGTTACCCCATTATTAATTATAAAAACGATTACGGGAACCAAGCAAGAGGCATTTGTGAATGCTTACATATTAGATTCATTAAAACAATCAAATTTAGGAAAGGCAATAACAGCTTCCATATCATCATCTATCGTTATTTTAGTATTTATGTATGCGATGGATTTACAATATGGTGGGGTTAATAATGTTTTATCTGATGTAATGCAGTCCTTTAGTGGAATAGCCGGCATAATAATTGTGTTAATGGGTATATATTTTATTGTTAAAAGTACAACTACAAAATGGAAAAAGTAAAGAGGTAAGATATGAGTGGACCAAAGCTAATGCACATAACAAATGATCCTAAGGTTATTGAAAAAATTAATAATCGATTAAATACTATCGGGAAAGAGAATTACTTTTCTAGTCAAATTCAGTCTATAAATATTGATATTCAAAATGAAATTACATGGGTTAAAAACTATGTGAAAGAGACAATAAATAATACTGGCATTCAGCAGGACAAAGTCGAGTATTTAAAGAATTCACTTATAAAGATACAAAACAATTATTTGATCAAGCTTAATTCAATTTTGTTAAGTAATACAATTATAGATGAGAATTCTATAACAGAACTCAATAACCTCATTGTTTCCAGAATAAAATTATTACCAAGAGTAAAAAGGGAACTAATAAGGGACATATTAGATGAAATTGATTCAATTAAAAAAAATATTCAAAAAGAAGAGTATGAGAAACAATTAAAAATTCAGAAGGAAAAAATAGATGAATATAATAGTGAAGAAAGTGCTGCGGAAAATAGAAGTAGAACAGTTAGAACTAAAGTATATGATTCTATATTAGATTATACTAATACTGAGGAGAATATTGAAGAAACTGATTTGTCGTCAGAGGATTATGTGTTGGTAAATACCATAAGAGAAGGCGTATCAGAAATAAAAGGAATGGATATTTTAACTTCAGAAGATGAAAAATATATAAAAATGATTTTAGAGGATATAGATAATATAAATAAAAAGGAAAAATATTCTGTTTCAGCTAGAAAAAATATACTTGTTAGCATTAGCACATATTATCATATTTTAGAGAAAAACCTATCTTATTCATTATCAGATGAAATATTGAAAAACACAAAAAAGAAACAGATGTTAGATCAATATCAATTTTTATGTGATTATCTTGAAAAAGAGCCTCAAAACAATATTGATAATATAGAAGAATATAAGATTGAAAATATAATAAATGATTTAACCAAACAGGCATCTGATAAAGCATACAGAATGTATGTTGAAGATACTATCAGCAATATAATGAAAGAATATGGATACGATAGTGTTGCATCATACAATATAGGTGAAGATAAGAAAAACTCAAGGATAGTATTTTCTAATGACAATATTAATATCTGTTCTTCGGTCAGCAAGGATGCGGTTATGATTCAAGTTGTTGGAATAGGAGAAGAACAGCCGACAAAGGAAGAGATTCATAAACAGGTAGAACAGCAGGGAGCATTATGTTCATTATATCCTCAAATTAAAGAAAAAATGGAAGAGAACAACCTACATATAGTAAATGAAATTTGTGCACCGGTATCGGAAGATTCAGTTATGAATATTTCAATATCTAAATTACCTAATATACGAAAAAAGAAAATTTATAGTACTGGATTTGGAAGAAATGCTGATACTTCAACAGGTTTTTATGAACAGCATGGTCGTAAAGTAATGCACATTGATTCGTAAAGTTTGGGGGCAAAGAAGATATTATGCAAATTAGAATATGTGATAAATGTGGTAAGAAAAATCCAGCAAATAGGTTTACATGTGTAACATGTGGAACAGATATTTCCTTATTACCAATTAAAATTGAAGATGAAAAGTTAACTAATACTAATATTAGATATTTTAAAATATGTCCGGTATGTAATCATGAGGTGGATATAAAAAATGAAAAGGAAAAAATTCGGCAATGCCCATATTGTGGGAATGATGCTATTAAAAGGTTAACTGAAGATTCAGTACAGAAACAGGAAATTAATAAAGAACAGAAGATAAATAATACAGAGAATAATGAAACAGATTTGAATTTGGATAAAGCTGGGATATCGGCATTACGATTAATAAACCAAAGAGATGGAAGAGATATATTAATTCCTGATGGTAAACATATGATAGGAGCTTATGGAGATATCGAACCAGAATATTTTTGGAATCTAAATTATGTGAGTGGACAACATGCAGTAATAGAGGTAACTAATACAGAGGTATATGTAATGGATAATAACAGTAGAAATTTTACATATATAAATGGAAACAGGATTTTTCCTAACAATAGAAACATATTAGTTGATGGAGATATACTTACTTTGGCTGATCAAAAGTTTGAGGTAAGCATATGCAGATAGATAGATTATTATATCCAGTTCATTCATTAGGTCCAGGTAATAGGTTGGCTATATGGGTAAAAGGTTGTAGAAAAAGATGTTTTAATTGTGCTAATCCGGAGTTGCAACTATTTGATTCTAATAACGAAGTATCTATGACAATCATAAAAGATATGATAAGTAAAATAGATAAAAATATTGACGGGATTACAATTACTGGAGGAGAGCCATTTTGTCAAGCTAAAGATTTATATGAATTAATAACATTTATATTGGAAATAACTGATGATATTTTGATATTTACGGGTTATTCGAAAAATGAAATATATGATTTGAATAATGATGATGTCATAAAGTGTATAAATAAAGCGGCTGTAGTAATATATGGTGAATATATAGATGAACTTAATGATAATCATACACCGCTTATAGCATCTTCTAATCAAACAATGGAGTTTTGCAATCCTAAAATAAAAAGTAAATATATTGATTATATAAACAATGGAAGAACGATAGAAAATTTTTACTATAACGACAATTTAATATCGGTGGGAATACATAATAGCAGGAGAAAAAAAGATGAAAATACCAAAGTGGATAAGAGAAATTGAATGTTTTTCTAAAATAAAAAATTGTATTATTTTGGAAGGAAATATATATGATGAATACCCAATTTTTGATGATGAAAAAACAGAATGTGAAGATTTCTACGACCTAAATTCATATGTATATGAGTATTATAAAAAGATGGGATATAACATCTGTTATTACGATATGATAAATGGATTTTATAATAAACAAAAGCAAGCAGAATTGATAGATGTATTTGATAATATGTACAATCAATATTCCGTAGATACATTTGAAGAACAATATAAAGAATATAAGGATAATCAAGATGAAAAGAGAACGGATGGTCAAATAGCAAATTCAATTGCAATGAATTATTTAGATGCAAGTGAAGTGATTAAAACAACTATGATAGAAAGTGATAGACCAACTGTATTTTGTATTAATTATGCATCAAGAATTTTAACGGAACCTAGTCATATGAGTGAACAAGAGAGAGCAGTATTTAGTAATTATCTTTATGCTTCTATGAATGCAAAAAGCAATTATGGCAATGATGGGATTACAAGGCAAAATATATTAATACTTATAGTTGATAAAATTAATGATATTCCTACATGGTTTTATTTGGATAATCCATATGTAAAAAATATAATGATCACATCACCTGATAAGCATGTACGCAAATTATATTTGGACTGTTATTATGATTATTTTATAGAAGGTGAAGAAAATGAAAAAGATATCCAGCAATTTATCGAGATGACCGAAGGAATGAAAATTTTAGATTTACGTGGAATTCGTGAATTTAAGAGGTTGAAGGAAGTAACGTCAGGGCAATTAAATGATGTGATTTCTTTATATAAGTATGGAATTAAAGAAAATCCTTGGGATGATATTGAAAGGGAAAAACTCGAAAATAATAAAATTAAAGATAGAATAAAAGGACAAGATGTTGCTGTCGAAAAGAGTATTTCTATTATAAAGAGGGCAAAGACAGGATTTTCAGGGTTGCAGCATTCTTCTGCATCTAAGCCTAAGGGAATTCTGTTTTTTGCTGGTCCTACGGGTACTGGTAAAACAGAATTAGCTAAAGCAATTGCAGAATTATTATTTGGAGATGAAAGTGCATGTAGAAGATTTGACATGAGTGAATATTCTGAAAGCCATTCAGCTCAGAAGTTATTTGGAGCACCTCCAGGATATGTAGGATATGAAGCAGGAGGCCAATTAACAAATACTATAAAAGAACATCCATTTTCTTTATTATTATTTGATGAGGTTGAAAAGGCTTCACCTACTATTTGGGATAAATTTTTACAGATACTTGAAGATGGAAGAATGACTGATGGTCAGGGTAATACAGTTTATTTTTCAGAGTGTTTAATTGTATTTACAAGTAACTTAGGCATATATCAGGATGTTGGCGGAGTAAAAAAGAGAGTTGTTGATATGAATATGTCGTATAACGAATTAAATAAAGTTGTAACTAAGGGAATACAAGATTATTTCTTTAGTAAAGGAAAACCGGAGGTGTTGAATAGAATAGGTAAAAATCTTATAGTATTTAATTTTATACAACCAGAAGCAGCAAAGGAAATATTATTATCTCAAATAAATAAAATTTGTAAAGCGATTTACAGTATGAAAAAAATAAGCATCAAATTTGAAAATGATAGTGTAAAGGAAAAATTGTATAAAAAAGTGCTTACAAATCTTGAAGAAGGCGGTAGAGGTGTAGGAAATATAGTTGAAGAGTATTTTACAACACCACTCTCAACATATGTTTTTGATAATCATATTGAAAATGGTCAGACAATAATTATTGAGGACATTACTGGTTTAAACTCAGATGAGTCTGAGTTAGAAATGCCTAAAATTATTGCGAGCGTGGAAAGGTATTAGTAATGATAGAATATGTGGCATTAGTTAATAGAGGATTGGTACATGCTACCTGTGATGATTCAATATTGGTTGAACATAATATTATTAGTAATGGAAAACTCATAGGTCGTGAAGATAAAGATGAATGTATCTTTGCTGTAGCAGATGGTGTAGGTGGTTTGCCTTTTAGTGAGTTAGCTTCTAGGGAAATTTTAAGGAATATTGCAGAATGTAATGCTAGAAATAAAGAGGAGATAATAAATTGTGTGGAACAAGGTAATGAGAAAATATTAGCTATAAGAGATCACAAGAAGTTATTTCCAAACATTAGTAGTACGTTGTGTATTGTAACTTTATTAGAAGATGAAATAACTACATATAATTTAGGAAATAGCAGAGCATATAGATTTCGAGATGGAGTTTTATTACAGTTGACAAAAGATCAGACAAAAGTACAACAATTGTATGATTTGGGGTTGATTAGTGAAAGCCAGATGTATACACATCCAGAAAAAAATATAATTAGTGGTTATGTTGGCTGTGACGAATTTGACTCTAAATGGATTGATGTTATTACTCATAGAGAAAAATTCCGTAAAAAAGATTTATTGATGTTATGTTCAGATGGAGTTTCAGACTATATTAGTATTGATGAGATAGAAGATGTATTAATTACGGACAATGAACTGAGTATAAAGGCAGATATTATATTAGATAAAATATATTCAAATGGGGCAGGAGATAACATATCATTAATCCTTGTCAACAGATTATAAGAAAGGGGTGTATAAAGTGGAAGAAAGAACAACAGGTACATTGCCAGGAGATAGTAGGCAAACGGGAACATTACCGATAGACAGACAAACAGGAACATTGGCTTCTGATAGACAGACAGGAACTTTACCAATGGATAGACAAACAGGTACACTGCCTATAGATAATCAAAGTAATAGAGTGACATCAACATTACAAAGTGATATAAATTCAAAGAATAAATATAATAATTATGAAGATGAATATATATATGATTTAGAGATAGGTGAGGTAATAAAAGGTAATAATGATGACTATACAATTAGTGAACAGTTTAGTTATGGCGGTCAAGCAGAAATATATAAAGTTCAAACCGTTTTAGGGAAAAAATATATTGCTAAAATATATAGAGTCAGAAAACAAAATAGATATTCGGATGATATAGTGAAGTTTTTGTCAAAGAATACCAAACCAGGAATTATTAAACTTATTGACCATGGAATATATAAAAATAGATATTTTTACATATTTCCTATTTATAATAAGGGAAGTCTTGATTTGCATAAACCAGATTTTTCTAATAATGAATCTCGTCTTAAGAGATATATTAGAGTTTTAAATGAAGCATTAAATTGTATTCATGAAGCAGGTCTTATACATTCTGATATTAAACCTGCTAATATGCTTATAGATGATGAAAATGATATTCCTATTATATCGGATTTTGGTTCTGTTACTAAGGGTGATGAAAATGTGTCTGATAACAGATCAATTACATTGGCAGATGGAAAGGTAAGTGATGGATATTTAGCACCTGATGCAGCAGTGTATGCGGCAGTAAGTGCAAGTATGGACCATAGGAAAAGAATAGCTGTTGCTAATAAAACAGATTATTTTGCATTGGGAGTATCTTTATGTGAAATGTATGTAAATGATACTAAATATAGATTATTTAGAAGTAATGAGGAAATTGTACTTAGATTTAAAGATGATAATGTTGTTTATCCAAAGGAAGTAGAGAGTAATAAAAGATTTTTGAATTTAATTCAGGCTTTATTATCATATGACCCTAATATTAGAGCGGGTTATAGCGAAGTTAATGATTGGCTTGAGGGCAAGGATTTACAAGTATATAGTACATTACATGGTGTAAATTCATTTAAACATTATTTTATTGACCAAGAATATACAAGTCCATATGATTTAGCAGTTGCTTATGCTCAAAGAGATTGGAATGCAACTATAAGGGATGTATTTAGACAGACTCTATATAATGCTTTTGAAAAATATGATGAAAAAATATATTCAAGAATATTAGATATAAGAGAGGAAAATCAGAGTATAGATGAAAGACCTATCTCTGCGTTTAAAATTATATGTAATATTGCACCTGAAATAAATTTCTTTTGGAATGGTAAATTATATCATAATAATGATGAGATTGCTGAAGATATATATCAAGCCGTTGTCGAAAATAATCATATGTTTGAACCGCTTTTTTTTAGTAGGGCAATAAGAGTATTTTATGAGGTGAATGAAAAGAGAAAAGCTAATATTGAGGCAATTGATGATATATTAAAGATATCAGAAGAATCTATGACAAGAGCACAATTATATTATGCTGAATTACTTTCACCAGGTATTATTGTTCGTAAGTATACAAATGGAACTTGTAATTGTTTAGATGAGTTTATTGAGATGATAATAAAGAATCTTAATGAATTAGGTTTTGACAAGTCTGTTAATTACAGAAAAAATAAACAGAACATAGAAAATGATATAGTAAAATATGCAATGAAATGTTTTGAAGGCGAAGAGATAAATACCCTTCTTATAAGAAATGGACTGGGGCTAAATTTGATAGATCTTAATGTAAAATATAGCACAGACAAAGTCTTTTTTCCTATAATTAGATTTTTAGAAGCAATTTATGATTTATCAGCGAATAAATCGATTATAGATGGGATTAAAAATTCATTTTATTACAAGTATTACACATCATTTGTTAATGAAATTGATAATTATAGTTTTTATGGAAGTGCCGTTTCTGTAAGGGACAAGATAGTAGAAATAACTAACAAAATTAATAAATATGATGAAACTACACAGTTTTTTGTGAAATATATTCATTTCTTTGATGATATAGAGGAACAATTAAATTATTTTAATCTAAAAAATACAACAGGAATAGTTTTTTTACAAGAGACAATTCTGTTAGAAAAAAAAATGTATAATCCATATTCCAGTTACATTATGCCAAAATCCCCTAATTATGAATTGGTGGAGACAGAAGATAAAGGATATCTTCCTAAAATTTTTGCAGAAAATATGGTTAATGAAGGGTATTTGATAGCCTTTCATAAAAAAAATGATAGAAAAGAAATACTTGATTATGTTTATAAAGTTAATTTGAAAAAACTTGAACAATTTCATGAAAAATTTGAGAAGATGGTTCATATTGAGGATAAAAAGAAACCTCAATTTAACAGAATATTGCTTTTGCTATTTATATGCATATTAAATATATGTAATATTATAATATTAACGCCATCACTATTAAACTACTTATATTATAAAAATACATATAATTATGAAATTGATGTGTGGATTTGGGCACCAATACTAATATTATTATCGATTATAATTGAAATTATAGCAGTAATTAGATTAAGAAAGGAATTAGTTAAATATAGAAAGAGAAAAAAGCAATATAATTTAATTAAACAAGAAGCATTAATTAAGTATAGTATTGATGAATTAGAAAATGATATAAAAAGTAAAAATTATAATGATTTATCAAATACAACTTATAAATTTATTCGCTATTCTCAACAAGATATTTCGAATTATATTAAAGATTTGATGGGAAAAGGAATACAAACTATATATTATCAAATGGACGGTTCATCAATTAAGAATGATATAGCATTAACTATATTGATACTAATTATTTTAATTGCTTCTAGGAGTTGTAGTAAATTACTAACAGATAAGATAGACATAATGAATTTAACAACTACAATAGCAGATGAGAATTTACCTGATGACTTGTATAAAGAGGTGAATTTTATATATAAAAAGGATTCGGTTAATTTGACTGAGGAATGGAATGCTTGTTTTAAAAAATTAAAGGCAATTCAAAATGAGTGTTTAATGCACGATGATTATGAAAGGTTAAGAAGTTATCTTCCTGTGTATGAACTTTTTAAACAAGGTGGAAATAATTTATTGCCTTTACTAGATGATGAATATTATGAGATAATAGAATCTAATGATGATATCAAAATCAAGTTAATAGCATATTCTTCTTATTCTTATTGTAAAAGTATATTAGGTGATGCACATAAATCTATGCTTGAGGATAAGATACTATTTAGAGTATATTACGATGCTGAAGAGTATCATTTAGCATTTAGTTGCGGTAAGGAATCTTGTAAACAAGATTATAGTATTTCAACTGCAAGTTTGAATAAAAAGACAGATGAAAAGATATATTATGTAGATACAAATAAATTTACAGAGTATGAGCTTGCGAAAGATGAGTGGTCATATGAAAATGTATATAATATGTTAAAACAGGAGTAATATAAATAATTGGCAGGAGTTTATTCCAGGGAGTATGATTCTGTTGGATATGAGTAAACGCTCCAACCGTTGGAGCGTTTACACTTCAGATGATCTTTTTATTACAAAAGAGGTAATACCTACCTCATACGATAAGATTACATATAATGTTATAGATGATAATCCATAGTATGGTGCACACGTAAAATTTGTTTGCACTCCTCTAGACAAAAAAGATGTTACACAGTATTAGTGAATAATTCATTATTAATATTAATCATAGTATCCTTCACGATAATAAAAAACGTATTCATAATTATTCCCAAACAATAGAGCTGCAAGTGTTCCAGAGGTGATTCCTCCGATAATACCATTGCATTTACTCATAATCCAAATGGAGGTTAAATAATTAAGTCCATTCTGCTTTAAATATTCAGTATTCTGATAGACATTTTTTAAGTATGGTCCACGATCATATTTTACATTAGGAGCAGAATAGGTGATAACTTTGTTTTTAAAATGGTTTTTGAATTGATAATATATATCGAAATCTTCGGTTGCCAAATATATTTGAGTAAACTCATATTTGAACATTGCATTTTCTACATCATGAATAACAGTAGCAATATCTGGCTGAATTGGATGCCCATGAGGTTTTTCTACGGTAAAATCAGTACCACGACACAAAACACCTAATGTTTTATGTTGAGAAAAATGGTAATGGTCTAAAAATATTTGGGCATTCTGTTGTATTGATTCTTGAGGTTCCATATATAAAGTAGTAAGATGTCGCCATTGATTTAAATCAAGATGTTCCCAATCTGAATCCATCAGAATATCATAACTAGGCATTTCTGATTCGAGAATTCCAGTACTGATGATTACATTTCCGTTGGCACGAAGTTCTTTCAGATTGTAGGGAATAACAGGTTTAAAGAAAAATTCCCAAGCATTATATTTATTTACGTCATCAGGCATAAGATAAGAATTCGAGTATGTCATCATGTCGATTACTGGAACAAAGTTATTTTTTAGAGCATATGCAATATCTCCTAAGGTAAACATCATCCATCCACATATGCCCATGTTTTGACTTCCCTCTAGTTTTTTATGACCACTTCTACGCCTGATTACATAAAATGTAGTAGGTATTTGGTCCTTAGAATGATATGTTTTTTTCCGCCAGAATAAGAAGTCTTTATAAGTCCAAATGTTTTTTCGCGATAACATAAGTCTGATATCTCCAAAAAAATATTGTATGTATTGATGAAATCTCCATATACTAAAAGAATTTTTTAGCCGATTTTTAATGGAAAAAATTTTTTTATGCACCAAGGATCCACTCCGTTCACATCATGAATATAGTAACTATTACGTGCAACACAACCTCCACGACAGGTATCATACAAATCGCATTCACGACATGTTTTATTACCAGACAGGGATCTTGTTAATATAAAGGATTTCCCGTTATGCCATACATCTAAAATACTCTTCTCAATTACATTCTCTTCAGCTCCACCCTGCATATCATCAGGTAGAAAACCGCATGGAGTGCCAATACCATCTGCTCCGATACACATTGCGGTCTTACCAGCAACACAACCATAATCAGTATATGGTAAATCTGCATCAAGGACGTTTAAGGTGTCGCTTTCATAATCATAGTATAGACGGAAATCTCCCCATGTGAGATCCATCTGAAATTTTTCTGCATAGTTCTCATTGTACTTTTTTTGAATGGTACCTAGAAAAGTGAGATAATCATTTGGATTAATCATAACAGAAGAATCCTTTAGTATATTTCCGTTGGGTTTTGTGGCTCTGATCTTTAATCGGTCGGCATAACATTCTTCGGTGAATTCCAAAAAGCCTATAGGATTGTATTGGTTATAGTTGTTGATTGTTGTTGAAATCAATATGGGATATTTGCATCCAGCTTTTTTTAGCTTGAGAATGTTGTTTTTTACAATACTAAGTCCATCAACTCCTCGTGTCAGTGCATATTCTTCGTTGTTGGTACCGTCGACACTAACTGCTATATAAGCAATATCCGCATTTAAAATTTTCTCAAAGTTGGAATCATTAAAGAGGAGTCCATTTGTAAAAATTTTTACAATGATGTTGCGTTTATTGCATTCATTAATAAAGTCAAAAATGTCAGAACGTAAAAAGGGTTCACCTCCACCAATTAAAATTTCGCACATACCAATTTTATTCATTTCGTCCAGAATTTTTACCTTATCTTCAAAACAGAGTTCTTTTGCTCCAGATAACTTTGAAGAAAAGCAGTGGATGCAATTCAGATTACAATGATTGGTATACAAAAAATGCATTCGCATAGGGGCGGACATTACGTTGTCGTAGTCGCCATTATCGATAATATAATAATTTATAGCATCATCTTTGATAAATTCTTCGTTTCTAAGAATTTGAACAATGTCATCGTCAATAGTACTTAGAATGGAAAAATTATCACGTAGTTTAACAAAAGTATCAAAAGAATCTTTATCAAATAATAAATACATTTGCATGGCATAATCATATACATATGCACCAAAGTATTCTTTTCGAATCATATATCGTAGCATTCTTCACCTCATATATAAGGATGGCTTTCTGATACAGAAAGTATCAAAAAGCCATTCCTCATCTAATTAATAATTATTATGTAGATGTTAAGAACTACCTACTAGTTGCGTGGCTTATTGCGGTTGATTTTTCTCTCTTTAAGAGAAGAAAGCTTGATTCCTTTTTTCATACAGGCATCCTCCTTTTCTCAATTATTGTATCATTAAAGTTAACTGTTAAATCAATCTGTTAGCTTTTTGATCATTAAAAAGTCTTTTAACATCGTTCCATTTTTTGCACGAGTTGCATTAGGAATAAAACCGATATTTATGAAACCTATTTTTTCGTACAGATGTTTAGCACGTGTGTTTCCCTCTGTATAGTCCAATTCTAACTGTAAAAGATAAGGATCTTTTTTTGCGTACTGAATCATAATATCAAACATTATACTTCCAATACCCAAATTCCAGTATTCTTTTAAAATAACAAGAGATACATTTGCTCTGTGTCGTGTTTTCAAATTTGTCTCACAAAAAAGCTGGAAATAACCAACAACCTTTTCATCAACAATACAAATTAGCAAAGCATCTCGAATGGAACGATTCATCTTATCAATATATTCTGCTTCATGTTCTATTGTATAAACATCACATTCTTCAGGATAACGCAATAAATAATCCGTTTCAATAACTGAAGTACGTAGAATATTTAAAAAGCCGTCTGCATCAGACTTATTGGGGCTTCGGAAAAGAGCTGACTTACCATTTTTTAAATTAAAATTCAATTCCTTGATAAGCATTCAAATTTGCCTTTCATTATTAGAATATAGATTTCATTTTAATTATAACATGAAAAAAATACAGGTCAATAGAAACTGCCACTTAAGGTTAATACTTATGGTAAACGAATTTATTTAATGCTATTGAGTGATAAGGTATTTACAAAACTCATAAGAGGTCTATTTATTGATATTTATTTTATTAAACAGTATTTTACTGCAGGTATATATTTGTTTGATAAGAGAATATATCTAGGGTAAAATACAGTAACTAGATTCTTTTGGTCACTTTTATTGAACAGCTATGAATAATTCAGAAGAGTTAATAAGAAATACAATTATGTAGTATATTGATTAGCAGAGGATACTTACGAATTGTTTGTATTGAAATGAATATTTAAAGCTGTTCTTACAAGCAAAGTATTTAAATTATTGAGAAAAAGAGAAAAAACGTTGGGATTACAATCACATCTTAATCTTCCAACAGCATATTAAAGTATTTTGATATCCGTAGCATAAATTAGGCAGATGTGGTACTGTCCCCACATTCTATTATATCGACAGTTTGGGTGCCGTATCCGATAGAAGCGACAAAGCCATCCTGGTAAATGCCACGAGGTTCTCGGATTTCTTTGATATTATTTGTAACAGCTATAAAAATCTCTTTTTTAGTTTTATAGATAGTTTTTTATTGTTAATTATGCAAAATGATATGTCTGATAAAAAGGCCGTGCATCTTTCATTTAAGTTTAATTTAAAGAGTTTTTTGCAATGGCTGGTAATAGCAGAAGCATCAGATTTTTCAAGAACTTTTTCAAATATGTCTAAGTGGTCATTTTCTCCAAATTTGATAGGTGCGTATTTTTCATTGAGTGAGGTAGAAAAATCCTGTCTTTATCATCCTTTAACTTCTTGATATTGGAAATTGTGGTTGTAACATCCATGTAGTCTGACCATCGTGGATTTTAGGTTCCATACTGCCACTACTAATGCGTACATCGAAAGTAATATCTTCTAGTAGAATAGATTTGTCTATGTGCACAGCTCTTTTGGTACGTCTAAAAGGAAATTACTGGTTCTGCCTAATACTACATTTTCAAAAATATAAATGCTTCGGAATGGAATTATCCTAACAGTCTGCTTCCTACACATTCCGGATGCGTGGAGTAGATTGCTATAATCTATAGCCTTTTCTCTGCTTTTATTAGTAAGCAATCAGAAGCATAGGCGATCTTGCAAGGGTAAATGAAGAGATGCTTAACAGTCGCTTCGGAAAAATGGGCAGTATCTTATGGTCGTTTACTAATTGCTATGATGATTCACCAGTCAAGTTGGAGAACAAAGTCATTAAATAAAATGAGACTAATGGAGTGTATGGAATCTGAAATGAGTGCACCGAGGCATATGATATAGATATTAGCCAGTTCCAGTTTAGATACCATCGTATCATCCACGCACAGAAATACAGGCTGCGTCTGCAATGAATCCGGTATCAGCTTCAAAGTAATCCTGACAGTGGTATTCATAAATCTGGAATAATCAATCTTTGCATAGGGACATGCATAATAAAATACATTCAGTGATTTCTCCGTTATTTTGGATAAAAAATGCTGATACAGAAACCTGATGGAATGTGCAGATTCTAAGGTCAGTATGGATAATATCAGCAGAAATAAGGTATCTGCTGTCGGAACAGAAAAAGTTGTAAAGTGGTGTTATACAGGAATGAGGCAGTAATCGCAAACACAATCCACAATACAAGATGATATTCTTTTTTTCTGGATGTTTCTGTGATATACTTATACGCAGTCGTATCAGACCGGAAAGGAAATATTATGTTACAAAAATTATATGTTTTTTTCAGGAAAGAAACCGTTTTGTCAATTGCAGTGATCCTGGCGCTTCTTTCTATGTTCTGGGTCAGACCGGATAAGGCTTATTTTACTTATATCGATTTCAGGACTATCGGGCTTCTCTTCTGTTTGATGGCAATTGTAGCTGGTTTGAAGGCTGTTGGTGTTTTTGATATACTTGCCCAAAAATTGCTGATGGGAACATCGGGAACTGTGGGTGTGATCAGGCTGTTGGTACTCTTATGTTTCTTCCTGTCAATGGTGATCACCAATGATGTGGCATTGATTACTTTTGTTCCTCTTGCACTGATCATTGTGCATAAACTGCCAAAGGAACTGGGCAATTACTGGCTTCTTAAAATAGTAGCCATGCAGACAATCGCTGCTAATCTCGGAAGCATGCTCACACCAATCGGAAATCCGCAGAACCTTTATCTATATGCCAGAGCAGGAATGTCCGCGGCAGAATTAATAACCCTGATGCTTCCCTATTCCGCCACAGCACTTATCCTTCTTCTGATATGGATACAGGTAGCCGCTGCCACAGCACCTCACGTATGCGGTTTAGAAAAAGATAAAACTCTTTTGGGATTCTCTGACAGAAAAGAACTTAACATGGAATACCTGGCCGCTTACCTGATCTTATTTACAATCTGCCTGCTCACTGTTGCACGTATCATTCCATACCAGATTCCTCTTGTATTGGTTCTTATATATATGCTGCTAAGAAACAGGGAAAATATAAGCAGGGTGGATTACTCCCTGCTTGCCACCTTTATCGCATTATTTATTTTTATCGGCAACCTTGGAAGGATTCCGCAATTCAGCAGTTTTCTGGAAAGAATCATGGCAGGAAGGGAAACACTTACTGCTGTTCTTGCCAGTCAGATTATGAGCAATGTTCCCGTTGCGCTTCTTTTATCCGGCTTTACAGATAATTACCGGGCTTTAATTGTCGGAACCAATATTGGAGGTCTCGGCACTCTGATTGCATCCATGGCAAGCCTGATAAGTTTCAAATATATTGCAGAAGAAAACAGGAATCTGAGAGGGAAGTATTTGGGAATATTCACAGTCTCCAATATTATATTCATGATATTCATATTGATATTGTATTTTTTTCTTAGATAAAGGTTTTCTCGGAATTATAAAAGCTATAACAATTCTTTCTTCGCAAAAAATTCTCCGCGGCACTCTCTTATCCTGGAAGAAAAGCCGCGGAGAAATAAATATATTTTTGGTGCCAATACAAAGATCATTAATCTTTACACCACTTTACAACTTTTTCATAAAAAAATATCGTACAGGGCTTTCTGATGTATGATGAGTTTGCTCCAAAACATTTTATTTTGAAACTTTTTCTGCTCCAACAGCAGATACTTTGTTTTTACTCGTTTTATCAATACTAACATTGGAATCTGTACATTCCATTCGATTTTTATATCATCACTTTTTGTCTGGGATTACCACAAAATCCCTCAATACCTTTTACCACGCATGTTCCTATGCAAAAGTTGATTATTCCCACTTTATGAATATCACAGCTAAAGTTGCTTTGAGAATAGTTGTACCTGGTAATGAAATAGGTGAAGTTGGGGATATGGGAGAAAGATTTCTGGATAATCAGCGAATTGAAGGAAATATAGCAGAAATGCTTGATGGTGCAATACAATTTGTTAATAGGAATATGAGAGTGAAAACAATAGTTGACTCTGAAACAGGAAAACGTAAAGACCGTACAGATTATCCAATTACAGCTATTAGGGAAGCTATCCTTAATGCATTAGTGCATCGTGATTATAGTATTCATACAGAAGGCATGCCTATACAGATTATTATGTTTGAAAATAGAATAGAGATTAGAAATCCAGGTGGAATATATGGAAGAATAAGAATAGACCAATTGGGAAAAGTACAACCAGATACGAGAAATCCAATAATTGCATTAGAACTAGAGGTGTTGAAAATTACAGAAAATAGATATTCAGGTATTCCTACTATAAGAAGGGCAATGCGTGAATATAATTTACCTGAACCAGAATTCTTGGACGAAAGGGGCTGCTTTATAGTTAAATTATATAAATACAAAGAAAATGAATATAATAAAATGATTGAAAGCAGCGAAGAGAAAAATTTAATTATATTCTGTAAGACACCTAGAACAAGAAATGAAATTTGTCATTATTTAGGTATAAATTCAGTGTCATATGTTATGAAAAAATATGTTATGCCATTAGTTGAAAGAGGAATATTAAAAATGAGTATTCCTGATAAACCTAAGAGTACGAAACAGTTATTTTATTGTGAATAGGATTTATTGATGGTATATGTTTGGATATGTGATGGGGATTGAGTAGATGGAAATAGCATTTAAGAATGGTATTGATTATGTGAATGCTCATTATGGAGTAACATTGCAATACGAACAAATGCAATGTGGATTCACAGATTTTAATGAGCAATGTATAAAGGAGAGGTGTCCATTTTATGAGTAATGTAAAAGTAGCTTTTATTTGTGTTCACAATTCATGTAGAAGTCAGATTGCTGAGGCTTTTGGAAGACATCTGGCATCAGATGTGTTTCAAAGTTATTCGGCGGGGACAGAAACAAAACCACAGATTAATCAGGATGCTGTCCGTATTATGAAGGAATTATATAATATAGATATGGAAGCAGAAGGACAGTTCAGTAAGCTGGTTAGTGATATTCCAGATCCGGATATTGCAATATCAATGGGATGTAATGTAGGGTGTCCATTTATAGGCAGACCATTTGATGATAATTGGGGACTTGAAGATCCAACTGGGAAAAGCGATGAGGAATTTAAGATAGTCATTGAGCAAATAAAGAAAGATATTTTGAAGTTAAAAAGTAGATTGAACCATAACAGGTCATCAGTAACCTGATTATTAAATAAAATGATATGAGATAAAATTAAGTAATGGAAACAGATAATAATTATGTTATACTATATCAGAAAAATTATATTTTATATTAGGAGGATTATTTATGTCAGAGATTAATATAAGTTATTTTAAAAGTATCATAGATCAGGATAGAGCCGCAGTCGTTATATGCAATCTTAATCATGAAATAATATATATGAATCCAGCTGCAGTTGTTAATTATGCAAAGCGTGGCGGAGACAAGCTGATTGGCAGAAGCCTGCTGGAATGTCATAATAAGGAATCACAGGAAAAGATAAGACAGGTGACAGAATGGTTTGCACAGGACGAAAGCCATAATATTGTGTATACATTCTATAATGAGAAACAGAATAAAGATGTATATATGGTGGCGCTTAGAGATAGTGGCAAGCTGATTGGATACTATGAGAAGCATGAATATCGAGATAGAGAAACAATGAAAATGTATGATTTATGGTGAGTTCCACCTAAGAGGAAGTTGTATAAGTGTAAGAACCACCATAGGCTAAGAATCCTGCTTTGCAGGATTCTTTTTTCATATTGAGAAGTCTGATAATGAAAATATAAGAAGACTGTAAATAAGATAACATCTAAAAAATAATCATAAGAAATTTTTAAAAAGTATATGTCGAAAGAAGAATATTATAATATTTAGTTATTTACGATACAATGTATTGGAATTTAATAAATATACGTATGCAAAAAATAAAAAATATTGTAAAATTGAGATAGATATGATAGATGTTAATGCTTTAAGTGAAAATAAAGTATATAATACTATGTCAGAAAGTATAGGAAGGGATAAGGTAAAGATATATGAATAATAAAGATTTTGTAGAGCATTTAAAGCAACGTTTATTTATAGAATTAAAAAAAAAGATAGAAGTGGTGTGTATGGATATACACAACGCAGTATGGCATATAGAACAACAATATTACATTCATAATACTATACAAATGTCAGTGAATCAAATAAAAAAACGAAAAGCATAGTTAGGAATAGATAGAAAATGAAAGGGAAAAGAGTTATTGCAGGTATTCTGCTTGCGGGGATTTTAGCAGTTACTCTGGCAGGGTGTAAAAACACAGATAACACTAAAGAAGAATCAGAAAAGCCTGTTATTACCCTCGGCAGCGACAGCTATCCCCCATACAATTATCTGAATGAGGATGGTATACCGACGGGTATAGATGTAGAACTAGCTACAGAAGCCTTCAAAAGAATGGGATATCAGGTGAATGTTGTCCAGATTAACTGGGAGAAGAAAAAAGAACTGGTAGAGAGTGGCGAGATAGATTGTATCATGGGCTGTTTTTCTATGGAAGGACGCCTTGACGATTACCGCTGGGCGGGACCATACATAGCAAGCCGTCAGGTGGTCGCTGTAAATGAGGATAGTGATATCTATAAGCTGAGTGACCTGGAGGGAAAGAATCTGGCTGTCCAGTCCACAACCAAACCGGAAGGTATTTTTCTTAACCGGTTGGATGACAGAATCCACAAACTGGGAAATCTGATCAGTCTTGGACACAGGGAGCTGATATATACATTTCTTGGGAAGGGATATGTAGATGCAGTTGCCGCACACGAGGAATCAATCATCCAGTATATGAAGGATTATGACATAGACTTTCGTATTCTGGAAGAATCGCTGATGATTACGGGAATAGGTGTTGCTTTTGCAAAAGATGATGACAGAGGAATCTGTGAGCAGATGGACAAGACCCTTGAAGAAATGCGTAAGGATGGCACATCCTTGAAAATTATTGAAAAATATCTGGATGATCCCCAGAAGTATCTGGAGGTGGATGATCTTGGATATTAAGAGAAAGAAAAAAGAAAAACGAATCCAGCTGCTTGGAGGTCTGATGGGAATCTGTGTGGCTGTAGTCTCTCTGTTTTATTTCTTCCATGCAGAAAAATCAGAAGCAGAGAAAAGAATGGTGGAGATTGTAAACTATGTTAAGGTGCAGTGCTCAACCTACACACATTATAATGAATCTTCAGAATCTAAAAGTCTTTTACGTACCATTGAAAGTGCCAGACAGATGAGTACAAATATTCACATGGAAATAGGAAACGGTGGTTGGCTGAGCCAGGATTTTCTGAAAGAAAATCTGCAGACTCTATGGGTGGATGGTATCATTATACTGGATAAAGAAGGAAAGACGGACTGTGAATACAGCACGGATGAATCTTTGACCAATGAGATTACGGAGTATCTGCAAAAAGATATTATCATGGATTTTGCCGGATATGAAGAAAGATCTTATTCAGAACGGTTTACAAGGGAAGATGGTTCCTATATTGATATTGCAGCCTGCGCCAGAAAAGATGCACCGGGTATTGTGGCAATCTACTATTACACATCTCCTGAATTTGCCAGAAA
>ERZ791930.666-NODE-666-length-22704-cov-2.932712_pt1 | contig 22704 bp, 24 predicted proteins | sample MGYA00510128_ERZ791930 | MGnify/ENA primary metagenome ERZ791930 (study PRJEB30046, sample SAMN00792057) | human gut metagenome | study: EMG produced TPA metagenomics assembly of the A metagenome-wide association study of gut microbiota in type 2... | reverse complement strand
ACTTATTTTATCAAAGGAGGATTTTTCTTTTCACAACTATAAGCTTTCCTGAACCACGCACATATCGCGAGTTTTTTCCTTATAAGAATAAATATTTTTTTAAATCTTCAAAAACGTACTATTTTACTTGATCAGCAATATCTTTTGCTTTATTAGAACTTAAACCTACCAGTGCGGCAACTTCTAAAATTTCTTTCATTCCTGGATTCTTACCGTTACCATGCACAGTAGTAGCATGCTCTCCACCAATCGAATTGCTATAGGTCAAATCATAAGCTGGTGACCACTGCTAATTTTTTTGTCCTTCATCATAAAGGAAACTAAAGTTTTTAGAATGATCGTCCCTGTTATGCGCAAAAACATTGAAGCACATCAATCTATATAATTTTTCAACTTGTGAAAAATCCTTGCTTAGATTCAGTGTCAATTTCATCAGTATGTCATAATCAAGATTCGGTATCCGATGAGATGTTTCCAAAATCCCTGCTGCCGATTCATATGTATACGCTGAACACAGCCTTGCATATCCTTTTTACGGTCAAATCTTTTTACTCCAAAATATCCGCCGCAGGTTTTAGAAGGAAATAATTTAGTTTCCGGCATTTCAATACCACATCGTCTGGCACAAAGAGAATATTCATACTCCTGTACACCTATATCGCTGCCATCTTCTCTTGCAGGGAATTTTATAATCCAATCTTCACCGTCAATCTCAGTTAAAATCTTCGGTCTGGCACCACCTGAAGAACCGCCTAATCTGAAAAGCTCATCAAGATTCTCTGAATAGTCACTGGCAAAAATAGCTGCACACTCATTGGAAAGTTTATCTAAGTCGAGCTTGCTTGCCGGTGTTTCAAAATGATAATCCGGTTCATAAGTCAAAGCCCCCATACCGGATGCACCAACAATAGCCAGTCTATCTATTGCTGATAATGTTGCTGGATTAATCTTGTTTTTAAGTAAGATTCTATCTACAAGCAACCTACCCCAACCATCAGGCAAACTATCAGCAAACACTCCATATAGTCCATCGAATGGATATAGTTATAAAAACTTTTTTTACAACGCCAATGAATATGGACTAATGCTAAAACCTTCAGCTAACCATTCAGTTGTATATTCAAAAGCAGCAAGATAGTTTTTATATGCCGCCATGGTACCGACCTGCCTGCTTTTATAAAAGACTTTTAATTCATTAATCTTTTGCATTTTTTATCTCATCAATAGACTAAAACGGTACATCAGTAAAAAGATTTTTCATTTCATCGTCTATCTCCAAAGCAATGGCAATCTTGGTTAAAGAAAGCAGTGATATTTCTCCGCTTTGCTCAAAACGTTTCACAGACCCAAGGCTTACTCCTGACTTCTCGCCTAATTCTTTCTGTGAAATCTTGCGTCTTTTGCGAATAGCACGGATACGCTCAGCTATTTTTTATTAACATCTCCCGGTGTTGTTTCATTAAACAAAAAATCCAAGTTATTCATAGCTATTATTTTAGCTTATTTATATTATTTTTGCAATTAACAGCTAATATATTAGTCATTATTTAATAGAGCTTGCTGGTAAATATTGACCAACCCATAATAATTCATCACTTTAGGAAATTGATTTCCTGGATGCCAATAATCTAATATTAGTACATCGTGATTATTAAGAGTAATATGATAAGACAAATTATCATTGTGTACGGTTTTGATATTTTTTCCCAAAATTTCAATTAATGAATCTATTGTATAACCACAAACTATTATAGTCGGATCATATATTTCTAATTGTTGAAGCAAAAATTTTTTATCTAATTTTGCATAGTTTAAGATATCTTCATAATCAGAAGATTTTTCACCTTTACTTTTTTTCACATTAACAACAGCTATGGACTTAATATATTCATTATTAAATTTATTGAACTCAGCATCATTAGAATTATAGGCCTCCAAATGCTCTGCATTTGTATTCAATAAACCTTTTGTCCATAATGAAACATTTCGCCATATACCTTCAATAGAATCATCCTTAATCAGATAGTCATTAATTAAGCTCCATCCGTTATTACCACCATAAGCTTCTTTCAGTAGAAATAAAGGTCTGACTTCTCGCGCAAACCATTTTTCAGGACATACAACACCGTCTTCCACAAAAATTTCATTTGTATGGTGTTCCGTATTTTTCCATTCAGCAAATAACTCTTCTATTCTTTACTGATATTCTCTTACTTTACTTTCAACAGTTGTCATAACAACAAGCCTCCACTACGCTTTATATGATTCCATTATAATATATTTTGATAATTCGACAAAATGAATTTATAAAACTGATATGCCATTTTCTTATGCTGCAATCTGAATATCTTTACTGTGCTTAACCATCCTGCCATACGGACAGTTCTCAGCTACAGCGCAGTAATCTCGGCAGTTAGTAATCTTTTTGGAAACTTCTTTATTATAGCCGTATTTGAGTATCAGTTGATAAATACTAAAAATATTAGTGTTATTCTAAGACGTCGTTAATTTTGATAAATAAGTCTGCTCTATCCTTACTGCAAAAAATAGTATTATTACTGCAATAATTGGCCATCGTATTCTCTCTTTTCAAGGCAAAAATAATAAAAATGCGTCAGATAAACCTGACGCATTTTTATTAATACTTACTATTATTTTCTTTTTTTCTGCGTGAACCCAGTTCAGCCAGCAATTCGGAAGGTGAAATATTATGATATGCCAACAATACAAGGCAATGATACCATAAATCAGACATTTCATATACAACTTCACCATTATTATTATTTTTAGAAGCAATTATTGTCTCTGCTGCTTCTTCGCCAACTTTTTTAAGTATCTTATCCTGCCCGGAAGTAAATAAATATTTTGTATAGGATTTTTCTCCGCCATGAATACCCTTCTGCTGAATAACATCATACAGTTCGTTTAAAATAGCAGAAGTTATCTGACCATTGACTGCCGGCAAATTATTTTCTCTCCATAAAATATTATGGAAACAGCTATATTCACCTGTGTGGCAGGCAGAGCCAGTTTGCTTTACTTGTAAAAGCAAGCTGTCACCATCACAATCATATTTTATGTCTACTACCTTCTGTACGTTGCCACTGGTAGCTCCTTTATTCCACAGTTCCTGACGACTGCGACTCCAAAACCAAGTATATCCGGTTTCTACTGTACGCTGCAATGACACGGCATTCATATAAGCTAACATCAACACCTTACCTGTAGTAGCATCCTGTATTACTGCGGGCACCAGACCTTTTTCATCAAATTTAATCTTCGTAAAATCTACCTGCATTATAATCTCACCTCTACACCATGTTTATGCAAATATTCTTTTACCTGTCTGACAGTAAATTTTCTGTAATGAAACACAGAGGCTGCCAGTACTGCATCAGCAATACCATTCTGCAGTACGTCATAAAAATCCTGCAGCCTACCAGCACCACCAGAAGCAATCACAGGTACATTTACTGCCTTACTGATTGCTTCTGTAAGCTCTATATCATAACCATTTTTTGTACCATCAGCATCCATACTGGTCAGTAAAATTTCCCCTGCTCCTAATTCTACCCCTCTTTTAGCCCATTCTATTGCATCAAGTCCTGTAGGCACCCGACCGCCGTTAACATAAACTTCCCATTTTTGCGGTCCGATCTTTTTAGCATCTATTGCCAAAACAATGCATTGATTGCCAAATTGCCTCGCTCCCTCAGCTATTAGCTGAGGATTTTTTACAGCAGCTGAGTTAACAGAAATCTTATCTGCACCTGCTCGCAATGTTTCTTTAATATCATCAACGCTTCTGATGCCGCCGCCGACAGTAAGCGGAATAAAGACTTTGCCCGCAACCTTTCGGATAACTTCAAGTAATGCTTTTCGCTTTTCTACCGAAGCACCAATATCCAGAAAAACAAGTTCATCAGCACCGGCATTATCGTAAAACTCAGCTAATTCTACAGGATCTCCGGCATCGCGCAGTTCAATAAAATTTGTCCCTTTTACAACTCTGTTGCCTGCCACATCAAGGCAGGGAATTATTCTCTTTGTCAGCATCTTTTTTCACCTGCCAGCTTTATCGCTTCTTCCAGTTTTACTGCTCCTGTATAAATAGCCTTACCTATGATGCAGCCGCTGATACCTTGCTTCTCATACGGCAGCAGACGTCTAATATCTTCCAGCGAAGCTACGCCACCAGAAGCAATAACAGGAATACCGGAACATACAGCTATTTCTGCTGTTGCTTCTGCATTAACGCCGCTCAAGGTTCCATCCCTGCTGATATCTGTAAAAATAATAGCAGCAACGCCATAGTCAGCTAAAGAACAGGCCAGATCTGTTGCCTTCACCTGGCTGTTTTTCCCCCAGCCATCGACAGCAACATAACCATCTCTGGCATCAATGCCTACCACTATTCTCTCTGGAAACTTTTTACAGGCCTCGGCAACCAACTGTGGATTGCGTACTGTTGCACTGCCAAGTATAACCCTGTTTACTCCTAAATTAAGCCAGTTTTCTATATTTTCCATACTGCGAATACCGCCGCCTAGCTGTACAGGAATATTCACTACCTCAATAATACTTTTAATAGCTGCCATGTTCTGGCTCACACCGGCAACAGCACCATCAAGGTCTACAACATGCAAAAACTCTGCTCCCTCATTTTTCCATCTTACTGCCATTGCCGCCGGGCTGTCAGAAAATATCGTTTCTTTAGCAAAATCGCCTTCCGTCAAGCGTACACATCTACCACCTCTAAGATCAATTGCCGGATAAATCCTCATAATTTCCACTCCTTAAATGCCTGCAGCATTTTTAGTCCTACTTCGCCTGATTTTTCCGGATGAAACTGCAATGCCTGAATATTATCACGACCTACAGCAGCTGTTATTTCAGTACCATAATCGCATACGGCTGTAATAATATTACTGTCTTCCGGTACAGCATGAAAGCTGTGCACAAAATAAACATAACTTCCATCCGCTGCAGCAGTCAAAGTTGAGGCTGCTTTCAGTTTCAGTCTGTTCCAGCCCATGTGCGGAACCTTATACTCAGTAGTTAATCTTTTTACTGCACCTTTAAAAATACCTAGTCCAGCTACTCCAGGACTTTCCTCGCTGCTTTCAAAAAGCAGCTGCATACCCAGACAAATACCTAAAAATCCCTTACCGCTTTTTATGTGCTTAATCAGTTCAGGCACTAAACCAGTCGCCTGCAAGTTCTTCATACAGTCGCCAAACGCACCTACTCCTGGCAGGATAATTTTTTCAGCAGCAGCTATAATTTTTTTATCTGCTGTCACTATCGGCACTGCTCCTACAGCTTCTACCGCTTTGCTGACGCTGTGCAGGTTGCCCATTCCATAATCAATTATCACGATTTCATTTTTCATAATACACCTTTGCTGCTCATCACACCTTTAACTCTGCTGTCTAAAGCTGCCGCCTGCGCTACAGCACGTGCAAAAGCCTTAAAAACAGCTTCAATAATATGATGAGTATTTTTTCCGTATAAAATTCTTATATGCAGCGTCATTTTTGCTTCATTAGCAACAGCTCTGAAAAACTCTTCCGTCATTTCTGTATCATAGTTTCCCAGTTTACCTGATGGTATTTCTCCCTGCAGCACAAGATAAGGTCTGCCGGAAAAATCCAATACAACCTGTACCAAAGCTTCATCCATGGGTATAAAGCACTCGCCATAACGATGCATGCCAACCTTGTCACCGATAGCCTCATGAAGCAGTTGTCCTAAAACAATACCACAATCTTCAACAGTATGATGACAATCTACATCAAGATCACCTTTAGCCTGCATATTAAGGTTGCAAAAACTATGCTTAGCAAAAAGTGTCAGCATATGATTCAGAAATCCAACACCGGTATCAATCCTGCTTTCTCCCTCGCCATCTAATACCAGCTCTGCTGTTATCTGTGTTTCTGCCGTTTCTCTCACAATCTTGCTGCTGCGCATATTCACACATCCTCGCATAATTTTCTCATTACATCTATAATCCGTTGATTTTCCTGCGGCAAGCCTATACTGATGCGTAAGCAGCCGCGTAAATTCTTATTAGTACTATAATCACGCACCAGAATACCGGCTTCTTTCAATTTTTCAAAAATAAACTTCCCGCTGTTCATCCTGTCATCCTGTAAATCTTTACCATATATTTTCTTATATTTTTCAGACATTTTCGCTGCCATGCTTCCGTCCGCATAAAAGGTCACAAAATTAGTTGCAGACGGATATACATTAAATCCTAACTGACGCAAACATTCAGCCAGTTCTTCTCTCATTGTTACAGTTTCGCTGATTCTTGCAGCATAAAGCTCTCTGTAAGAATATACTGCCTCTGCTGTCATCAGAGTATAAGCATTGACTCCATACGGCAGCATAGCTTTCTTCAGCGCCTTAATCAGCTCTTCTGGCCCTAAGCCATATCCACAACGCATGCCTGCAAGTCCATAAGCTTTGGAAAAAGTCCGCAAACAAATAACATTATCGTATTCTTGTAAAAGACTTACTGCAGAATTCTTTCCGGCAAATTCAATATAGGCTTCGTCAATAACTACCGGACAATCTACTGCTGCAACAATAGCGGCAATATCCACTAAATCATTATAGTTGCCGGTGGGATTATTGGGGTTACATAAAATAAGCAAATCAGGTTTAACTTCAGCTGCTGTTTTTAACAAGGCGTCCTTATCAATATATCCCCTGTCATCAAGATAGTATGGATATACTTCGCTTTCCGACAATTGCACATACACTTCATACATAGAAAAGGATGGTATGGGTACCATAATTTTTCTGCCGCTGCCGCCAAAAACCTGGCAAACTATTCGCAGAAGTTCACTGGAGCCATTGCCAATAATTACATTTTTTGCCTGCAGATTAAAACTCTTTGCCAGCTGCGTGCATAAATTCTCTGCCTGAATCTGGGGATATCTGTTAAATGCAAAAGTCTGCATTTGTTTTTCCAATTTCTGCAAAACCTGCTGCGGCAAAGGCAAATTACTTTCATTAGCATTAACTACTATTTCAGCATCCGTATTTTCCACATGATATGTTTCCAGTTTGGCAATACTTTCTCTAACTCTGATATTCTTCATCATTTATTCTTTCTCCACACGTTTACGAATAGCATTTGCATGTGCCTGCAGCCCTTCTGCCTCCGCCATAACAATAATATCATCTGCCACAGCAGTAAGAGCTTTATCAGTATATGCTATAATGCTCGTTTTCTTCATAAAGGTTTCAACATTCAGTACAGAATAAAACTTAGCTGTACCACCTGTAGGTAAAATATGATTAGGTCCTGCGTAATAGTCTCCCAAAGGTTCCGGCGAATATGCACCTAAAAAGATAGCGCCCGCATTGCGGATAAAAGGCAGTAATTCAAAGGGAGCTTTAGTCATAATTTCCAAATGCTCCGGTGCTGACATATTAGCCATGGCAACAACTTTTTCCATACTATCTGCCAAAATTACTTTTCCCTGCCCTTCAAGAGAAACAGCAGCTATACCCTTACGGGGTAAAGCTTCCAATTGTAACTCCAGTTCCTGCATAGTATCATGCGCGACCTGCTCGCTGTCCGTAACTAGGATGGCACTTGCCAGCGGATCATGCTCTGCCTGACTTAAAAGGTCAGCTGCAAGATAACGCGGGCTAGCGCTCTCATCCGCAACTATCAAAATTTCGCTCGGTCCCGCCAGCATATCTATATCACAATGACCATATACTGCTTTTTTGGCTAAGGTAACAAATATATTTCCAGGCCCGGTAATTTTTTCTACCTTGGGTACTGTTTCTGTACCAAAAGCCATAGCAGCAACTGCCTGTGCACCACCCATCTTGTAAATATCTGTAATTCCTATTTCTTTAGCTGTTACCAGCACATAAGGATTTACTTTACCATCTTTTCCCGGCGGTACAGCCATTACAATCTTAGGTACACCGGCAACTTTAGCAGGACAGGCATTCATAATAACCGATGAAGGATAAGCAGCTGTACCGCCAGGTACATAGATGCCTACCGAATCAAGAGGCGTTACTTTCTGCCCCAGCATTGAACCATATTCTCTGTTAGTCAGCCATGTTTTTGCTCTTCATGAAAACGTGTAACATTAGCAATAGCCTTTTTGATAGCTGCAATTACTTCCGGCTTTACCACTGCTTCTGCTTCTCTAAATTCCTCTTCTGAAACCCTGATGTTATCTGCATTAAGTTCTGCTTTATCAATAAGTTTAGTGTAGTAGAACAGTTTGTCATCTCCACCGATTCTTACATCATTTACGATACGTTCTACAACCTGAGCTGCCGTCAATGGCTCGCCAAACATTTCCGTGACTCCAGCTTGTACACCTGGAGAAAGAGTACACTCATCAAAAGCCTTCTTCTTCATCAATGCAGCAACTTCAGCTGCAGTCATTTTTCTTGCATCTATAAAATTCATCTGCTTAACCTTCTTTCAAAACTTCCCTTAAATCTTCTGTTAAACGTGATATCCTGTCAAACTTTAATCGGAAACTTGCTTTATTGGCAATCAATCTTGATGTTGCCGTAAAAATGGAAGCAACCTCTGTAAGATTATTTTCCCGCAAAGTAGTACCTGTTTCTACAATATCAACTATAAGCTCACTCAATCCTACAATCGGCCCCAATTCGATAGAGCCGTTCAGCTTGATAATTTCAGTCTGAATACCCAGCTCATCAAAATATCGTTTAGCACAATTAGGATATTTGGTAGCCACTCTTAAATGCGCATAATCCTCCAGCTTCGTCAATCGCTTTGCTTCTGGTACTGCCAGCATTAGTCTACATTTACCAAACTTAAGGTCTAATAATTCCACTATATCCTTATTTTCTTCCGCCAAAACATCTTTACCTATAATTCCTAAATCAGCAGCACCATATTCTACATAAGTCGGTACATCTACGGTCTTGGCAATAATGAATTTTACCTTAGCTTTTTCATTAACAATAACCAGTTTACGGGAATCCTCCAAAAGATTATCGGCACTATAGCCAACCTTTGCCAAGAGCTTAACTGCTTTATCAAACAGCTTGCCTTTCGGCAAGGCAATAGTAATATATTCGTCCATAAACTTTCCCCCTCAAACATAGACCAAACTGCAGCAGCAATTACTGCTTACCTGTTCCGCAGCCTGCTGCAACGTCATTGGCTCTACAGCCAGTTTTACACTGCGTCCTTCTTTTCGCAGGGCATCAGCTTTTACTATAGCCTGTACAATATTTCCTTCTCCCCACGCCACAAAAACATCCCAACGTCTGCTGCAATCAAGTGCACCCTGCCTTTCCAAAGCAAGAATGATGCGCTCAATTCCCAAAGCAAAACCAGTAGCAGGGCAATCTATACCAAATTTATCCATCATTCGGTCATAACGGCCTCCACCAGCTACTGAAAAGCCTAATTCTGGCAAATAAATCTCAAACAGCATTCCCGTATAATAATCAAGAGATCTGTTCAATCCCAAGTCAAAGCTTACATAATCACCATAACCATATGCTTTTACTAAATTATATATCTGTCTCAAGTCGTCCAAAGCTTTGCTTACCTTTTTACCTTGCAGTGCAGTAGCCAGCTCATCTAAAAGTTCCTGCTTTCCTTGCAGAAAAAGTAATCTGCTGAATATATTTTGCAGCTGACTGCCTGCTTCAGTTAACGAAGCAGTTATTTCTTCCATAGCAACAGCATCATGTCTGCGAAGATTTTCCTTTACACTCCTTATCTGCTCTGGATCGAGTCCTGCATCACGACACAATCCATCAATAAAGCCAATATGTCCCAAACTGATAGTAAAATTTTTAATTCCGGCTGCTTGCAGACTTTCAGCAGCCAATACAATTACCTCTGCATCAGCAGCGGCTCCGCTTGCACCAAAAAGCTCTACACCAGCCTGTTCAAACTCACATTGTTTGCCAGCCTGGATATTTTCATATCTGTACAAGCTTGCCAGATAACATAATCGTTTAATTTTATTCTCATCTTGCAGCCTGTTAGCAGCCACTCTGGCAATTGGCGCAGTCATATCATTTCTTAATGCAAGCAAATTATTATTACGGTCAAAAAAACGAAAATCACTTTCCTTATCAGTAATCTTAAAAATGTCTGCATATTCAAAGCTGGGAGTTTTAACCTCATCGTAACCCCATTTGCAGAAAACATTGATAATCTTATTTTCTATAGCCCGTCTTATTTTCATCTCTCCAGGCAAAATATCTTTAGTTCCATAAGGTATTTCGTATATTTTCCTCTCCACCATAATCCCCCCAATAGCACTTTAATTATTTAGTACTTTATCACTTATTTATTTAAAGTAAAGGAATCTGTAAATAAATTTTTTCAATGCAAAAATTATTCTTTTTTCTGTAATTTATTTTACAAATCATTAAATTTGTCGAAATATTTTTATCATTTCAGTATAAGTAATCATTGTTACATTATCATACTCCTTTACTTTTTCTATCTATTTTTATTAAAGCCGATTAAAAAACATATAAATATGAAATGTAAAATTCCCAAGTAAGTACTGTACTTACTTCCTTTGTATAACTATAAGTATTTTTTACCTATGCTTATATTCTGCAAACAAAAAAGCAGTCAGCAATTAACTGACTGCTTTTTACATGATATATAGATAATATTTTACAAAACAAATTTCATTTCTACGCCTTTGGATTCTGCTGGCAAATGAGTTCTTTCTTGATCTGATTCATCGAATTCTATAGGATTAAAATTATCTATTTCAGCAAAAAGCTCAATAAATTCTTCTAAACTCATTTGATGCTCTGCTAATTTTTTATTAGTTCCATACTCTTCTGCAATTTTCTTTACTTCTTCTAATGGTTTTAATATTAAACCAAAAACATGCGTGCCTCTACCAGTCTTAGTTAATACATACTTTTCATAACCAAACCTACTGTCCCTTTCAACAATTGCTGCACTTTTGCGAATAAGCCTTTCAAGCTGTAAATTATCTCTAATGTAATTATTGATAACATTGCTGGATTCCTTAATTCCTCTAGCTAACTTATAGAATTCCCCAAAGGCCCCTCCAAAGTTTTTAATGCTGTTGCATTTTCTGCTGTAATTTCCATCTTCTGTATCGTATTCAACACTAATACAACAATCTTTGATAAAAATCTCAGCATAATTTAATTTCGGCATATCATCATTTTGATTAGCATTTTTACTTAAAAGTAAATCTATGCCATATTTAACAACATTAGTCAACATAAAGGATCTTTCATATAGGTTCAGCTGCATTTTACTATGAAAAACAGTAGCATCTGGTGGTAATTTTTGCGATAACTGGATACACTGGTATTTTAAATCTTTTAATTCATTAAATCTACTGTCATCATTAGTAATAAAAACATAGTGTTGGTCAGAGGTATAAACCTGTTTACCCAAATACTTATGTTTTGTTGTAATCTCACTACGAGAATTCAATTTTAACAATTGATCATATCTATTTTCATCAAATTTATCAAATCCTTTAATAACAGAAGAAACATTAACGATAATTCCAGCTAACTGATCATCTATAAATTTACTTATATTTTCTGATGAACATAAGCTTGATAAAGAATAATCAGAATCCGAAACAATTATATCTGTAAAATCTATGACAAGGAAGCAACTATCTTTAACGAGAAAGGTAAATGATTTATTGAGAAGTAAGTTTTTCTTTAATATAATTTACAGTTTTTGCAGTATGAATTCCTGTAGCAACAATGTCATTGTAATTTATTGGATAAACCTTCCCCTCTTTTACTGCTTTTATATTATGAAAAACAGAATCATTCATTTTTTCAAGTGCAATATTTTTTTCTATATCTTTTCCATGATATACGACAAAAACTATATCAGCTTCACTTTGCATCAGTTTTTCAAGGCTTATGAACGGATATCCGTAATCAATAACATCACCGCCTAGTTTGGTTATGATATCCCCGCTTAATAAGTTTTTACCAAAAACTTCTATGTTTCCGTTAATAAATTCCACTACTAACACTCTAGGATGCAATGTATCTATATTATTTTCTGTAGCCATTACCCTTTCTATTTCTTTATTCAATTTATTAGCAATATCTTCTTTACCAAAAATTTTACCCATATTACTTATAAAGTTCTTTTCACTTTCAATAGTACATTTTGGAAAATTACCTAATGATGGAATCGGCCCTGAAGCATCCTGAATATAAGTCATCACTCCGTTATTAGACCAAAACATATTATTGCCTAAGACTTTATCATCAAAAAATCTTCTCTGCGCTAATATAAAATCAGGTTTTAATTCTATAGCAGCTTCTTGCGAAATACTGGCAGTATATATTTTAGCTTGAGGTAATTCTTTAGTATATTTTTCTTTATCGTATGTATTTGTTAAAATCAAAGTTGAAATTTTACTGCCTTCGCCAAAAGCAATGAGTGTATCCGCAGCATTATTTCCACATACTATAATATTTTCCGGTACATGTTCAACTGAAAAACTCCTCTTAGTACCATCAAAATTAAAATTTTCAATAGTTTTCGTTGATTTGTCAGTATTTTGTTCTGATATATCTGGCAAAAATCTGCAGCCACTAATTATAAAAACAAATAACAGTATTATACAAATTATAAATTTTTTCATTTTTCACCTAAAGAAAGGCATATCATATTGATATGCCTTTTTATTACGATTTTAGAAACTATAGTTCATACCCACTAAAAATGTTCTGCCCTGTGTATAATACAAACTACTGCTTGTATCAGCATTGCAAATATCTTTTCTATCAAAAATATTATTTACATCAAAAGTCAATTTAACATTACTATTTAATCTATGACCTACATGTAAGTTAGATATCAATAGAGGTGAATCTATCTTAGTTGCAGTAAATTTACCATTGTTTTTACCATTAATTACTCTATCACCCCAATAACTAAATTTGAAAGAAGCATCAGTATCCTTATTAACATAAGTAAGCCCTCCATTAATTTGATATCTGCCTAACGCATCAACCCAATTATCTCCTTTCTGATATCTTCTTTGCGGATTAGAAAATACTGTTCCAAAGTTATAAGAGAAATGGTTATCTAAATCTCTTTCATACCTTACTTCAATACCAGTATTTTTATATTCAGAAACATTTATGGGAGTAGATAATCCATTACCCAAGTCCATGGATGCAATCTGATTATCAACATTTGTTTTAAACACAGCAATTGTTGCTCTAGCATCGCCAGTATCATATTTATAACCTACTTCATAATTTACTCCCTTTTCAGGTTCCAAATCTGGATTCGGTTTAATCATACCACTAGAATAATATAAGTTTCTGAAATTAGGCATTCTAAAAGATTTACCGGCACTTACATAAACAGAATTTTCATCGTCGATTTTTGTTATTAGCTGAGCCTGAGGTAAGAATTCACTATAATTGTCATTATTAAAATCTGCAAAATGTTGACGTGCACTTATAATCAAATCCGTAGCTTCACTTAACTTTTTATCATATTGGCCATAAATTGAATATTCATCTGAATTATAAGAATCATTTTTATCATTTAATGCACCATCTTTATTTTTAAATTTTTCTCTTTCATCTTGCCATATTTCATGTTTATATTCAGTACCTATCAAAAACTTATCTGTATCTGTTCCAAATTTATATTTACTATTAAAACCGTATACCCTTTGTGTACTAAGTTCCCATTCTCTTTGAATTTTATTATCTACGAATCTATAATCAGGATTATCGACATCTCTTTGATTATAATAAAGAACAGTATCAAAGTCTTTATTAGCATAATTTAACTGTACATAATGTTCTTGATCATCATAATCAAAGTGTTGTAAAAGCCCAGTTTTTCCTTTAACTGCATTATAATTTAAAGAATAATCTTTTTTATTAAAATAATAGTTTAACTTTACATTATCGTTAAATTTATAATTTACACCAAAAGTATCTTTTTTACTATCTCCAAAAGAAATTTTATATTTAGTATCAGATCCCCAAACACTGCTATTAGATGCTTCTTTGACACTCAAGTTTTCTGTTGCACCATATGCATCATGGCCGACAAAAATATTTGCTTTACCTGCATTGATGGTAGCATTATATTTCCTTTGTCCTTCATTACCTACAGCAATATTTATTCCATTTTTATATTCGTCTTTAGTAATTATATTAATAACTCCACCAAAGGCACTGCTTCCATACAATACAGCGCCACCGCCTTTTAATACTTCAACTTTTTCTACTTGCTCAAGTTGAATATTATCCAGGTGATTTACACCATTAAATGATACGGAAACACCATTTAATAAAATTAAAGTACCATTATCAACCCCACGTAAGGTAGCTTTACTTGAATTGGTAATCCAGTTTTGTCCATGTGGTCCCATTTGAGTAAAGTATATCCCACCTTTATATTTCAATGCATCAGCAACATTAGTAGCTCCGGTCTTCTTCAAATCTTCTCCTGAGTAAACATTAATGTCAGCTGGTGTTTCTAAATTACTTTTTTCATAACCATTGGCTGTAACATTAATTCCATCTAACGCAAAAACAGGAGTATCATTATTTGCTGCCAAAACATTTTGCATCATAAGTGTTAATGTACTTACAACCAAACTACATAAAACTGATTTTCTCATAGCACACCTCTCTAAAAAACAAAAAACTTTTCTGCAATTAAACAGAAAAGCCCACAACTTTTATGCCTTTCTGTCGTTCGCAGAATTTACAACATATAACTTTAGGCAGTTCTTCTGGCTCTGCTTCATCGCTTACCTTGCCTTCCCAGTTTCCCAGTGACATATTAAGGCTTACTCTGCATTACAGCGGCGGGACCGCACAGGTTTTACACCTGTTTTTCTATTAAGTATTACTACACCTAAAGTTTCAATATTATTTTTTGATAATTATTACTATAATATGAATTCTACTACTATTTTCTATCCTCGTCAATATATATTACCATTTACTTTTCTATCGCTTTTATTACTTATTATCATTTTATTTATGTATTGACATCATTTTCTTATAGTGCTACTATCTTAATCAAATAATGTATTTTTTAAACATAGGTATTACAATTGTTAAATCGTTCAAACGATGCGGTCCCGCCGCTGTCATAAGGCTCTGCCTTTCAGCCAGCAAACAGCCTGTGTTTTCCAATCCTGCGAGAGATATGGAGAGGAAGATGGCCTTATTTTGCCTTCCCTGTCTTATTATGCGGGAAGGTATTTTTATTTTCAGGAGGCAATTATTGATGAATGCAATTACGGAAACCTTGATGTACTTTCACAAAGGCGGTCTTGTTATGTGGCCGCTGTTATTTTGTTCTTTAGCTGTTATTTCTATTGCTATTGAACGTTACCTGTACTACAAAACAGTAGACTCAGGTACCGCTTTTACAGAAAGTTATTGCTCACTTTTGTCTAAAAATGATTTAGTTCAGGCTTCTGAAACAGCAGCAGCTCATTCCGGACAATGTGCATTCATCATTGCAGAAGCGCAAAAAGCTAAGCTTCACGGTGCAGCATTGGAAGGCTTTCTTGAAAGTCAGGCCGGTCTTTTTATTGCCAAGCTGCGTAACAAACTTGATTATCTGAGTATTATCGTTACTCTTTCTCCCCTTTTGGGCTTACTTGGTACTATCATCGGCATGATTGGCGCCTTCAGTATTTTTAATGTACAGGCAGGTGCTCCCCTTGCTATTACCGGAGGTATCGGTGAAGCTCTTATTGCTACTGCTACCGGTTTATGCGTTGCTATTATGTCCTTATGCGCACATTCTTATTTTGCTCATCGTATGGATAATATGATTACTAATATGGAGCAATGCTTTTCTGCTCTTATCGAGGCTGAAAAAAGAGGTATTGAAAAATGAAGCTTCGTGACGTACGTAACCGAAAAGCACCGGAGTTAAATATTATCCCTATGATAGATATTATGTTTTTCCTGCTCGTATTTTTCATGCTCAGTACTATGTATATGATTGATTTAAAAACCATACCTGTTAAACTGCCGCAGGCAGCTAATGCTGCAACAGATACTGCTTCTACTTTTGCAGTTACTATGAAAAATGACGGCAGTATTTATCTTGGCGATGCACAGACAGATATCCAGTCACTGCTTATGCAGGCATCTATCGAGCAAAAAAATAACAGCTCTTTTGCTGTTGTAGTACGAGCAGAAAAAGATGTTGATTATGGCAAGGTTATCGCTTTAATCGATAAATTAAAAGGAGCTGGTGTAACCCGCTTTGGTTTAGCTACTGATGGAGCTGATGGTAATGGATAGTAAAAAACGCAGAAATATCAGCTGGGGCGGTTCTGTTTTATTTCATATCCTCATCGTCTTAGTTATTGCTTTTACAGGTATTCTGCACAGCCAGCAGTTAAAAGAAGATATTGTGGAGATAGCCTTTGTTGGCGGCGGAGGCGGTGGCGGCAGTGATGTCTCAGAAAATGTTATTGCTGATGAAATATCAGGTGAAGAAGTAACTACCTTGCAGGAAGAAATTCCTGTGAAAGATGCGATAACAGAAAATACTACGACTGCTAAACAGTCACCTATGCAAAAAAATATAACTAAAAAGCAAATCGCTGCCGGAAAATCCTCGTCTGGCCGAGGTACTGGTATTGGCAGTGGTAACGGTTCTGGTATCGGTCCCGGCAGCGGAAGCGGCAGTGGCGGTGGTCATGGTTCCGGACACGGTACTGGTACTGGCAGCGGCATTGGTCCTGGCAATGGTATTGCCTCTAATCCTGCTATACCACCAAGAATCATAAAAAGTGTTCAGCCTGTTTATCCTATGGCTGAACGCAATGCCAAAATCGAAGGTACTGCAACGGTAAGGTTTCTCATTAATACGGACGGCAGCGTTGAAGAAGTTATAGTCGTTGCCTCTTCCGGCAACAGCAATTTGGATGCAGCAGCGGTAAATGCCTGCTACAAGTGGAAATTTACCAGTGCCAGGAATATGTCCGGGCAGAATATCCGCTGCTACGCTAATATGCCAATAACATTTAAAATAAGATAACAAGCTTTCTATCAAAAAAAGAGTATCTTTCTTTTCAGAAAGATACTCTTTTTTCTTATTTATTCTTCACTTAATACACCTTATATTATTTCACAAAATGACAAGCTACATAATGTCCTTCATCTATTTTTCTAAGTTGAGGCTTTTCTCTGCGACAGATATCTGAGCACTTTTCACAGCGGCTCTGAAAAGGACAACCACTCGGTAAGTCTAAAGGACTGGGAACTTCACCTTCCAAAGTCTGTATTTTTTCTCCAGGTTTAAAATGTACTTTAAATACAGCCTTTAAAAGCGCCTGTGAGTAAGGATGTACAGTATGTCCATCAATTTTACCTTTTTCAATAATTTCTACTACGTTACCCAGATACATTACAGCCACCTGATGGCACATTAGATCAACAAGTCCTATATCATGACATATAAATATAAAAGTTATTCCCTGCTCTTTCTGGAGCTTTACAAGCAGTTCACATACTTTTCTCTGTACGGAAACATCAAGTGCACTGGTAGCCTCATCACAGATAATAATTTCAGGATTCAAAGATATAGCTCTCGCAATGCCTATACGTTGTCGTTGACCGCCACTCATACTGTGCGGATACCGATCCTTAAAATCTGTCGGCAGTTCTACCAAACGAAGTAATTCTTCTGCCTTGGCATCAACCTCGCTATCCTTAATCATTCCAAAATTTTTCAGCGGCTCACACAGAATATCCTTTACCTTCATTTTCGGATTAAATGCTGCTGTAGGATCTTGAAAAACCATCTGTATTTTTCGCCTGTTCTGACGAGCTTGTTCACCTTTAGCCTGTAATAAGTCCTGTCCGTAAAATAATACTTGCCCTCCATCCGCAGGATGAATCTGCATTAGCGTACGTACCAATGTGCTCTTTCCGCAGCCGCTTTCACCGATAATGCCAAGTGTCTGCCCTTTATATACGCGCAGACTGACATTATTGCAGGCAGTTAAAGTTTTTCCACCCTCAACAGCAAATTTTTTGGTAAGATTTTTAACCTCCAAAATTACCTTCGGTTCAGTATAAGCAGTATGTTTCTCATTCATAATACTTCTTACCTCCCATTACAGGTACCGAAGCAAGTAGCTCCTTGGTATATTCATGCTGCGGATTTCCAATAATATTCTCACGAAGTCCGCTTTCAACAATATGCCCGTCTTTCATAACGATTATTTTATTAGACATATAGGACGCTACACCAAGATTATGCGTAACAATAATAACTGCCGCATTGAACTCGTTACGTACATCCACAATCTGACGAATAATCTGTGCCTGCGTAGTTACATCAAGAGCACTCGTAGGCTCATCAGCCAGCAGAATTTTAGGCTGAAAAACCATTGCTATTGCTATACCTACACGCTGCCGCATACCACCAGATAACTCAAACGGATAACTGTTCATAATATTATCAGGATTTGGAAGCCGCACATCATCCAGCATGGCAACAGCCATTTTATAGGCGTCTGCTTTAGAAATATTCGGCCTATGAGCAATAATGTAATCTATAAACTGTTTGCCAATTTTTCGGATAGGATTAATCATATTCCCACTATCCTGAAAAATCATGGACATCTCTTCACCGCACATTTTACGCCAGTCATCAGCAGTATTACCTAGTACACTACGACCTTCAAATAGAATGTCTCCGCCACTTACATGCCCGTTTCCCGGCAAACATCCCATCAGAGCACGAATCACAGTAGTTTTGCCGCTACCGCTCTCACCTACAATAGAAAGTATTTCTCCCTTTTCAAGTGAAAAACTGGCTTTATCTACTGTTATTTTATTTCCGTAGCTTATCTGTAAATCTTTTACTTCCAAAAGCATTAATTAACAACACCTTCTTTATTATTGTGCAGGTTTGATATCCTTGGTCAGCCAGTAATAGTCAGCCGGTTTAATATCGGCATCCTGCACAGAAGCCTTACTTACCATATTAGTTTTAGGATAGCCAAAGAACAGAGCTACACCATCATTAAGCAGTATCTGCTGCATCTCAATCATTAAATCACGACGCTTTGCCGGATCAAACTCTACTGCCAGCTGATCGCTCAAAGCATCAAATTCAGGATTGCTGTAACCAGTAGAATTCTGCGGCTGGCTGCCATTAACATTGGTTTTCCAGTACCAGTTGAGATAAACCTCAGGATCGCCGCTGTTAGCAGTAAGGATATTAGAAATAATCAAATCAAACTCACCATTTCTGCGCATCGGATCAAGTACGTTATAATCTACATTTTTCATGTTTACTTTAATGCCGATTTTTTTTGCATCTGCCTGAGTAGCCTCAGCATATAACGGAAGTTCAGCACGTCCACTGTAGTAAACAAAATCAAGTTCCATATTTTTACCGTTTTTATCTACATAACCATCACCGTTAGTATCTTTCCATCCTGCTTCAGCCAACAGTTTTTTCGCACGTTCTACATTATAGCTGTTGGGATCATTCAACTGGTCAAAACCATAATCCAAAGAAGGCGGTACAGGAGCCTTGCCGGGAATAAAGGTATCTTTTAACAGCACTTTATTATAAGTTTCACGATCCAAGCAGCTAATAAGGGCCGCACGTACCTTCGGATCAGCCAAAGGCTTGCCTTCATTCATATTCATCTGAGCAAGTACTGTACGCAGAGAGGCAATCTCAGAAATTTTATAATTATCATTTTTAAACAGATCTAAATCACCTGCAGCAATATTTATCGCAAAGTCTATTTCTCCGGACTGTAAAGCCATGGCACGGGTATTAGGGTCATCAATAGTAGGAATATCTACTGCCTTAAATGGTACTTTGCCATCCCAGTAATTAGGATTTGCAACCATTTCAGCTTTAGACTTGCTGTAGGATTTTACCATATAAGGACCGGTACAAATCGGTCCTTCTTTAGCATAATCACGATCTGTAACCTTAGTATCAATAATGATAAAAAGAGGATCAGCAAGCATTCCCGGCAATGTGGGGACAGGCTTATCTGTTCTGATTATAAGGTTCTGTCCATCAGCTTTGATTTCCGCATAGGTAAAGAAAGACTGTGCACGTGCATTATTTTTAAATGCGCGTTCAATAGATTCCTTAGCAATTTCAGCTGTTAATTTATCGCCATTGGAAAATACTACCTTATCATTAATTTTAAATGTCCATGTCAATTTATCATCGCTAATCTGCCAGCTCTCTGCCAACCAAGGTACGACATTCATTTTATCATCAAATTTAGACAGACATTCACCAAGGCCATAACGCATAACTACCCAACCGAAGAAGTTATCCGTTGGTTCAAGGCTGTCTGCAAAATTAGTTACACCAAATTTAAGTTTTTCACTGGAAACCGGTGCAGCTTTATCATCACCGCAGCCAGCTACAGCCAAAGTCAATAATCCCATCATTGTCGCTACAGCAGCACTTTTGTAAATTTTTTTCATTTGATTACACCCCTTTTACCAATTTAAGTTTATCATTCATTATCTTCCTGCCTTGGATCAAGGACATCTCGCAATGCATCTCCCCAAAGATTAAAGACAACAACAGTCAAAAAAATTGCTAACCCCGGAAATACCATTAACCATGGTGCTGTTTGCAGCTGCTGGCGACCTTCATTGAGCATTAATCCCCACTCCGGAGCAGGCGGCTGACTGCCAAAGCCTAAGAAAGACAAACCCGCAAGTTCCATCATCATAGCGCCTATATCTGCAGCTGCTGTAATAACCATTAGCGGCAAAATATTAGGCAATATATGCTGCCAGAGAATATGCATCGGTTTACCGCCATTGACTATAGCCGCTGTAACAAAATCACGTTTTTTTACTTTCAGGACCATACTTCGTGCTAATCTTGCGTATTTAGTCCATGTTACAATTATCAGCGCTATCATAGCGTTAATAAGGCTGCCACCCAAAATACCTGCAATAGCGATAGCCAGAATCATTCCCGGAAAAGAAATCATCATATCAGCTATACGCATGATAACAATATCGGTTTTCCCGCCAAAATATCCAGCGATAACACCTAAAGAGGTTCCCACGATAAAAATCAACACTACCAAGAGAAGCACACTACTCAAAGAGTAAGCCGCACCAAAAAGCACACGGCTGAAATTATCTCTGCCAAGTTTATCAGTACCAAATAAATGTTCTGATGACGGTGGCAAATAAGCATTAGCCATAATTGCTTCATATGGATCATAAGGCGCAATCAACGGAGCTGCTGCTGCTATTAAAATCAACAATGCCACAAAAAAGCTTGCTATCGCAAAAGAACGATTATTTTTTAAGCCATAAATTATTTTATCCATATTACCTGCCTGCCTTTCTAAGTCTCGGGTCAAGGCGAGTATAGGAAAAATCTACTACCAGATTGATTACCATATACATTAAAGCGATCCATAGCACAATTCCCTGCACCAGCTGAAAATCTCGGTAGATAATAGATTGTACAGCAAGATAACCCAGTCCAGGCCAAGAAAAAACTATTTCAACAACAGCCGCGCCACCAAGCAGATTACCAAAAGATAAACCCAATAATGTAATAAGCGGCAACATGGCATTTGGTAAAACTTCTTTCCAAAGGATATGACTTTCACTCATCCCGCGTGCTCTTGCACCTGCCACATAATCCTGATTCAACTCTTCCAGTACTGCAGTACGAACCTGCCGTGTATATTTAGCTGCCATGACAATTCCCAATGTCAATGTCGGTAAAACCAAATTCTCCAATGATACCCTGCCACCAACAATGGGCAATAAGCGCAGTTTCAGACCAAAAATCCACAACAACATCAGACCCATCCAGAAGTTAGGTATTGATACACCAACAAAGGTAAGTCCTCTTACAAAATAATCAAGAAAACTATTGCGTTTTACGGCAGAATAAATTCCTAAAGGAACAGAAACTACAAGCATAAATGCGGCAGAAGCACCAGCCAGCAGTATTGTTGCCGGTAAAGAATGCATGAGTTCATCAACAACAGGTTTCTTTACCATATAAGAAAATCCCAGATTACCCTGTAATGCCCGTCCTAACCAGTCCAAATACTGGAAGAAAAAAGGTTTATCAAGGCCCAGTTCATGTCGTAAAGCTTCAATTTCTACCTGACTTACCATAATATCCTCGTTACCGGCAATCATCTGCCGTACTGGATCACCCGGAGCCAGCATGACCAGACAGAAAGTAATAAAACTGATGCCTAAAAGTACCAGTAAAATTTCTCCTATACGGTACACAAGCTGTTTATTACTCAAAAGCACCATCTCCTCAATAAAAAAAATCTCTTTCTGCGAAATACAGAAAGAGATTTGAATACTTCTTCACATATACTGCCATAATGCTACTTTACAGAACTATTCATACGCTTTCTGTCCCTCGCAGAAAATACATATATTCTGAGGCTGCGATCTGACTTTGCCCAAAGGCTTCACAGTGGCGTGGCCGTTGCGGATTTACACCGCATTCCCTAATTTACCTCTTCTAAGAGAGCACCTCAGATGATATTTTTATCAAAATATCTCATTGAGTATTTTAGCATGTATTACTATTAACAGTCAAGAATAATAAGCATAATAATACTGTTATTTTATTTACTAAATGGCTATGTCACACCAAACAGTTGATAAATAGCCATTTTT
>ERZ791930.650-NODE-650-length-23314-cov-9.502773_pt1 | contig 23314 bp, 34 predicted proteins | sample MGYA00510128_ERZ791930 | MGnify/ENA primary metagenome ERZ791930 (study PRJEB30046, sample SAMN00792057) | human gut metagenome | study: EMG produced TPA metagenomics assembly of the A metagenome-wide association study of gut microbiota in type 2... | reverse complement strand
AGCGCAGCCACATCCTCGGCGGCGTAGGGCACCAGCGAGCAGGCCGCCATGACCATCTCGCCGGACTCGGTGCGGTACACCGCCACGCCCAGACCGTCCGGGCCATTGAGCGCCTGTTCAAAGTCCTTGCTGCTGACGATGCCCTCCGCGTCTGTACCGCTGGAGGAGGCGATCACGCTGCCGTAGCTGTCCAGCAGCATGAACTCGTATTTGTCCTTATCGGCAAACTGCTCCACCATGCGCCGCAGCGCCAGACTGCGGCTGGCGGCGGCGCTCTGGGCGGTATCGCCGGTATACATTTTCAGCTGACCGGTCACCGAGGAGAACCGCCGATACATGATCTGCTGCACGCTGCTGTAATAGCCCCGGGTGTAGCTGTACAGGAACATCGCCTCCGCCAGCAGCACCACCAGTACGGTGATCAGCAGGTTGCCCTGCAGCCAGCGGCGGGTGATACCGCTCCGCATAACAGTGTCCTCCTTTCGGTGAGTATAAACGATTGGAAATGGCCTCCGCTTATGCTCTGGCCATTTTCAGCGGAAAATTATTTTAAATTTCGCGTTTGTCGCGGCCTGCGGGCCGCTCCAAACGCATTTTCACGGAAGGAGTTTTATTCCTCCCACCGGTAGCCGTAGCCCCACACGGTCATGATGTGGGTGGGGTGGCTGGGCTCGTCCTCCACCTTCATGCGCAGGCGGCGGATATTCACATCCACGATCTTTACATCGCCAAAGTAGTTCTCGCCCCAGACCCCTTTCAGGATCTTTTCGCGCACCAGTGCGGTGCCCGGGTTGCGGAAGAACAGCTCCATGATCTGGAATTCCACCTGCGTCAGCTCAATGGGCTGGCCGGCCTTCAGCAGCACGCGGCGGTTCTCGTCCAGCACAAACTCGCCGCTGGTCAGGGTGCCCAGCGGGCTGTTGCCCCGGCCGTCCTCCTCCTTGGTGCGGATAACGCGGCGGCACAGCGCCTCCACCCGCGCCAGCAGCTCACTGACGCTGAAGGGCTTGGTCATGTAATCGTCTGCGCCGATGGACAGGCCGCGGATCTTGTCCTGCTCCTGTCCCTTGGCGCTGAGGATGATGATGCCGATCTGCTGATCGGTGCGGCGGATGGTCTCGCACAGCGAAAAACCGTTCATGCCCGGCAGCATCACGTCCAGAATAGCGGCATCGCAGCCGGGTTTCTGTTCCAGCAGCGGCAGGGCGGCCTCGGCGCTTTCGGCCTCCACCACCTCCATCCCCGCATGGCGCAGGTTCAGGGCGATCATATCGCGGATATTGGCTTCATCTTCTACAACAAGCACTCTTACCATGCAGCATCCTCCACTCCTTAGTTCAGCAGATACAACGCCTTGGAAAGGCGGTAGTTCGTGTCAGAGATCAAAACGCCCGGGCCCATTCTGGCCTGCATCTGGCGGGACGCCACCACGCCGAGCCTTGTCCAGCCGGTAGAGTTTGCCGAGGTGCTGGCCAGCCGTACCGTCAGCACAAGCTGATCCTCGTCCACCGTGCGCAGCTCCACTGCGCCGTCAAATTCCTCGCTGTCGGTCAGCTTCAGGTTGCCCTCCCACTCGGCGGGCAGCTCGATATAGCAGTTGGTCTCCTCGTCCAGCAGGCCAAAGCTTTTTTCCGGGCGGCTGCTGGTGTAATCCATCCAGACGATAAAATCCATGCGTCGGCTCTGGCTCAGGTTCAAAAGGCCCGCCTCGTCCGGCTGTGTGGGGATCTCTACAATGCCGTCCCCGTCCAGATCCCGGCTGACCAGCGTGGGCACATTGCGCAGCGAGGCGTTATACAGCCGCTGGCTGCTGATCCTTGTGGCGGGCACCATCTGCTGGCTGTTCTCATCGTAGCACAGCAGCACCGAGGCCAGATTGTTGCCGGAAATACCGGTCCAGCCGTCCAGCACCAGATAGTGCCGCCCATCCGCACCCGCGCCCGCTGCCACCGAGGCGCAGCCGGAGAACTTATCCGCGGAAAGGCCGTTGACCGTTACCTGCCGGAAGCTGCCCTCCCGGTCTGCGGTCAGCAGCTCGATCTGCACGCTGCCGTCCTCCTGCGTGGACATCAGGATCAGATCCTGACTGCTGCCGCCGGTGATATTTTCCACCAGATACTGCTCGTACTGCTGTTCCAGAATGGTGGACAGAGTACCGTCCTGATAGGAGTACACCGCCAGATAGTGGTCCTTCTGGGCGGCGGTATAGCCCACCACCAGCTGACAGGTATCAGCGTTCTGCAGCCGGGCAAGGCTGACGTTTTCCACCGTTTCGGCAAGGCCTTCCACGCTCTGGCGCACCCGCCAGCTCCCGGCCTCGTCCCGCTGCAGAATGGCCACGCAGACGTTGGCAGTCTGGGCGGTGGTATACAGCACTGCCGCATCCTGCTGACCGTCGCCGTCCAGATCCTGCAGCACAAAGGGAGAAAGCAGCTCCCCCTGAATGGGATATTTCAGCTGGGCGCTCTCGCCCAGCCAGTCGTTCAGGGCAGTCTGCAGCGCGCCGTAATCACCGGAGAGCTTGGGAGCGCGCAGCAGCTCTTCTACCTGTGCCTTTTCGTTGGCCGGCAGCAGTGTCTGGCAGCTGCACAGCACAAAGCACAGCAGTGTGCACAGCACCAGCCGCAGCCTGCGGGTTCTGTTCATACCGGCCAACCTCCTTCCGGGCATAAAATGCTATTTTCAGTATACCACGCCCGCCGCATAATTCCAAGAAAACTTTTTTCGCTCGAATAGTTTCTTATTCTCCCTGATAGTTCTTTTTGTCTTGACTTTTCCCACCTAGTATAGTTTACTGAAGGCAGTGAGGACCGCATTTTTTGATGGTGAAAGGAGAAAACATTCATGAAACCATTGCAACGTACCCTTGCGGCCGGGCTGGCCGGCGCCTTTCTGGCGCTGACGCTGGCCTCCTGCGGTATGGAGGAACCTACCGCCCCCGAGCTGCAGAAAGCGAAAGAAGCGTATGAGGCCGCACTGGCCAACAAGACCACCGCCACACAGCAGCTGACCACTGCCGCCAACACCCTGAGCACCGACCAGGCCGCGCTTACGGCGCTCAAGGCCTCCCAGGCCGAAGCGGAGGCTACCCTGACGCAGGCTGTTCAGGATAAGGCAGACGGAGAAGCCGCCTACCAGCGCAGCCAGGAAGCCGTTATCAAGGCCGAAGCAAAGCTGGAAAAGCTCCAGCGCGAGCAGAATACCCTGTACCAGTATCGGGACAGTGCGCTGGGCTTCTTTATCTGGAACGCCTCTGAAAGCGGCGTGGATATCGAAACCGTCACCAAAATGTTCCTGGGCAATGCCGCTTCCTCCAACGAAGTGACCCCGCGCCTGTCCGACCCCAAGGATGCTACCTCGTTTAAAAACTTCAAGGCATCGGTCCAGTGGATCGAAAAGTGCAACGAGATGCGCCAGCGGGAGAACCGTGCCGAGGGTACCAACCTGCAGCCGCTCCGGATCACCGACTGGGCCATGATCGCCGCCCAGCTCCATGCGGACTACAGCACCACCGTGATCGGCCACCACGGCAACACCGGCAGCTGCAAGTTCAACCTTGGCGAAAACCTTGCCTGGGGAGAGCGCAGCGGCCCCGATGGGCCTTTTGAAGCATGGTATACCAAGGAAAAAGAATCCTATAAGCTCACGCCGGAGTGGAACAATCAGACCGGCCATTACCTGAACATCGTTAACAGTAGTTACAAGACGACCGGCTTTGCCATCAGCACCCGTACCGATGGCAGGTATTCCATTACCTATGCGCAGGAGTTTGGGTTTGCGGACTACCAGCACAAATCCTACACGCCCAGCCAGTACCGCGCCCGCATTGCCGCCTACGAGAGCTTTCTCAATGGCCTGACCACGAATCTGAACACCGCCGAGGCCGCTGTCACGGACGCCAAAGCCGCCGAAACAGCAGCCCGGAACAAGCTGTCCCAGCTGGATGCTGCCCTTACCAACGCCCAGAATGCCAGCAAGGAAGCCGCCGCACAGCTGACCGCGCTGCGCCAGACGATCAAGGCGGATCAGGCTGCCCTGGCCGCTGCCCAGGAAGCCGTTGCGCAGGCGGAGGAAGCGGTCATCACCGCCAAGAAGGCACTGGATGCCGCCCAGAAAGCACTGGAGGAGCAGCAGAAGTCTGCTGCAAACGCTGCCTGATAACCGAATATCCAAGGGAGCTACTGCACGATATTCAGTGCAGCAGCTCCCCTTTTTGTTGCGCAAAAAAGGAACCACTGCACAAAAGCTGTGCAATGGTTCCTTTTGTTACTGTATCAAACAGTCAGAGCAGGATCAGACGAGCTCCAGAACTGCCATCTCAGCTGCATCGCCGCGGCGAGCGCCGATCTTGATGATGCGGGTGTAGCCGCCGTTGCGGTCAGCGTACTTGGGGCTGATCTCGTCAAACAGCTTCTTTGCAACATCTTCCTTGGTGATGTAGGCGTAGACCTGACGCTTGGTGTGCAGGTCGCTGGCCTTACCCAGGGTGATCATCTTCTCGGCCATGGAACGAACGTCCTTGGCGCGAGTGACAGTGGTCTCAATCTTGCCATTCTCTAACAGGTAGGTAACCATAGCGCGCATCATAGCGTTGCGGCTGTCGCTGGTTCTACCGAGCTTTCTGGTACCGGGCATCCCGTTTCACTCCTTAAATTATTTTAGTTATTCGTCATCCGTGTTCAGCTTGAAGCCAAGGGAGTCCAGCTTTGCCATGACTTCCTCTAAGCTCTTGCGACCGAGGTTACGGACCTTCATCATCTCGTCCTCGCTCTTGCTGACCAGATCTTCCACCGTGTTGATGCCTGCACGCTTCAGGCAGTTGAAGGAACGCACGCTCAGATCCAGCTCTTCGATGGTCATCTCCAGAGCCTTTTCCTTGTCGTCGTTGGTCTTCTCTACCATGATCTCAGCGCCGGCAGCCTCGTCCGACAGGTTGACGAACAGGTTCAGGTGCTCGGTCAGCACACGGGCAGCCAGAGAAACGGCTTCCTGTGCGTTGATCGTGCCATCCGTCCAAACCTCAATGGTCAGCTTGTCGTAATCGATAGCCTGTCCAACACGGGTGCTCTCGACGTTATAATTCACCTTGAGCACAGGGGTGTAAATGCTGTCAACGGGAAGCGTATTGATATCGTTCTTCTCGATGATAGCCTGTTTGTTGCGCTCTGCGGGCACATAGCCGCGACCCTTGTCGAAGGTCAGCTCCATAACGAGCTTGGCGCCTTCGCCCAGAGTTGCAATGTGCCACTCAGGGTTCAGAATTTCGATGTCATCGCCCTGCTTGATGTTGTCAGCAGTGACCTCACAGGGACCAACTGCCTCAACACGCACTGTCTTCGGACCATCGGAGTACAGCTTTGCAGCAATGCCCTTCAGGTTCAGGACAATTTCGGTAACGTCTTCCTTGACGCCCTCAATGGTGGAGAACTCGTGGACCACGCCGTCAATCTTGACGCTGGTCACGGCGACACCGGGCAGAGAGGAAAGAAGCACACGACGCAGGCTATTGCCCAGTGTGATGCCAAAGCCACGCTCCAGAGGTTCTGCCACGAATTTGCCGTAGCGGCCGTCCGGGGACAGGCTTGCCGTTTCGATCTTGGGACGTTCAATCTCCATCATATCTATGCCCTCCTTGTCAAACCGGTGTTTCCACCGGCCCATTATTGAATTCTTTCAAAAAAGAATGCGAAAGCGTGCCATCCAGAAGGAAGGCAGTGCCTTCTTAATGGATTACTTGGAGTACAGCTCGACGATGAGGTGCTCTGCGACTTCGTAGTCGATATCGCTGCGCTCGGGCAGCTTAGCGACAACGCCCTTCAGAGAACCGGTCTCGCGGTTCAGCCATGCGGGCAGAGCCACGACGGGAGCCTCGGCACCGGTCAGCTTTGCAAACTTTGCAGAGCTGCGGCTGGACTCGCGCACTTCGATCACATCGCCGGCCTTCACCTGATAAGAAGGGATATTGACCTTCTTGCCGTTGACGGTGAAGTGAGCGTGAGACACCAGCTGACGAGCGTCGCGGCGGGTCTGCGCAAAGCCCAGACGGAACACGACGTTGTCCAGACGGCACTCCATGATCTGCAGCAGGTTCTCACCGGTCTTGCCGGGGCGAGCCTCTGCCTTCAGGTAAGCGTTGTGGAACTGCTTCTCCAGAACGCCGTAGATAAACTTGACCTTCTGCTTCTCCTTCAGCTGAGATGCGTACTCAGACTGCTTCTTGCGGACATTGCCGTTGGAGTTGCGGGTGGTATTCTTCTTTGCATAGCCCATGACCGCAGGAGAAATGCCCAGGGCCTTGCAACGCTTTGCGATAGGCTGCGTATTCTTTGCCATAATTCAGTTTCCTCCTTCGATCAGACACGACGGCGCTTCGGGGGACGGCAGCCGTTGTGGGGGATGGGAGTCACGTCCTTGATCAGGGTGACTTCCAGACCGGTAGCCTGCAGCGCACGGATAGCGGACTCGCGGCCAGCGCCGGGGCCCTTGACGTAGACTTCAACAGTCTTCATGCCGTGCTCGATAGCAGTCTTGGCTGCGGTCTCGGCAGCGGACTGAGCTGCGAACGGGGTGCTCTTACGGCTGCCACGGAAGTTCAGGGAGCCGGAGGAGCACCAAGACACTGCATTACCCTGCAGGTCGGTGATGGTAACGACAGTATTGTTGAAGGTAGACTGGATGTGAGCCTGACCAGCAGCAATGTTCTTGCGCTCTTTCCGCTTCATGCGGACATTTGCGCCCTTCTTGGCGTTATTTGCACTTGCCATTTCTCAAATCCTCCTTACTTCTTCTTGTTTGCGACAGTGCGCTTGGGACCCTTGCAGGTACGAGCATTGGTCTTGGTGCGCTGGCCGCGGCAGGGCAGATTCTTGCGATGGCGGGTGCCACGGAAGGACTGGATCTCGACCAGACGCTTGATGTCCAGAGCCACGTTGCGGCGCAGGTCGCCTTCAACGAGGATGTTAGCCTGATCGATGTAGTCGCGGATCTTAGCCTCTTCGTCCAGAGTCAGGTCCTTGACGCGGGTATCGGGGTTGATGCCAGTTGCTTCCAGGATCTTGTTAGCAGTGGTCTGGCCGATACCATAAACGTAGGTGAGACCCACCTGAACGCGCTTCTCGCGGGGCAGGTCAACGCCGGCAATACGTGCCATAGTAGTTTTCCTCCAAAAATCATCCCATGTCAGTGTCGGGGTCTGCGCCGGGACTCTACGCACTTGACCCCCAGGCGCCCGAATTAGCCCTGGCGCTGCTTGTGCTTGGGGTTCTGGCAGATGACCATCACGCGGCCTTTGCGGCGGATGACCTTGCACTTTTCGCAGATGGGTTTCACGGAAGGCTTGACCTTCATGATGTTGAACCTCCTTTTGGTTGATACCCTGGTGCTTATTTGGAGCGCCAGGTGATGCGGCCCTTCGACAGGTCGTAGGGCGACATTTCCACGGTTACCTTGTCCCCGGGCAGGATACGGATGAAATTGGTCCGCAGCTTGCCGGAGATGTGCGCTAAGAGGATATGACCGCTGGGAGTGAGCTTCCCGGTGTTCTTATCCTCGCTCAACATTTCCACCTTAAAGATGGCGTTGGGCATGGCTTCACGCACAATGCCTTCGATCTCGATGACGTCTTCTTTAGACAAGCTATTTGCCTCCTCATTGGATCTGCTCAGTTTGTCATAATTGAGCACCGCCACTCCCGCTCCAAAAAACAGAAAGCACTGCATTCCTTCGTGCCTGCGCCCGTTTTCGTGCAGTTTGCCGCTTCTCTTTTCAAGAGCCTTTGTGCCGGTCCTCAGACGGACAGGTGGCGATGAGCGCCACATACTTCATCTCCTGCGGCACAAAATCCGCAAAACGGGCAGACTGCGCCTGTCCGTCGAGGAAGTATCTGGCTTCCACAGCCATTTATAGATTATACACCTTTTGTTGTCAATTTGCAAGAGGTTTTTTCCGTATTTCCGATAAAAAATTATTCTGTGTAAAAGTTCTTCCCTGCCCTGTCCGGCTTTCGCGGTTCTCCACCGTGAAGGTGAAACTTTTTCACGAAAAGTTGTCACAATTGCACAAATTGCAGGAGCGGAGAGAGAGAAAAGAAGCCGCCGCACGATGTGCAGCAGCTTCTTTTCATGGTTGCTTACTTCAGGCTGAAGGTCGCGGGGTCAAAGTCCGGGTCATCCCAGCTACGGGTCATGATCTCGGTGCGGTCCTTCAGGATGGCGATGGAGTGCTCGAAGTGGGCAGCCAGCCCGCCGTCCTTGGTCTTGACAGTCCAGCCGTCGCTGAGCTGCTTGATCTTGTAGTCCCCCTGACAGATCATCGGCTCGATGGCGATGGTCATGCCGGGCACCAGACGGGGCCCGCGGCCCTGATGGCCGTAGTTGGGCACCTCGGGATCCTCGTGCAGCTCCTTGCCGGTGCCGTGACCCACAAAGTCACGCACCACAGAGAAGCCCGCGTCCTCGCAGTAGCTCTGCACGGCGTAGCCGATATCACCGATGCGGTTGCCCGCCACGGCCTGCTCGATGCCCTTGTACAGGGAAGCCTTGGTCACCTCCAGCAGGCGCTGGGCTTCCAAGTCCACCTTGCCCACCGCATAGGTGCAGGCGTTGTCGCCGTTAAAGCCGTCCACCTTGGCACCGGTGTCGATGCTCACGATGTCACCCGGACGGATGACGATATCGTGGGAGGGGATGCCGTGGATAACGGTATCGTTCAGGCTGATGCAGGCTGTGCCGGGAAACCCGTACAGCCCCTTGAAGTTGGGAATGCCGCCGTGCTTCACGATGAAGTCGTAGATCAGCTTGTCCAGCTCCCAAGTCGTCATGCCTGCTTCGATATGCTCTCCGCCGTACTTCAGGGCAGCTGCGCTCAGGGCGTTTGCCCGGCGCATGCCGTCCAGCTCTTTTGCATTTTTGATCTGGATCACGCTTATGCCTCCAAAGCCTTCATGACTTCAGCCGTAGTCTCCTCGATGGAGGGGCAGAACTTGATCTCTGCCAGCTTGCCGCGGGTGCGGTAGAACTCCACCAACGGCTCGGTCTGCTCATGGTAGGCTTTCAGACGATCCAGCACCGTCTCGGGCTGGTCGTCCTTGCGGATGACGGTGTTGCCGCCGCACAGGTCGCAGACACCTTCCACCTTGCTCTTCTTGTTCAGGATGTGGTAGCTTGCGCCGCACTTCTCACAGACGCGGCGGCCGCTCATGCGCTCTACGATCACGCCGTCCTCCACCTGCAGCTCCAGCACCTTGTCGATGCGGATGCCCATGGTCTCGATGGCCTCTGCCTGCGCAATGGTGCGGGGCACGCCGTCCAGAATGAAGCCGTTGGCGCAGTCTGCCTGTGCCAGACGCTCCTTCAGGATGCCAATGATGACTTCATCGGGCACCAGTGCGCCGGCGTCCATAAAGCTCTTGGCCTTCAGGCCCATCTCAGTGCCCTCCTTGACAGCAGCACGCAGGATGTTGCCGGTGCTGATGGAAGGGATGTTCAGCTTTGCGCAGATGATCTCGGCCTGCGTGCCTTTGCCTGCGCCGGGTGCGCCCAACAGGATCAGATTCATAGGATCGCTTCCTTTCTTTTTGTTGAAGGTTAAAGACGTACCGTACAAAAAGCAAAAAAGCACTGAAAAGTATGAGCGTACTCTCCTTTCCAGTGCTTTCTTACATCTTTATTGCTTCAGATCAGCCAAGGAAACCCTTGTGGTTGCGCATAGTCATAAAGCTATCGAGGCTGCGGGTGGTATCCAGTGCCACACCAACCACGATCAGCAGGCTGGTACCGCCCAGCTGAATGCTCATACCGGTCAGGTTGCCCAGAATGATCGGCAGTACAGCCACCGCAGCCAAGAAGATGGCACCGATGAGGGTGATCTTGTTCAGGGTGCGGGTGATGAAATCGCTGGTCGGCTTGCCGGGACGGAAGCCGGGGATCGAGCCGTTGTTGCGGCGCAGATTGTTGGCGATCTCAACGGGGTTGTACTGGATGGCCACATAGAAGTAGTTGAATGCCAGGATCAGCAGCAGGTAGATCACAACGTACAGCCAAGAGGTGTAGTTGAAGGTATGGAAGAACGCATACCAGACCGGGTGAGCGGTCTGATCGATCTGCAAAAAGCTGCCGATAGTGCCCGGGATGGACACCAGAGCCGAAGCGAAGATGATGGGCATGACGCCGCTCATGTTCAGCTTCAGGGGCAGGTAGCTGTTCTGGCCGCCCATCTGCTTCCGGCCCACCACGCGCTTGGCGTACTGGATGGTGATGCGGCGCTCTGCGTTGGTCATGACGACCACAAAGACCACAGCAACCAGTGCCAGAACCACCAGAACGGGCAGCAGGATGTAGAACTGAGGCTCGCCAGCCGCTGCGCGGGTCAGCAGACCCGTAACAGAGGTGTACAGCGAGGACCAGTTGGAAACGATGGAGGCGAAGATCAGAAGGGAGATACCGTTGCCGATACCCTTGTCATCGATCTGCTCGCCCGCCCAAGTGATCAGCTGAGCACCTGCAACGAAGGTGGCGATGATGACCACGGCGGCGAACACGCCGGCCGCGCCGGAAACATACTTCAGTGCGCCCATATTGCGGATCACAAAGTAGTAGCCAATGCTCATGATCAATGCGACCACGGCGCCGGCGTACCGGTTGATCTGCTGCAGCTTTTTCTGACCATCGGCTTCCTTTGCCAGATTCTCCAGCGAAGGAATAGCCACAGTCAGCAGCTGCACAATAATAGAGGCGTTGATATAGGGTGTCACACCTAACGCGAAGAGCGTGCATCTTGCCAGTGCGCCGCCGCTCATCATATTAAGATAAGTGAGCATATCGCCGTTTGCGAACATCTGCGTCAGCGCAGAGCCGGAAACGAACGGCACGGGGATGGCGCTGCCAAGACGGTAAACCACGAGGATCGCCAGCGTGAACAGAAGACGATTTTTAAGCTCGGGGATCTTCCATGCGTTACGGAATGTCTGGAACACCTTACATCACCTCAGCCTTTCCGCCTGCCTTTTCGATTTTCTCTTTGGCAGAAGCGGAATAGGCTGCGGCCTTAACGGTCAGAGCCTTGGTCAGCTCGCCGTTGCCCAGGACCTTAACGCCGTCCAGGGTCTTCTTGACCAGACCCTTTGCCTTCAGAGCCTCGGTGTCGACGACTTCGCCGGCCTCGAAAGCTGCCTCCAGATCGGCCACGTTGACGATGGCGTACTGGGTAGCAAAGATGTTGTTAAAGCCGACCTTCGGCAGGCGGCGTGCCAGAGGCATCTGGCCGCCCTCGAAACCAGCGTGCTTCACGCCGGAACGGGCCTTCTGGCCCTTGCTGCCGAAACCGGCAGTCTTGCCATTGCCGGAGCCAATGCCGCGACCCTTGCGGGTCACAGCCTTGTTTGCGCCGGGAATCGCGTGCAGTTCATGAAGTTTCATTATGCGTATCCCCCCTGATTAGGCTTCGGTGACGCTGAGCAGGAAGCCGATCTTAGCGATCTTGCCCTGCGTAGCGGCATTGTCAGGCTGAACGGTAACGTCGCCCGGCTTCTTCAGGCCCAGAGCCTCAGCGGTAGCGATCTGCTTAGCGCCGCGGCCGATCAGGCTCTTCTTCAGCTCGATCTTGAGCATCTTATCTGCCATGGTTAGTTACCTCCTTAACCCAGAATTTCTTTCACGGTCTTGCCGCGCTTCTCAGCGACAGACTCGGCGCTGACCAGACCGCACAGACCTGCAAAGGTAGCAGCAACAACGTTGATGGGGTTGTTGGAACGCATAGACTTCGCACGGACGTCCTTGATGCCAGCAGCCTCAATGACGGCACGCACAGGGCCGCCGGCGATCATACCGGTACCGGGTGCAGCCGGCTTGAGCAGAACAGCGCCTGCGCCGTACTTGCCGACGATCTCGTGGGGGATGGTGGTGCCCTTCAGGGCAACCTTGTGCATGTTCTTCTTGGCAGCGGCCTCACCCTTGCGGATAGCCTCGGGAACTTCACCGGACTTGCCGATGCCGTAACCGATGGTGCCCTTGCCGTCACCAACGACAACCAGAGCAGCAAACTTCATGACGCGGCCGCCCTTGACAGTCTTGGAAACGCGGTTGATAGACACAACCTTGGTGATCATGCCGTCGTCTTCACGGTTTCTCATAGCCATAATGTGTTTCCTCCTCTCATTACAGCTTCAGGCCGCCCTCACGGGCGCCATCAGCCAGGGCCTTAACACGGCCATGATAAACGTAACCGCCACGGTCGAAAACGACCTCGGTGATGCCCTTTTCCAGAGCCTTTGCTGCGATCTTCTTGCCGATCTCAGCTGCGGCCTCGACGTTGCCGCCGAAACCATTGAAGTCCTTGTCCATAGTGGACGCCGACACCAGAGTAACGCCCTGCTCATCGTCGATGATCTGAGCGTAGATGTGCTTGGCGGAGCGGAAAACATCCAGGCGAGGACGTGCTGCGGTGCCGCTGATCTTGTTGCGAACGCGGCGATGACGACGAAGACGAGCTTCGTTCTTGTCGATCTGCTTAACCATTGTCTTTCACTCCTTACCTTATTTCTTGCCCTTGCCGGCCTTGCCTTCTTTGTGCTTGACGACCTCGCCCTCGTAGCGGATGCCCTTGCCCTTGTAAGGCTCAGGCGGCTTCTTGGCGCGGATCTCAGCAGCGTACTGGCCGACCTTCTGCTTATCGATACCGGTAACAGTGAAGTGGTTGGGATCCTGCCACACGATGGTGCAATCCTCAGTATCGGGGATGTTCACCTGATGAGAGAAGCCCAGGTTCATGACCAGGTTGGAGCCCTGCTTCTGGCAGCGCATACCAACGCCAACGATCTCCAGCTTCTTCTCGTAGCCGTTCACAACACCGTTCACCATGTTGGCGATGTTGGTACGGGTCAGGCCGTGCAGGCTGCGGGCCTTGGGTTCGTCATTGGGGCGGGTAACCAAAACCTCATTGCCCTCGACCTTAACGGTCATCAGGGGATGATAGTTGGAATTCAGGCTGCCCTTGGGGCCCTTGACGGCGACAGTGTGTGCTGCCTCATCGACAGTGACAGTGACACCGGCAGGAATGACGATGGGTTTTCTTCCAATTCTCGACATTGTCTTTTACCCCTTTCTTACCACACGTAGGCCAGGACTTCGCCGCCGACGTGCTCAGCACGTGCAGCCTTGTCAGTCATGATGCCCTTAGAGGTGGAAATGATCGCGGTGCCCAGGCCCTTCATGACCTTGGGCATATCCTCGCAGTTGGTGTAGATGCGCAGGCCGGGCTTGGACACACGGCGCAGGCCGGCAATAACGGGCTCGCCGTTTGCCTGATACTTCAGGGTGACAACGATGGTGCCCTGAACAGTGTCGTTCTTGACCTGCATACCCTTGATGTAGCCCTCGTCAACCAGAATCTGGCAGATAGCCTTCTTCATGTTGGAAGCGGGGATCTCCACAGAAGGGTGTTTGGCAGTGCTAGCGTTGCGGATGCGAGTCAGCAGGTCCGCGATAGGATCAGTAATCTGCATTTGCCACTAACCTCCTTAGATTAGCTCTCATTTGTTTTATAATGATACCGCCCCGAAACAAGTTTGTTTGCCCCGGGGCGGATATCCGACATTCTATCCAGCCCTCTGGTAAATTACCAGGAAGCCTTCTTCACGCCCGGGATCTCGCCCTTGTAGGCCAGCTCACGGAAGCACACACGGCACACACCGTACTTGCGCAGCACGGAGTGGGGACGGCCGCAGATGCGGCAGCGAGTGTATGCACGGGTAGAGAACTTAGCAGGACGAGACTGCTTCAGCTTCATAGACAGTTTAGCCATTTTACAAATCTCCTCCCTTAGTTGTTCTCTGCGAACGGAGCGCCCAGAGCCTTCAGCAGCTCCTTGCCCTCTTCGTCAGTCTTTGCAGTGGTGACAAAGCAGACATCCATGCCGCGGACTGCATCGACCTTCTCGAAGTCGATCTCGGGGAAGATGATCTGCTCCTTGATGCCGCAGGCAAAGTTGCCGCGGCCGTCAAAGCCGTTGCCGTTGATGCCGCGGAAGTCGCGCACACGGGGCAGAGCCACGTTGAAGAAGCGATCCACGAACTCATACATACGCTCACCACGCAGGGTGACCTTGCAGCCGATGGGGGTGCCCTGACGCAGCTTGAAGTTAGCAACGCTCTTCTTGGCACGGCAGACGACTGCCTTCTGGCCGGTGATCTGGCCCAGATCCTTCATAACTGCTTCCAGGATCTTCTCGTTTTCCTTGGCTTCGCCGCAGGCAACGTTAATGACGACCTTGTCCAGCTTGGGGATCTGCATAACGCTCTTGTAACCGAACTTGGAGTTCAGAGCAGGAGCAATTTCATTGACATACTGTTCTTTCAAACGAGCCATTGTTCCTTACTCCTTTCTTACAGCTCAGCGCCGCACTTCTTGCAGACGCGGACCATCTTACCGTCCTTCTCGACGTGGCCCACACGCACGGCCTTGCCGCACTTGGGGCAGATGGGCATGACCTTGGATGCGTACATAGCACCCTCAGCCTTGACGATACCGCCCTGCTCGCCCTGACGGCGGGGCTTGACGTGCTTGGTAACCATGTTCTGGCCCTCAACGATGACCTTGTTCTCAGAGGGGCTGACCTGCAGGACCTTACCAGTGTGGCCCTTGTCCTTGCCGCTGATGATCATTACGTTGTCGCCGGTTTTAACATGAAGATTATTCATTTTTAAAACCTCCTTACAGCGATTCCGGAGCCAGGCTCAGGATCTTGGTGTAGCCGGCATCACGCAGCTCGCGAGCAACAGGTCCAAAGATACGGGTACCCTTGGGGTTCTTGTCGGCCATAACGATAACGGCGGCGTTCTCATCAAAACGGATGTAGGAGCCGTCGTCGCGGCGCACGCCATGCTTGCTGCGCACGATGACAGCCTTGACGACGTCGCCCTTCTTAACGGAGCCGCCGGGGGCTGCCTTCTTGACAGAGCAGACCACGACGTCACCAATGTTTGCGTATCTCTTGCGGGTGCCGCCCAGCACACGGAAGCACATCAGCTCCTTGGCACCGGTGTTGTCGGCAACTTTGAGATAAGTTTGCATCTGAACCATTTCAGATATCTCCTTTCAAACTGTTCAAAGCAGCGGGCAAAGAAACTTACTTTGCCTTCTCAACGATACGGACCAGGCGCCAGCGCACATCCTTGGACAGGGGGCGGCACTCCATGATCTCAACACGGTCACCGATGCCGCACTCGTTCTGCTCGTCACGAGCCTTGAACTTGGCGGTACGCTTCAGGATCTTCTTGTACAGGGGGTGCTGCACGCTATCCTTAACGGCAACCACGATGGTCTTATCCATCTTGTCGGACACGACGACGCCGACGCGGGTCTTTCTCAGATTACGTTCTTCCATCGTTTAACCTCCTTACTGCTTCTCAGCCAGAACGGTCATCACGCGAGCGATGTCCTTCTTGACTGCTTCGATGCGGCCGGGGTTCTCCAGCTGGTTGATGGCATGCTGGAAGCGCAGGTTAAACAGCTCGGCCTTCAGGTCTGCCAGCTTGCTGGTCAGCTCTGCGGTCTGCATTTCGCGGAGTTCATTAGCCTTCATTGGTGCCATCCTCCTTCACGGAGTCCTCACGGACAACAAATTTGCACTTGATGGGCAGCTTGTGCATAGCCAGGCGCAGAGCCTCACGAGCAGTTGCCTCATCGACATCTGCCAGCTCGAACAGAACGCGGCCGGGCTTGACAACAGCGACCCAGTACTCGGGAGAGCCTTTACCGGAACCCATGCGGGTCTCAGCGGGCTTCTCAGTAACGGGCTTATCGGGGAAGATCTTGATCCACACCTTGCCGCCACGCTTGATGTAACGAGTCATGGCAACACGGGCAGCCTCGATCTGCTTGGAGGAGATCCATGCCGGCTCCAGAGCAACAAGGCCGTACTGACCCTGGCACACCACGTTGCCGCGGGTAGCCTTGCCGGTCATGCGGCCGCGCTGAACGCGGCGGTACTTAACACGCTTAGGCAGTAACATTACTTGTTGCCTCCTTCCTTCTTAGGAGCGGTCTTTGCGCTCTTGAGGACCTCGCCCTTGTAGATCCACACCTTAACGCCGATGCGGCCGTAGGTGGTTGCAGCCTCTGCAAAGCCGTAGTCAATGTCGGCGCGCAGGGTCTGCAGGGGGATGGTGCCCTCGTGGTAGCTCTCGGTACGGGCGATATCAGCACCGCCCAGACGGCCGGAGCACATTGCCTTGATGCCCTTTGCGGGAACGGTTGCACGATCGCGGGGGCTCATGGCATTGCGCATGCACTGCTTCATAGCACGACGGAAGGTAACGCGGTTCTCCAGCTGACGAGCGATGTCCTCAGCAACCAGCTGTGCGTTGGTGGAGGGGCTCTTCACCTCGATGACATTGACGATAACGGTCTTGCCATACTCCTTGGTCAGCTTGTTCTGCAGGGCGATGCGCTCTTCGCCGCCCTTGCCGATGACCATACCGGGCTTAGCGCAGTAGATGTTAACGGTAACGCGAGGAGCGGAAGTGGAAGGATCCACAGTGCGCTCGATCTCGATCTTGGGGACGCCAGCGTCCTTCAGCTGAGCCTTCAGCTCAGTGCGGATCTTGTGATCCTCGACGAGGTTATCGCTGAAATCCTTCTTGGAGGCAAACCAGCGGCTGTCCCAGTCTTTAATAACGCCGACACGAATGCCGTGCGGATTTACTTTCTGGCCCATTGTTTTCCCTCCTTACTCTTTCTCTTTCAGAACAACGGTCATGTGGCTGGTGCGCTTCAGGATGCGGTAGCCGCGGCCCTGTGCACGAGGCATCATGCGCTTCAGCGTCGGGCCGGGGCAAACAAAGCACTCGGCCACGTAGAGGTTGTTCTTGTCCATATTGAAGTTGTTTTCCGCATTAGCGGCTGCAGACTTCACCAGCTTCAGAAGGGGCTCACAAGCTGCCTTCGGGGTGTACTGCAGGATTGCCAGCGCTTCGTCCAGGGGCTTGTTACGGATCAGATCCATAACGATGGACACCTTACGAGGACTAATGCGGGCATAACGAAGAATTGCCCGAGCTTCCATGTTGTGTTCCTCCTTCTCTTACTTCGAATTACCGGTGTGGCCCTTAAAGGTACGGGTGGGAACGAACTCACCCAGCTTGTGGCCAACCATGTCCTCGGTCACGTACACAGGCACATGCTTGCGGCCGTCGTGGACGGCAAAGGTGTGACCAACGAATTCGGGGAAGATCGTGGAGGCGCGGCTCCAGGTCTTGATGACCTGCTTCTTGCCGGAAGCGTTCATCGCTTCAACGTGCTTCATAAGAGCAGCCTGGACGAAAGGTCCTTTTTTAATGCTTCTACCCATTGTCTTAAACTCCTCTCTTACTTACCTGCACGCTTCACGATCAGCTTATCGGAGCGCTTATGATGCTTGCGAGTCTTGAGACCCAGAGCGGGCTTGCCCCAGGGAGTCATAGGACCGGAGTGACCAACAGGTGCGCGGCCCTCGCCACCACCGTGGGGATGGTCGCAGGGGTTCATAACGGTACCACGGCTGCCGGGACGCACGCCCATGTGGCGCTTACGGCCAGCCTTGCCCAGGTTGACGTTCTCGTGGTCGATGTTGGAAACCTGACCGATGACTGCGGTGCAGTTCACGGGCACGTTGCGCATCTCACCGGAGGGCAGACGAACCAGAGCGTAGCCATTCTCCTTAGCCATCAGCTGAGCCATGTTGCCAGCGGAACGGACCAGCTGAGCGCCACGGCCGGGATACAGCTCGATGTTGTGAATGATGGTACCGACGGGGATGTTCTCGAAGGGCAGGCAGTTGCCGGGCTTGATATCGGCAGACTTGCTGCTGACGACCACATCGCCCACCTTCAGGCCATCGGGAGCAATGATGTAGCTCTTGACGCCATCGGTGTACTCGACCAGAGCGATGAATGCGCTGCGGTTCGGATCGTACTCGAGAGTCTTGACGGTAGCGGGGATATCGGTCTTCTGACGCTTGAAGTCGATGACACGATACTTGGTGCGGTTGCCGCCGCCCTGATGACGGACGGTGATACGACCGGTGTTGTTGCGGCCGCTGTGCTTCTTCATGGGCTCCAGCAGGCTGCGCTCGGGAGCGACCTTGGACAGGACGCTGTAATCCGTGACGGTCATGCCGCGGCGGCCCGGAGTAGTGGGGCCATACTTTTTGATAGCCATTGTGCTATTCTCCTTTGTTTATCTTATGAATTATTATCGGGGTCATATCCCCATAGAGGAACCCTCGGTGGGTTCTATCAGACCATGCTGTTGAAGAACTCGATCTCCTTGGAGTCCTTGGTCAGGGTCACGATCGCCTTCTTGGAAGCGGCGGTGTAACCAGCATGCATACCCTGACGGCGGAAACGACCGCGGACAGAGATGGTGTTGACCTTGGAGACCTTGACGCCGGGGAACAGGACCTCGACAGCCTGGGCGATCTCGACCTTGGTAGCATCGGTAGCGACCTTGAAGGTGTACTTCTTGTCAGCGATACCGGCCATGGAGTTCTCGGTAATGACCGGCTTCAGGATAATATCATGTGCGGTTTTCATTAGCCAAGCACCTCCTCGAGCTTCTTCGCTGCGTCGACGCTGATGATCAGCTTGTCGGCGTTCAGCACATCGTAGGTGTTCACGCTGCCTGCGAAGGTGGTCTTGACACCGGCAATGTTGCCGGCGCTCTTGACGAACTTTGCATCGACAGTCTCGTTGACCAGCAGGTTCTTCTTGCCGGCGCCCACAGCGTTCAGCATAGCGACCACAGCCTTGGTCTTGTACTCATCGCAAGCAAACTTGTCAACAACGACCATGTTGCCATTGGCAGCCTTGTCGGACAGGACGCTCAGCAGAGCCAGGCGCTTGACCTTGTTGTTGATGTGGTAGTTGTAGCTGCGGGGCTTGGGGCCCAGAGCAACGCCGCCGTGGGTCCACTGCGGAGCACGGATGGAGCCCTGACGAGCGTGGCCGGTGCCCTTCTGACGCCAAGGCTTCTTGCCGCCGCCGGAAACTTCCATGCGGATCTTGGTGTTCTGGGTGCCCTGACGCTGGTTGGCCAGGAAGTTCACCACAGCAATGTGGACAGCCTTCTCATTCGGGGTGATACCGAACACGGCGTCGGAAAGCTCGATCTCGCTAACGTGCTGACCGTTCATATCGACTACATTAAACTTTGCCATTGTAGCTTTCCTCCTTACGCCTTGACGCTGTTGGCCAGGGTGATGATGGTGCCCTTGGAACCGGGAACCGCACCCTTGACAGCGATCAGATTGTTCTCGGTGTCAACCTTGACAACGGTCAGGTTCTGCACGGTAACGCGCACGCAGCCCATGTGGCCGGGCAGGCGCTTGCCGGGGAACACGCGAGAGGGGTTGGAAATAGCGCCCATAGAACCTGCATGACGTGCCACCGGGCCGGTGCCGTGGCTCTCACGCAGACGGTGCTGGCCAAAGCGCTTAATAACGCCCTGATAGCCCTTGCCCTTGGAAACGCCTGCAACGTCAACCTTGTCGCCTGCTGCAAAGACGTCAGCCTTCAGGATGTCGCCAACGTTCATTGCGGAAACGTCGTCCAGACGGAACTCACGCAGGGTCTTCTTGGGGGCAACGTTTGCCTTCTTGAAGTGACCTGCAGCTGCCTTGTTGACCTTCTTGGCGGAAACCTCGCCGAAGCCCAGCTGAACAGCCTGGTAGCCATCGCTCTCGACAGTCTTCTTCTGCACGACGGTGCAGGGGCCTGCCTCGATGACGGTGACGGGGATAACCTTGCCGTTCTCATCGAACAGCTGGGTCATACCGACTTTCTTGCCGATAATGCCTTTAACCATTTTCTTTTCCTCCTGTAAAGGTTATTGGTTGGCAGCGCACGTCACTGCCAACATGACCCCTCGGGAAACGAGGGCATCGAATTTGATCGTGTGTGGTTTACAGCTTGATCTCGATGTCCACGCCAGCGGGGAGCTGGAGGCTCATCAGAGCCTCGACCGTCTTGTTGGACGGCTTCAGAATGTCGATCAGACGCTTATGAGTGCGGCTCTCGAACTGCTCGCGGCTATCCTTGTACTTGTGGGTAGCGCGCAGAACGGTGACGATCTCACGATCGGTGGGCAGGGGGATGGGGCCGGACACGCGGGCACCAGTGTGCTTTGCGGTCTCCACGATCTTCTCTGCTGCGGCATCGATCAGCTGAGCATCATAGCTCTGCAGACGGATTCTGATTTTCTCTTTGACTGCCATTGCTTACGCCTCCTGAAAAAATTGATTTTGCCCTAGGCGAGCCGATAAATTGCTCTACACAGTTCCGGGTGTTCCTTGATTTGGTACTATAAAAACCGGTGAACCGCATGGCAGTTCTCCCGGAAACATATTAGCAAATCAAATCCGAACATTGGTTCCGCCCGTTTCGCAGAGGAGTAACTTCTCTGCCGAGGGAACGTATTCCATCGCTGTCAGTAATTTTTTCGCCCGGTTCTAAGATCGGACATACTCCGCGGAAATAACCCATCGCAGCTATCGCCGGATGACAACCTCCCGCATCAACGCATATCGCTGGCCTGCACGACTTGTATCGCACAAGCCTTTTGCAGCCGAGAAACATTTTATCACATCTTCGTCCATTTGGCAAGTGTTTTTTGCAGAAAATCACGATTTTTCTTTTTTATTTTCTCTGTTTTGTCAATAGCCGAATTTTCTGTGCAAGATGCACAATCTCAGCACTTTTTGCCGGTGGAAAACTCCCCCGCGCCCCTTTGCAGCATCAGTATGGGCAATACACGCGGGGATTATACCTATTATATAAGGGATACTTCCTCAGTCTGGACCCTCTCAGTCATCGCTGCGCGATGCCAGCTCCCCCCGCAAGCGTCCTCGCCCTCTCAGGCGCTAACGCGCCAGCTCTCCCAAAGGGAGAGCCTCTGGCGAAACCGGTCACTTGGCACTTGAGCCGGAAACTTTACCGCCATGCCAAGGCCTCTCCCTTTGGGAGAGGTGGCAGTGAGCGAAGCGAACTGACGGAGAGGGCGAGGTTGCTTCCCCGTAGCGCCGCCGCTTCCACAGGAAGCAGGCGCCGCAAATGCCGTTTGCCTCCACGACCCCTTGCGTGAAAATGGACTACCGGAGCGTCCGCAGACGCTCCGGTAGTCCGAAATTCAAAATAATTCTTCCGCTGAAGATGCGCAGAGCAGCGCGGCGCGCAGTTTAAATCATTTCTTCTTCAGCTGCTCTTCCAGCCCCTCCCGGGGCGTGATGTAGACGGTGGTGTACACCTCGTACAGCACCATGCCGGGCTTGGCACCGCTGGCTTTCCAGATGTTCTTCACCTCGGTAGTGTCCACCGCCACCTTGGCACCGGTGCCCGCCTTGTAGGCGCTGGAATGGATGACCGCCAGCTCCGCCGCCTCCTGCTTGGTGGTGTCCGGGATATCCTCGCCCCGGCTCATGACCACAACGTGGCTGCCGGGGGCTTTCTGCACATGGAACCACAGGTCCTTGCCCCGGGCGGTGTGCAGGGTGAGCTTGTCGTTCTGGGCGTTGTTGCGGCCTACCAGTATCTCAAAGCCATCACTGGAGGTATAGCGCAGAAAGTCCGCAGGCTTCTGCTTTTTGTCCCGCTGCTTGTAGTATTTCAGATAGCCCTGATTTTTCAGTTCTATGCGGATCTCGTTCAGTGCAGCCTCGCCGGAGGCGCTTTCCACCTCGTAGAGCACCGTTTCCAGATAGGCGATCTCCTTTTCGCCCTCGGCCAGCAGGTCCACCAGCATCCGGGCGGCGGTCTGCTTCTTTTTGTAGTTCTTAAAGAAGTTCTGCGCGTTCTGGCTGGGGCTGAACCGCAGGTCCAGCGGGATGGTCACCTCTTTGCCCTCGTCGTACCAGTTGGGTACGGTCAGGTTCTTCATGCCCTTTTCGGCCAGATAGAGGTTTGCAGACAGCAGTTCGCCGTACAGGCGCAGCTTTTCGCTTTTGCCGCTGGCGGCAAGCTCTTCCTGCCGGGCAGCCTGCTTGCGCAGGGCACGGTCGTACATATTGTGCACCGCCTTGTGCAGCTCCTTGCTCTTGGTGCGCAGACGCTCGGCGCGGTCTTTCTCGGCGTAGTAGCCCTCCAGCATCGCGTTGAAGGACGGCCACTCCCGGATGGTATACTGCGCGCCGTACTGCTGCGGGCGGAAGAAGGTATACTCCACCGGCTTGCCGTCCGGCGCGGTGACGCTGCAGGGGCAGCCGCCCTGTGCGTGCAGCTCCTTCAGCTCGTCGATAGCGGCCATCAGCTGCCGCTTCTGAGCATCGGTCAGCTCGTTGGCAGGCAGGTGCTCCCCGTCAAAGGCGCGCCATGCAGCCTCGCGGCAGACCACCGGACCCACACCGGCCACCGTCTTGTTCAGGGCATCTGCCACCGGCAGTTCCCGCTGGCAGGCAGCTGCCACGATGGACGCACTGCTCACCAGCAGAAAATCCGGCCGGGCAGGCTTGGGGGGCGTGGTGTAGGGCAGGCCCGGCAGCAGCTGCCGGACATCGCTGTCCTCAAAATCCACCCGCTTGAGGGCGTCAATAATTTTTCCGCTCTGCACCAGCACAAGGTTGGAGTAGCGCCCCATCAGCTCGGCGCACAGGGTGTTGCGCACAAGGTCGCCCATCTCGTTGGTGCACTGAAAATCAAAGTAAACGATGCGGTCGCCCGGCTCCATGTGCACGTCCAGCAGCCTGCCGCCGGTCAGGTGCTTGCGCATGAGCATACAGAAGGAGGGCGGCGTTTCGGGGTTTTCAAAGGTCTCCTCGGTCAGGCACACCCGTGCAGAGCCGCTGCGGGCAGACAACAGCAGCGCATAGGTATCGGTGCGGGTGCGCAGGGTGATGACCAGCTCATCCCGGGTCGGTTCAAAAATTTTTGCGATCTTGGCATCGGTCAGGGTGGCTTTCAGCTCCGCTGCCGTCAGCGCCAGTGTCGCGGCATCCAGTGCCATAGTGTTTACCTCGTTTTATCTATAACCCTCTCAGTCGCCTGCGGCGACAGATTCCTCTTTTTGTCGCTGCGCGACATCTTCCCCCGGCCGGGGGAAGTCTTTCCTCTCGGGGGGAGCTTTTCTGCACGGGCGTGCCATAAAACCTCCCCCTTTCGGGGGAGGTGGCATTGCGCAGCAATGACGGAGAGGGTTTTCTTTTATAAATAAGTATACGGGTCGCGGTTCTCGGTGCTTACCAGCACCTCCAGCTCCGGCAGGGCGGCGCGCAGGGCATCCGCCACGGCGGCGGTCACCGGAAATTCGGTGGCGTAGTGCCCCGCCGCGATCAGGGAAAGCCCCAGCCGCTTTGC
>ERZ791930.643-NODE-643-length-23587-cov-2.968468_pt1 | contig 23587 bp, 37 predicted proteins | sample MGYA00510128_ERZ791930 | MGnify/ENA primary metagenome ERZ791930 (study PRJEB30046, sample SAMN00792057) | human gut metagenome | study: EMG produced TPA metagenomics assembly of the A metagenome-wide association study of gut microbiota in type 2... | reverse complement strand
ATAGTTTTACTTCACAGCCTGCAGCTTCCAGGTATTGCTGCACCAGCTTACCGGCACTTAAAACAGTATCAGCTTCATTGATGCCAAGCTTTTCATTTACTGCGCCTGGATCTACGCCAGGCATATGACCAGGATTAACAAATACTTTCATATTATTTCACCTTCAGCTTTCCTTCTTCTGCCTTTTCTGTCAGCCGTGCTAATGCGTTCCGGATAACATCCGGTATGTACTGACCGTAACCGGCACGGTCAATATTCTCAATAATGCTGCCAGCTTCATTGAGCGCATAAGCACATATTGCCATCTGCCGGAGGATATGCATATTCATCGCTGTATCAATAGTATTGCAGAGGGCCACTACGGCGAAAATCACAAACTTTTTGAGAATACCACGGAAGCCAGTACTACTATCCCACTGTCCGGTTTTAAAGGCAGTGAACATACCGGTAATATAGTCAACGATACTCAAGGCAATCAAAGCATAAATCATGCTGTCCATACCGCCGATGGAAACGCTAAATACAAGGCTAATAACCGCACCAATAGACATAAGATACTGCTCAGCTCCTGTCGGTTTTAAATATATAAGGAAATCTACGATACTATCCTTAATTTGAATAAAGGTGTTCATGATGCTTCTCCAATCTCATCTGTAATGTCCTTCCAATATTCTTCACCAACAACGCCAGGTTCCCAAACATTGGCACCATCGTAGGTAGATTCATAATACCTTCCGTTATGCTTTACCCTGTCGCCGAGCTTATAAGCATTGGTAGGCAATGGCTGCTCCCATTCCGGAATCTCGCCGCTGATAGAAGAAATTACTTTGGCATATTCAGATGGCGTTACATCCGGCTTCCAGTTTTCCTGAGAAACGTGTTCTTTAACAACCTCATACAAAACTCCATTATATGAGATTCTTTTTCCTTTTTTATAAGTTACTCCATTAGGATTCCATACAGGAAACATATCAACCATGTGTAACGCCACATCATTGGTAACAGAATCTAATTCCGCCTGATACTCTTTCTGCAGCGCAGATACCTCACTGCTGCCATTGAGAATAAGCATCATGGAATTTAATGCTTTTTGCTGCAGCTTGCTTTTCATATTTGCAGCTTCTCTTTGGTTGGTATATTCAGCTGGTTCTACATCTGTGTAGGTATCCCAAAGACTATTCCATGGATGCCATTGGCGTTCATTATTTTCTACTGGATAAGGTGAATCAACAATGTTAATTATTCTGTTACTTTCATCTATTACGCAGATCATTTTACATAACTCCTAATTCTTTCACTTTATAAAATCCGCTACCTCCATTTGCCCCTCTATTAACACCATTACCGGCTGAAACAGAAATAGTACCTGTATCAAAAACTTTTAATGCTGCAACTAAGACAACTCCACCATTTCCTCCACCACCGCCTCCAGCACCTGAAGCACTTCCTCCTGTTCCATTAGTACCATTCATTGAAATCGTCCCTTTGTTTCGAAAAGATATTGCGGATACTCTTAAACCAGCACCTCCTGCTCCACCTGGGCCGCCTGAAGCCATACCTACCTCATCGCCATTATAAAACCCATATGCTCCGCCCCCACTGCCTCCTGCACCATAAGCTATAACATCATCATTCATAATAACTGTGCTATTTAAGTAATATAATCCGTAATTAGTCATTCCACCAGCGCCAGCTATATATGAACTAGAAGGATGATTTCCAGCACCTCCTGCTCCACCAGCACCGTAAGGCGCGGCATTTCCACGAAAGCCATTTGTAGTATTTCCTAACTGACTTCTACCACCAGAACCCAATCCCCCCGAACCACCTACTCCACCTTTACCATTGCCGGATATTGTGCCTAAATTTATAAAATACCCTTGGCACTTTATTCGTGCATATTTATCTATTGTTATTGTTATTCCACTTTTGATGAATACATTGGTATAGTTTTTCACACCAGAAATTGTAGTGTTACCTGTCGGCACAAAATCACCATCACTGCCGTCGCCGCGGTCTGTATACCAGCTTGGCCAGTGATTACTGTTTACACCTGCAAGCATACCGGTTCCGGTATAAGTTACCTGCACAATCTTACCAGCATCAGAAGCTGAAAACTCAATAAGTCCTGTATTCCAGGTTTTGTCATCTAAGGCATTAGTAGAATAATCCGGCCTGAACTCTCCCTTTCCAGGTGTAGCAGCAACCTCTGTTAAAGTAGTGCTGGTAGCTGCACCGGTAGATTCATTTACATAAACCATTTTCATATTACTCGGATCCTGCTTTTCAGGAACTTCATTCAGCCGAATAACATATGGACTGACAGAAGGAATAATATGCTTTTCAGTCAGTTCAACATAGTTAGTTGCGCCGCCAGTACCAGTAAATGGATTTATCCTTATATTCGATGGTTCAGCCATTAAGCATTACCTCCTTTTAATTGTTCATTAGCAGCCTGCTGCATCAGCTCATTGTTTTTAGAATTACGATGCAGTTTTAAAAGATAATCTGAAATCGGCGGTTCCGGCTGCTGCCCTAATTCCAGATCACACTTGATACCTTTATCACCGGATACAGTGTATTTAATCTTAGTTATCGGATATTTTCTTAAATTACCATCCAAATCAGTTATAGCAGCCTGTCCATCCGGAGATAATCTGCGCACCCAGAATACACCATCCGGCTTAGGATAGGGCAGCCACAGTCCGGAAAGCTTAGCCGATAACTTAGGCTGCGAATTACTTGCAATCTGATATTCACCCCAGTGCTGCGCATCCGCAGCATCATAAGCTGAAGGCAGTGACAAGACTGCTTCTGATCTTCCGTATTCTTCCTGGCTTTCCTTATCCTCTACCTCACAAAGCCATTGTTCACCGCTTTCATCCAGAGCAGCGCCTTTGATTTTCGCGTAATTGTACAGTTTATCAATGGACTATGACGGTTCAAACCCGCTGCAGTGAATACCTACACAGATGCGCGCCTCTTCGTTGATATCTTCATTTATCTGTTTGAAATAAAACTCACGGTATTCGTCTACATCATAAATGAAGTTCAAAGCAAACTCAGACAGCTCATCCAGCGCTTCTTTGGCACTGACACCATCAAACTTGATATGAGTTACAGAGTAACCTACGTTATAAATCTTTGAATCGTTATAGACGATGCCGGTATTAGCCTCTACTGTTCTGGCGATATCTTTGACAATAGCAGCTATATCTACATTTTTATATTCCTTACCAAACAGCATGATTTTATCCAGTTTTTCATAAAGGCCGTGACATGTTATTTCAAACTTATCTGCCGTGCCGCCGCTGTCCGGACGTGTAAGAACAGTACCGCTCCACCACGGCCTGTTATCACCGAACAGATATACGTCAATTCTCTGGCCATACCTTATTTCAGTAAAGGAAGGGAATTTATTAAATACAAGCTTGCCATCGCTGCAGCCATTTTCATTTATTTCAAAAGACAGTTCTTTGAACGGCAGGTTTTCCGTATCATTGGAAAAGATGGCCGTCTTAGTTCCGTCTTTGTTAAAGAAAATAACCTGTACCAGCCCAGGAATATAACTTACATCAGTAGGTTCAGGACCAGGCCCACTACCGCTCTTAGGTATTGAACCTGCCCAAATATATCGGCCAAACCTGTATTTACCAAAGATAAGATTGCTCATGCCAACCACCTGTCTGTCCAACCAACTTTCACATTTCCAGCGCTGCAGGTAAGCCTATAGGTATTATTACCAGGAAGCGCTGTCAAAAATTGACCGCTGAAAAAGTTAATTGCATTATAAGTATCTCTGCGCACAGTGCCAGCTTTGGTATCCACAGTAAGCGTTGCCGGATTAGTCAGCAAGGTATCAGCTATACGCATGGACTTGCCGGTTTCAACATGCTTTACCGTTATATCATTCATGGTAGCTGAAGGAATAAAGGTAAAAACAAGTGGTGTCATTACGCTGCCGGTATTATTGATTTTAAATTCCAGTTCTTTAGCCGGAACATCTACATCAATTAATTCTTCATGTAATGAGCCATACCTAAACGGATCAGAAAGCAAAAGCGATGCAGTGACATCCGCTTTCATAAACTGGTAGCCTTCAATAAACTTACTTGTTATCTTACTCAGGCCAGCTACATTCCAATAGGTTTCATTACCAACAGAAAGCTTATAATCTGTGGCATACAGCTTAGCGTACAAATCATTCACCTTAGCGTTATAATCATCCTGATTAGTTCCGGATATATGAAACGTCAGCTTGATAGTCTTGCCGTCAATATATCCGTCACCTGTAAGCGTGCTGCCATGAGAATATGCACGCTTTTCAGTCTTGCTTCTTACTGAAATATCTCCGGAACTTTCCAGCTTAAACTTATATGGTAAGCTCACACCGTTGATATAAAGCTGATGCTGCGGCTCATTAAGATATTTAGGATAGAATTCTTCTCTAATCAAAATATTCTTACACCTCGCATTCCAGCAGCCACAACGCTGTTTACATCTCCCATAAACTCTTCATAATCACTACCGGTATTTATATCACCGTAATTATTGAATGTCATAACAGCACTGCTGACATTTTGGTTTTCTTCATTGCCATACATAAAACCGGCAATAGCTTCCAGCACGCTGCTGCGTAAGGGAATAACAGCTTCCGGATAAGATTTTTCACCGATAAGCGCATGAACAGGGCCAGTAATAATACCGCCAGCAGCAAGATGTGGTTCCTTATAACCGAAGTCTATACCCTCACCACCGGAACCATAGCTCATAGACTTTGCGTCACTACCTAAGTTAGTAACAGCACCACTCGCAGCACCTATTCCAGCAGCACCACTCAAGCCTGCTGTCAAAAGTCCTGTAGCAATACCGGCAGCCCCTGGTTCAACAACCAATTTCGCCCAAGCAGCCGGAGCCAAAGCTTCTGCCATAGCTGCATCTTGCGCTGCTACGCTGGCAGTTTCCTTGCTCATCATCGCCTTACTTAATGCAGCTGCAGCAATTCTTTGTACCTGCCATTGAAGGAACATCTTGACGATTTCCTTACCAAGATTCTGCAGCGTTTTACCAAAATTCTGACCTGAAACAATGGCATTGGCAAAGCCTTGCGCCAAGCCATCTTTTAAAGTATTTGCTGCCTCTAAAGCAAAAGATGCATAGCTTTGTTCAGCTTCCAACCGCCAGTCGTAATACTGCTGCATAAGCTCCTGCTGCTCCAGCTGATTCTGCATAAAGGCAGCCTTTTCCTCAGTAAGATATTCCATGTAGCGTTCAAGCTCGCCTTGCTTCTGCATTTCATCCAGTTCAGCCTTATAAGCCTGCATCAAGGTTTCCTGTGATAACAGCTGATCATTCATCTGCTGGTTAATCATTAAACGGTTTTGTGCAGCTTGACTCGCTGCATCTGCTTCCATAGCCTTGCGCTGTTCAAGCATGGCTGCTGCAGAAGCAATAACATTAGCATCACCAGTCTGCATGGCTCTTTCATACAGCTGCTGCGCCTCTGTTGTAGCATTGGCAAATTTATCCTGCCATTCCTGTACAGCAGCAATCCTTTGATCACGTTCTTTTACGATGCCTGCATAAACCTTATCAAATTCAGAAAGGCCCTCAATCTGGATATCCATAGAGAAATTGTTATAATCTCTCTGTAAGTCAATAGTCCTGTCTTTTGCTTCATTCAGCTGCTCATTAATACGGTCAATCTCTCTGGCAATTTTATTTACCCCTTTGGAGGTTTGCCCACTGGTACCTGCGCCAGTTTCTGCAGGCGCACTGGATTTTAAGCCCAGATTATCTACATCAGCACTTTTAAAATCACTGACAATATCTGTAGGAGCATTTTCTGACTCATAACGGAATTTAAGTTTTACCAGGTTGCTGTCAGCAATCTGCTGATTAGCCTTAGCAGCTTCAATAGTAGCCTGCGCACCTTTTTGTACATTATCGGCCCATTCTTTAGCCTGATTGGCAAGGTCACTACTTGCACCAACCAAAGCCATCAAATTATTAAGACCGGAAGCTGCGCTGCTTACCATTTCGGCAAACACATTCTTTATTTCAGCTTCAGCACCGAGAACACTATTCTGCATGGTTATACAGAAATAATCCCATTGCACAACAAGCCAGTCCCAGTTCTGCCAGATAAGATACGCTGCTGCACCAATACCAGCCGCAGCCAAAGCAATCGGTCCAGTTATACCAGCAAAAGCTGCCGCAGTACTCGCAGCACTTAACCCCAGCTTTGCCATGGCAGGAATAGCAGTTGCAGTTAAGACTGCAGCAAAGGCAGCAATAGTCGCACCTGCAGCAGGCGGTACAGTATCACGTATAGCTTCAGCAATACCACTGGACTTTACTTTGGCAGCAAAGTCAGACAAATCATCCTGAGCTTCTTTCAGAGCTGGTTTTAAATCTAAGCCCTCTGTAATCTCATCACCAATAACTACCATAGTCTGACCAATACTATCCTGAATATTACTCAGCATGCCGTTAATGGTAGATGATTGCTCCTGCATCATACCGCCAAATTTGCTGTTCATACCGGATATAATCGCCTGAATGCCAGTTGCGCTGTCAATCGTTCCTTTTTCAGCCATTTTCATAGCCTGTGGAATGCTTGTTCCCATAGCATCCGCTAACATCTGCCATGCCGGAACACCAGCTTCTGCCAGCTGCAGCATTTCTTCTGCAGATACTTTGCCTTTAGCCTGCGTCTAACCAATAGCTATAGTAAGTCGTTCTATACCATCCTGTCCCATACCTAATGCAGCAGCACTGTCACCAACAGCAGTCAGTACAGGAATAACCTGCTGCGCAGTAAAGCCAAAAGCTAGCATCTTTTTAGAAGCCTGCAAAAGTCCTGGTAATTCAAACGGAGTATTGGCAGCAAATGTCTCCAGCTCTGCCAGAAAGTCTTTTGCAAGTGTTGCATCTTTAAGCAGCGTAGTAAAAGCCTTGCGTGTTTGCTCCATATCGGCTGCAGCCTTCACCGAAGCAGCACCCATACCAGCAATTGCCAAGCCTAAACCGCCTAAAACCTCCAAAGAACTTTCACTAATGCCAAGACCTTTACTGCCAAACTTCTGTTTTAAGATTTTCTGCGCACTGTCAATTTCCTTACGCAGTCCATCTATCTTAGCACCTACTACTACCTGCAGACTTGCTACTGTTCCCATGCTCTCACCTCCCTACAAATTAAATTCCTGTTTTATTTCCTCATAAACAGCCTTTTTATTTTCCTCTTTTTTACGATGCGCAAAGAACTTTTTAAGAAGCGGGCATCTTTTAGGATTAGCTACCTGGTAATGCGGATATGCTGACCAGGTAATAAACAAATCCTCCAAGCTCTCATATCTGCGCTGCCATCCCTGCATCATATCCAAAATATCAGCAATAGTAAGCTTTTCAACCTCACAAGGTTTCAGATTTAATTCACCGTAGCAGAACGGTAAAAGCTCATCTATTATTTCGCTGATGCTTTGGACTTTTTTCCTTCTTTTTTCTTATCCACCTGTCCATCTTCTTCATTATTCTTTTTGATATACCCAATAGCACCGGCTTTAGCCAAAGCAACCATGAGCAGACTGCCCAGATCATTCATACTGTTATTCTCAAGCCACTTTTCCAACAGTCTTATAGCTTTTTTCTGCGTAATCTCAGGCTGTTTCTCCTGCAGCCCAATAAACAGACAGGCAGCAGTATCTGTATGGCTGAACGGATAGGAATTAACCATTTTCAAAATGTTTCTAGTAGAAATAATGTTCTCCAAAGTCATTAAAGACTGGATATTATACTTTAAAATGTACTGTTTGCCACCAATAGTAAGCGTCACTGATTTATCCAAATTCATATTGTCCTCCCAATATACAAAAAGAGCAGGTATTTAAACCTGCTCTAATTTTTATGCTTCAGCCGGATCAGGCTCATCAGTACTGAATACCGGTTCGCCAATACCGCTAAAGGTAACCGTAGCAGTCGCTACATCATCATGCGGATTATCGTCGCTGAACTCTGTAATATTGGCCCAGCCTTTAACTGCATTGCCGTTTTTATCACGGCGCATAATATATACTGGAATATCTTTCAGGAATGCGTGTCTGATAATGTCAAAACCTTCATCATTCAGTTTATAGACACATTCCTGTTCAATACTCCATTTCTTCGTTCCCTGCAGCGTTTCACCCCAACCGCCGGAAGCTTTGTCAGATGCATCAATCTCATCTGCGCTCATAGATAACGGAGAGTTTTTCTGCCCGCCAACAAATACCCACGGTCCGGATGTTGTCGCACCCTCACCATAAGCTACATATAAAAGTACATTTTTACCTGCCAGACTTTGACTGGCACCGGTAAACTTAGGTAAATTTTCTTCAACAATAGCCATTGCTTCTTACCTCCTAAATCATTTGCTGTTCAATTTTAAGGCCCGCCCTGATACTTCCATGCTGCCAAATCCTGCTGTCGCTCCAGTCTTCTGCATGTACTTCCACCAGCTCAATATTAAGATAGATAAGATTATACTTATCTATCTCCAAAGCATCGCTTTCAGCCGTCATAGTTAATACCGTAACTATCTCATCCAGCATCTGATTGATAATCTTTTTGCCGCAATAGTCGCTGTACACATCAATAGTTATAGTACAGCTCCATAACGCTGCATCCGTCTTACTGCCATCCGGTACGGCACTTATCGGGCCAATAACACAAAAAGATGAAGCTGGCGGCTTACCATCTTCAAAGGGTGTAGAATCATCCAAAATAGGATATCCTTTAAGGCATTTATTCAGTGTTTTATAAAAGCAACCTGTACTGCTGTTATAGGTACAGTTCTAATCATGGCATATCCTTTAATATTTTCTTAATTTCATTTTCAACTTTAGGCTTTTCGCTTTGAAAAGCCGGATTCATGAAAGGCCGTGCTTTGCGTGCCGGAAGTCTGATTGGTCCGCGGGCATACTTTACAGTTGTGCCATCAGTAAATTTTAATGCTGTTTGCTTCTTTGGCTTCACAATGGACGGTTCAACACCGTATTCAATTAAGTGTGCATGCGGTGCTTTTTTGTAATCTGCTTTGACTACCGATTGCAGGCAATTACTATTGAAACGTGCTGCCAAGCTGTCACGCAAAGTACCAGTACGCACAGGAACATGACTTTTGGCATCATCACGGATATTACGGCCACTTTTGCTTATCGCCTTTGCAATAGCCTTAGAATTTTTAGTATCATACAATTTCAATTTATGGATGGCCTCATCCAGTCCCTCTATCTCCATTGAGATAGTCATAGAATTCTTACCCATATTTAACTAGCCTGCAAAACATTAGTTTCAATACGGCAATAAGGCGGAACTGTTTCCAGTTCTGTGATGCTGATTATCTTATAGACCTTATTATCCTGCATAATCCTCATAGCCGTGTTTAATTCGGCTTCCGGTTTACGTATGGTAAAAATAACTGGCACAAAATTCATATGTTGCCCGGAATATTCCTTTTTAGTAATCGTACCTGTTTCCTTACTGGCCCAACACTTCATTAAATTTTCCCAGACTGCAGGCAGCTTACCGCCAAGCTCATCCCTTTTTCCGGCAGCAGAATTAAACTGTATGCTGATAATCCTGTTCAATTTTCCGGGATTGATCATAAAACACGTCCTCTGTTCAGCAATGCCTTAACACCAAAAGGCACTTCCGCAAGCATTTTACCGTTCTCATCATAAGGCAGACAATTATTATACATAGCAGAAACAAGCAGCTTAACCGCTGTCTTAACATCTTCCATCTGTACATCATCCTTGCCAGTAATATATTCCACGGTAATATCAGCATCAGCTGGTAAATCAGAAATAACTACTTTGCTGTAAACATCACCGCAAGCAATACGATAAAGCAATTCTTTTTCTGTACCATCCGGCAAAACAGCTTTTACTGCAGTTACCTTTTGCAGATATTTAGAACGCGGCAGCTCCATTTCCGGCACCGCTTCAGCAGCTGAAAAAATAACTTTTAGTGTCTGCGTATAATAGGCCTGCTTCTGATAGTTTTCACAGTAAAGTCTGGCAGAAATAATAAAGGACTCTATTAAAGAGTCCTCAGCATTACCTTCCAGCCGCAGATATAGTTTCATTTCATCCAGGTCTACCGGCTCCTTTGCCGGTCCCTGTACATATTCAAGTTTCATAAGACAGTATCAAATCAGGCTGCAGCCTTAGTATGAATTGCATCAGCAAAAACGAAGGCTTCTTCATAGCGCACGCCAAAATCTTCACGCAGAATGCCACGCATTAAGGTCAAATCGTTTTCAAAGGCAGAAACATGTTTGCCACCATCAGTATAGCTTGCATCCTGAGAAATAGAAATCTGCAGCGCACCGGCAGTACCAATCAGGAAATGCTTCCAATCGCCAAAGAAAATCTGCGTCAAACCATTTTCATCGCTGCCAACGGTAATATTGTTGTCGATTTTAAAAGGATAGCCACAAAGCTTACCGTCTTTCATTTCATCTTTAAAGATATAGGAGCCGTTTTCAGTCTGCATGCCGTACAAATCAGCCCACAATACGCCAGGGATTCTCCATCCCAGATTAGGATTGGTAAGTTTTACAGATAAAATCTTACCTACCATCTGATAAATAACCGCGGCACTAATCTTGCCGTTTACAGTAATCTTATTAGCAGCGCACGCAACGGTGATGCCTTTAGGCGCATTTTCACTGCCGGTACCATACAAAGAGGTAATATCTTCCGCTTCCGCAATACCGCTTACCAGCTCATCACGCACAAAGCGGTCTGCAGCCATGCTGGCATCCAACAGCAGCTCATTACTGATAGGGATAATACCGGCCAGCTTTTTAGCATTCAGCTTGATGCTGCCCAAAGTAACCTTGCTGTTACCAATAGGCTGATTTTCGCCAACCCATTTAAAGTTGGCTGCACCAGTTTGTTTTACCAGGTTGAGATTGCCATTAGGCAACGGCAGCTCTGTGATTCCCATAGAGCGAGTGACACCAGTTTGACGCAACAAAGGAATAATTTCGTTATACAGATTCTGCGGAATCATATATCCGCCATCGCCGGGAGTGCCTTCTACCATAGCAGCTCTGATATATTCATCCTGCGGATACATGCGCTCGGCAATTTCATCAAAGCTTTCATCACGGCTGCGAGATGCCAGCAGTGCTACTTTTACGAAACGAGCTGCCCTGATACCAGCTTCCAGTTTTTCTTCCTGTTTGCGTTGAGCGACAGGACTGCTTTGCGGAGGCACGCTACTTTCCAGACTGCGCATTTCTTCTTCACGCACAATACTGTCTGCCAGCTGCATGGCTTCACTGCGATAGTTGTCATATTCCTTCTGTTCATCATCAGATAAAGAACGCTGCGCAGTTTCCGCACCATTCAGCAATTCGCGCATCTTTTTGATAATTCCGGCACGTTTCTGTTTCATTTGCAAAATTTTATCCATGGTCATCATCCTTCCATTTCCAGTAAATCCAGTTCTCTTTTTAATGTTTGTAAATCAGCATTTATACTGCGATGCTTTTTATCAGCAAGGTAGTTCCGAAACTCCTGCAGCTCACTGTCTGTTATATCCGGCAGGCCACGTTCAACACCTACATCTGCATCAGCAGGAACACTTACAGAAGATACCTCGTATGGTGTCCATTGCCTTGCAATCTTGCAGGGCCCTTCAAAACGTCCGCAGGTTGACTTCTGTCCGGCAGCAACCTCTTCCCAGGCACCAACACCATAACCTACTGAAATCCCTTTCAGCGTACCGCGCAGCACCTTCTGATAAATCATCTCAGAAAACTCATCCTCATCAAAACGAATTTTCGCTTTGCATCTGTGTTCCGATGCATCAAGTACAGGGTCGATTATGGCACCTATAACCCGATCTGTATCGTGGTTAAATAACGCAACACCCATTTCAGACAGGCGCGTCAAATCAACGTTTCCAGCTTCATGGCCCAATATTTCGTTATAATATTCACCGCGGCGCCAGTCAAAGCGCTTTACAGATTTTTCAGAGGAAAAGCTAATAGGCACAGTTCTGCTTTACTGATCTACAGCTCCATCAAGCTGCATTTCACGATAAAAAAGCTTACTTTTCTCCGGCATTATTCTTCACCTCCTTCCCCTGCATCTCATAGGCCTTAATCCTTGCCTGCCAGTACGGCGCAGCCAGGTCAGAACCAATCATATTCAGCGGCACATAGATAGTTTCACCGCCATCAACACTGTTCATGTTTTCTTTGGCACGAATATCATTAGCATTCAAAAAGCCCAATTGCCTGCCAATAGCATAAGCTTTATATCTGCTTTCTATATCGCCGCGCACCAGTCCATCCATGACAAATTCAATTTCATACCGGTCATGCTCATCATCCCTGATAAGCTTCCGCATCAGCTCCTGCTCCCAGTTCACGCACTCTGGCATGATAGAATGCTTGGCAAAGTTTATGTCCTGGCTTTCAATATTACTGAAAGTAGCATGCTCCAAATCTGCAATCATATGCGGCGGCACACCAAAGATACGGGCAATTTCCGTCACAGAATATTTTCTGCTTTCCAAAAACTGCGCTTCTTCCGGCGGTACGCCTATTTGCTCATACTTCATGCCTTCTTCCAGCAAGATAGTCTTGCCGGTATTTTCTACACCGCTGTAACGCTGGTCAAATTTTCTTTCCAGCCTTTTCTGTGCTTCTTCCGATAAGCTTTCCGGATGCATCAAAACACCGGAAGGACGCGCTCCATTTTTAAAGAACTTTCTGCCGTAGTTTTTTAAATCAAGGCTTAAACCCATGGTTTCAGCAAACATCCTGATAACAGACTTACCGGCAATACCGTCAAATCCCAGTCCGGGAATATGCAGCATTTCATAAGCACGAAAAACTCTATGGCTGCCATCATATAAGACAGCATCATAAAAAAGCTCACCAGTCTTTAAACTGCGCTGTGGAAATACGCTGTCAGGATGCAAAAGCCATAAAGCTTTTGCCTGCCAGTCTTTGTCGAACTCAATCCAGGCAAAAGCATTGCCATGCAGCTTGAGCGACGCTTCCATAATTGAGCGGAAGTTATAGCTGGTCATATTAGGATTAGGTGAATTATGCAGCAGATAATACAGCGGATGATCTGTCGCTCTTTCTTTGCCTTCAGGCCCTTTTCTGTACAGAATAAGCGGCAGGAGGCAACCGTCCGGGCATACAGATTAACGCAGGCAAAAACAGCATCAATACTTAACGCCTTTTCAGCTGATACCTTGCCGCCGATGAGCGGCATTGGTGCTTCTGAACAAAGCCATTTGCCATCAGTTTTGCCTAAATCCATCCGCAGCGATAAATTGGTAAAAGGTATTCGCAGTTCCAATACTTCACCCCCTTTCAAAAGGTCTGCAAATCAGCATCCTCATATTTGCTGCGTTTAGGCTTACTTTTAGGCAGCCTGCTCAAAGCATTTATAAGCGCTGCAGCCGGGTCAATACGCTGAGTATCATCCTTGTTCTTTTTGCTCAGCTTAATATTTTCATTACTATCTGTGTATGCATAAGCATTACCTAAAGCCCAGGTCAGTAACGGGTTTCCGTCATGCACAACCTTACGGCTGACAATAAGCTCACGCAGCCAGTTAGTAGCTTCAGACAGATTCAACGTAGTCTGACGCACCTCTACCGGTGTACGCCCTTCCTTCTTCTGCAATTCAGTCATATAGAAAGTAGCATTAAACGGGTCAAAGCAGTCTTCTTTAGGCTTTCTGCCCTGCTTTTTAATAAAGCCATCTACATACTCAGTAATACTGTTGTAATCTACTACAGCACCGTCAGTTTCCGTTACCCAGCCGCCCTTTATCCATTCCTGATATGGTACACGGTCACTTTTGCGATGTTGCTCCACAGCATCTTCCGGAATAAAACCATGCGCCCAGACTGCTACCCTGCCATCCGGTAAATTACATGCACCGCCATAAGCCATAAGGTCTATTTTCTTCGATAAGTCATATCCGGCCAGATGCTCCCTGTTCTTAATCAGCTGCAGGAAGTCTTCACGCGGAACAGCAAGCTCCTTCCATATTTTCAGCTGGTCGCTGGATAAATATTTTGCCTCACTGTCCTGCTGCCATAGATTACAGCGTTTAGTCAAAAACTCGCGTACCTTATCCGGATCACCGCTGCCATACGCTCGGTTATACTCATCCTTAATTTCCTTCATAAGGTTTTGCGAATACTCATTTTCATGCTGCAGAATAGGATTAGCTTTCACCCAGCAAGCTGGAGAACTTACATCGTCGCCGTCTTCCATTTCACGAATCATGGCAAAATAGCTCTCATCCTGCATTTCACCGCGCAGCAGCTTACAGGCACTTTCATATTCCTTCTTACAGGGATTGTTTTCCGCATCCTTACCGGCAGTAGAAATAATAATCATCAAAGACTGATACCTTTTGCCAAAACCGGATTTTAGTACGTCAACAATCTCTGAACTTGGATGCGCGTGATATTCGTCAATGATTACGATACATGGCGCACCGGAGTCCTTATTCTTTGTATCTTTGGATAACGGCCGCAGCCAGCCGCTGCGAGTCTTATGCGTGATATAGGTATTTTTGATGCGCAGACATTTCAAAATCTTAGCGGACTTTTTACCCATCTCCGAAGCATCACCCCAGACGCGTTTTGCCTGCTGCTTATCAACAGCAGCGCACTCTACTTCCGGCATATTTTCAAACTTGCGCAGTTCCGGCTGGTAAGGCGGATAAATAGCATCTGCACACATACCGTACAGAGCCACACCGCTCATCTCAGTACTCTTAACATTGCCGCGCGCTCTGAAATTAAAAGCCGTAGTGAACCGGCGTTTGCCTGTCTTCATATGCACCCAGCCAAAGATGCAGCCTAAGTCAAAATACTGAAACGGCAGCAGCTGGATGAGCTGTCCGGCGTACGGTCCGCGCACGTGGCAGCAGTACTGTTCAAACCAGTCAAAAATCCTGTCCGCCCTTGTTTCATCAAAAACATAGGGAAATTCTTCCGTTCCCTGCCGCTTTAAGTCCTGTAAATGTCGCTGGCAGGCAAGGAACTCCATCCGGCAGCAGGGACGCAAGCCGTCGACAATCTCCTGCGCATAGCGATGCGTAACATACATATCTTCATACCTCATGCCATCATCACATCGCTATCCAGTCCGGCATCCTCATTAGCTGCAGCGCCAGCTCGTTTAATAACCAGACGGGCGCGCGCTGTCGGTGTCAGCCCCAGCTTCTCTGCATAACTCAAAGCCTGTTTGCCAAAGGTATCCAGCTTCTTTTTGTCCGGATAAAATTTAACCGCTTCTTCCTCAAACAAGGCCTGATACCTGCAGAAATTTGCCAGCACGCGCGCGTCTACGTTATCAAAAAGTTCAATCTCCAAACCTTCCTTCACCAATTCCTTCCAGATTTTATAAGCCGCAGCACACGACTTTTCTTTTAAAAAGGCCGGAACTTTCAGCTTCACGTTTTTGCGCGTCAGCTTTTCTTCCGCAGCCTTGCGCTGCTCAATCTCTGCCAGCGTACGATGCTTACCAATTTTCTGTTTTCTGTTAAAATCAATAACTTTACTACTCTGAACCGGTGTCGGCATAATCATCACCACCTTTCATAATCAGCAAAAAATAATCTGATAGGGGAATTTTTTTAACAAACGAGTGGGGCGCGGTCTAAAGCTTTTTGCTCACAGAGATTTGCCTACCCTACCCCTTTTTCACAATACGGGAGCCAAATCCGCCGTCTTCTCTGGCTGTTTTAATATTATGGCAGCATTCACACAAAGGCTGATGATTGTTCTTATCCCAAAACAAAGCTTTATCGCCTTTATGTGGCACGATATGGTCGACAACTGTCGCCAGTTCGCCGCACACAGCGCAGAGAGGATTCCTGGCTAAAAACCATTTGCGGTATCTTTGCCAGCGTGAATTATAGCCACGCTCATTACTGCTGCCGCGATACCTGTCATATTTCAGATGCGCTTCATTCAAATGCTCATCACAATAGCCGCAGGCATTGGCAGTAAGATTAAGACATCCAAGCTTGCGGCATTCTCTTTTTATCCTTGCTGGCACATTCTCACCTCTTTCAGCCAACAAAAAAGCACCTGCAAAACTAATTGCAAGTGCTTAATGATTTTCAGTTTTCTTTTTCACTAACATATTACCACAGCCAAAAGCAAAAATCTGTATACATTTTGTGCAATCCACGCCGTTTAAACTCCCAAAGCTATAGCAAACTTCTTCATGGCTTTATCGTACTGATAGTACACACTTCTTCTGGAACTGTAGCCCAGCCTGTCTGCTATAACTTCCATGCTGAAGCCATCAATATTACGCATTATAAGGATGTCTGCGTAATGCTCACAGTTCCTGCCCAGACTGATAATCGCCAGCGCATCCTCAACCAGCTTCACTTCTTCCTGCTTTGCAGCCAGCCTGCAGTAAAGCTGCTGCATCTCGTCTGCAATATTACTCATGGAAGCATGATAAGCAGGCGTATTGCTTCTGCCGCCGTCATAGCTCGTTCTCTTGAGCGGCGCAGGGCCACTGCACAGCAGCAGCTTCCGTATCTTATTGCGGATGTTTTCAATAGCCATGCGGCTTACTCTGTAATTTTCCAGTTTACTCACCGCCTGTTTATATTTATTTTTCTCCACCGGCTTCACATCCTTTGCCATTCCAGTACACGCAGCCGCGGCAATATTCGGCAGCTGCCGGAAGCCGCTCACTGAAATCAACATCCAGCAAATCTACCTTATGCGCATCAAACTTACCTGCGTAACTGTCTAAAAACTTTTGTGCTAAATCCTTATGTGCTACCGCGCCAACCGCTACCCTGTTATCAAATACTTTAGGAATATCCCTGATAATATACATATCTGCCGCGCAGCGCTCCATCTTCACCAGTCTGCCATTTATCTGATAAGCTAACATTCCTGTTCCTGCCTTTCCTTTCTGCGTTCTCTGCATTCAACCATCCTCGTACATAAGCAGCCGCTAAACTTATCTATATAGCCGATAGTCCTGTAACCATTTGTTCTGCATTTCTGTAAGCCTTTGCACTCGCCGCAGGTCTGGTCCTGCCGTATAATCTCACGCAGTTCACCGGCAGAATCCTGTACCAGTCTTAGCACAGCATCCGGCCAGTATTTTACCGCAAAACTTTCTAACTCCTGTTCACTTATCCCGCTGTCACAGCAGGCAGCCGCGCCGTTAAAGTTACCGCTTTTAGCCAGTTCAAACATCTTTGCCAGCTTCTGTTTATTATTCAAATACCCAGGCGCTTTTGGCTTCTTTGCTGCAGTCTTAGACGCAGGCGGCTGCACTTCCGGAACAGGCTGCTTAGGCGCAACCTGTTCTGCTGCAGAACTTACTCTGCTGATAATCTCCCACATCTTTTCAATGTCCGGATATCTTTTGCATTCAGCAGCGGCCAGCTCAATAGCTTTATCCCAGGTTACAGTATCAACTACACAGAAAGCATCCAGCCATTCTTCACACAGCTCCTGCCGCAGCTTAACATTCATGCTGGCAGTAAATTCACCCTGTACGCTTACTATCGGCAGTTTCTTCTGGTCAAACTTGTAAAACGCTTTCAGTACGCTCTGTCTGTTGATATTCATGCAATCCCCTCCTGACGGTAAAACTCTTCCAGCGTAGCTGCTTCAGCCTTGTTATCATTTGGAAAACCATCTTCGAGCCAGTTGGTAATGATACCCAGAAGGTAGTTTTGCGGATTACGAATAGCCTTTTCCTTGTTGGCTGCTTTCAGCTCCCTAACAGCTTGCAGTAACCAGCATGGTGAAGCTGTAACAGCAAAGGTCTGCAGTTCATACATGGTGTCAGAACTGAATCTGTCTTTAAGTCCTGGAAACGCAGCATTATACTCACTCACAGCCTGCACAACGTCAGGATGTACTGCTATCTCAGAGAGCAGCTTCTTGTTGTTGTCTGTCTTGTTTATTTTATTTTTTAATATATTATTCTTGTTATGTGTTTCCAAAACTGTTCCCTGACGTGTTCCCTTTTCTGTTTCCGCAGCAGCTATTTTATCGGCACAATCGCAGTCAGCATCTGCCTCTGAAGGTGTCGTCAAAGGTGTTCCCTTTTGTGTATCCAAAGGTGTATCCGGCAGCTGATAATACTCCCAGTTTAATATGCGGACTACAGTGCCCTCTTTTTTGCTCTTAGTAGTAATAAAACCAACTGCAGCAAGCCGGTTAAATTCAACAGTAAGCTTTTTCAGTGATACGCCACAGCTTTTGGCAAATTTACGGTAGCTGATAAACAGCTCCCCAGGATTAAGAACGGCATCTTTATCACTGGTTATCTGCCATTTAGTAACGCTGTGGCAGGCCTGCAGCAGCAAAGTAATCAGTATTACCTTGCCTTCTGCATCAGCACTGCACCATGCCCTGCTTTTGAGCAGCTTTCTATGCAGCTTTATCCAGCCGGTCATAGTATCACCCTCTCATAGGCGCAACTAAATAAGCACTGTCGCTGCCGCTGCTGCGAATATACAGCTGATCCAGCTTCCCTTTAGTGCTGATGGTTACAGCATCACCGGAAAGATTGCTGATAATACGCATTAAGCGGTTAACAGGCAAATAGTTTTCGCTTTCATTTTCATCGCCTTCCATCCTGTCCAGCGGTATTATCTCAATACCGTTTCCGGCTACGCTGGCAGTACTCAGGTAGATGTTTTCCGTATCACTGCAGATTCTCACCTTACTGGTAGCTTCTTCTGCAGTATCTCCTGCAATAACGGCAGCACGCGCTAAAGCAGCCATCAATCTGCTTTTATTAACTGTAATATGCTTTATGGCAGGCTTATTAAATATCCGATCACACGCAAAGAACTGTCCGGAAAGCGGATAACACAGATAATCAAAACGCGGCGCAGTAACAAAGATAATATCCTTTGCATCACGCACCAGACGTACTTCCGCACCTTCTGCCAGCTCTGCAATATGCTGCAGATGCAGCGGCAAAAGCTGCAATACAGTTTCCTGATAACAGCCTGTAGACGGCACTACATATTTAGCGGCGCAGCTGCTCTGCGCCCCATAGCAGACGGCACTGCTATCTGCTGCTATCTTAATCTGCACGCAGCCTCTTATACCTGCCGCATCTTTGGCAATCGCCACGCTGCAGAACCTTGCCGCCTCATACATAAACTGCGTATTTATAAGGCAGCTGCCATTCTGCGGCACCTTGATTTCCGGCAGCTCTGCATTTAAGGCAGTAAGATTATACTCACTTCCGGCTACATTGATTTTCAGTTCCTTGCTTTCAAAGGTCAACGCTACATCACCGCTGCAGGTTTTAGCCATGGCCATAAACCGCTTGCAGTCTATATACATATCTGCACTTTCTGTTGATACTGTGCTTTTACCTTCCATACGATAGGTAAGCTGTTCGCCGTTACCGGCTTTGCCAAAGATAAGCATATAGTTTTTATCACGATGCGGGCAGACAGCAGTAATACGCATGGTATTAAACAGCTGCTTTGCATCCTCATCCTTCTTTTTACCTGCAGGCGCGCTGATCAGAGCCAACAGCTCCATGGTCTTTTTTAATTCTTCTGAACTTACAATGACTTTTACAGACATATACCTCTACCTCATAAATAAAAGGCTGCCTATACTTCCCAGCTTGTATGTTCTGCGCCGTTGCTTGTATATAGTGCAGCCTTTTTAAACTATATATTTTTTACCCTCCACATCTTAGTTTTTTCCGGCGGCTTATTATTCCAGCGTCTAATCATTTCTTCTGTGGAAACCTTTGCCTGCAGGCTGTTACCACATTTGCACCGGATATATTTATAGCTGCTGTTATAGCCCGTACCCTTAGTAATGTGTACCTTACGGCCACAGCTACGGCAACGAGCCAGCTCTGCAACACCAAACATATCCTGCTGATCCGGCAGGCAGAAAAAATTGTATTCTGCTTCTGCATGCAGGCCCACACAACAACTGCAGAGATAATAGTCAATACCGCGCTTGCTGTACCATCGGCAGTTAATGCAATCACCGTTCATGGCACATCATCCTGAAAACAAGCTTCTGCCCCGGAACGATATACTTGCTAAACGTATTATCCTGTTTAGCCTCGCAGTAAATCTCACGCCAGTCCCGCTCATCCTGATACTGATATTTCAGTTCACGGATAATATCATGAAGCGTATCTCCCTGCTTAACATAAACCGTAACAGGCTGATACCTTACCGGCTGCTGCGTATACTGAAACAGACAATAACAGCCTGCAAGCAGCAATGTACTTAAAATAAAAGCTTTCATTTTATCACTCCCCGTGTTAAAATAAAAGGCGAAATCTGCTGTAGGTTTCACCATTGGGAAGTATGATGCGCCAACATCATACTTCCATTTTTTTATGCAAAAACATCTGACCACCTTGCCTGCAATCTATGCAGCTGCTTTATTTTCCTGCTTTGCTGGCACTGGTAACACAGTCTGTCATCCGCGCAGACATAACCAGTTTCCTGTGCTGTAACCAGATAGTGATAATGGCTGATAGCCTTGCCGCAGCGCAGGCAGCGTTTCTTTTTCTTATTAACTGCTTTATACTGCATGCTGTTTATCCTCATCAGGCAAATAAATAATCTTTGTATCGGCAAAACCGGCAGGCGGTTTAATAGTCCCGATACGCAAGCCAAACTGCAAAAGCCATTTTGCAAGCTGCTTCTGAGCCGTTTTATTCTGTTCAAAAGCTTCCGGATTTACTACTTCATAAGCATAATCATTCATGATATTCTCCTGTTTATTTTGAAGCTTACAAAAAATTAAACTATTGCAAAAATACACTCCAAGCTGATAACCAACCAAGAACTACGCCACTAACGAAAATAATGGCCATAATAATATATATTTTGCGTACGCTATCTTCATATCTTTTTTGAAGCTTTGGAACAACTTCTCTGCGTAATTTTTCGGATTTTTCTACAAGTAGTTCAGCTTCTTTGATATCTCTATCAAAGCATTTTCTACAAAATGTCCCTCTCATATTGCTTCCGCAACGTGGGCATTTTTCCAATTTCTCGTCACTCCTATCTAGTTTGTAAAAAATAATGATTATGATAAAATATAGTTGACTTTTGTAAATACTTTTTAGAAAGGTGATAATATGATTGACTATAAGAATCTAAAAATTGCAGTTAATAACCTAGAAGCTAAATTATCTTGCATACAACATACCGCACCTCTTACCTATGCTTTCTTAGAAAACACTAATAAAATCGATTATGTTTATCTAAGTAAACTTGATGCTTATCTGTATTACATGGATTCCTGTTCTAGTAACAAGTCTTTAGATACTTATCTAAAATTCAAAAAACCAGATGAAAACAACATTGAAAAACAATTTAACGATTTTTCAGCTGAACAAGAAGCTATACGTAAAAAAGCCGAATTATTTTTATTACCTTTAAGAACAAATTTAGCAATCATTGCTGCTGAACTTAATCTGGAAGATATTAAAGACCTTTGTTCAAAAGATGACCTTTCTGACAATAACATTGAAAAAATAGAGTGTCTTATCAAAGAATTAAAAAAGTTATACTAATTAGAGTCCTGTTTACAGGACTCTAATTTATATACATGAGTATTTGTATATCAAGTCTTTAACATTTCTGAAAATATCATCAACATCCGACTGCTTAGCTTTATATTTTTTTAATAATGCAAAAATTTCGAGTGCAACTATATGCGTATCACACGAATTTTTTTCAGAACAACGGATTTGATTATAAATCTCAATCTTAATATCCTTAATAGAAGTTTCAATTTCACAGTTTTTTTCCACTATCCTCACCTCTATTCTTTTTCACAATAATTGACTCAATTTGAATCACTTGCCCTTTATCAAGTATTTGTTCAATAAACGCTGCATCTTTTATGGCATCAATTTGCTTCTCATATCCGCCGATAGTAATTACATAAACTGGTTTGAACTGCTCCATATTCATTGATGAACGGCTGCCTATCAGCATTTTTAAAAAACTTTGAATACTCATATCACACACTTTTCTTTGAAGCGATCTCTGAACGAAACAAACAAAATTCGCGTTCTAACTCGCTACTCCAAAGTGGCTGCTCTTTTAATTGTACAAAAAGACGCAGACGTTCCCGCATACAGGCCAAAAGGGCAAATTCAATTTGCTGCAGAACAATAATATTTTCATTAAGCATTTCAAGCAGAGATATTATCTCTGCTTTTTCTTTTTCCACTCCCCCTCACTTCCTTTTCTTTATCAATTCGATGCACTTCATATCTTTATTCTCATCAATAATCTTACTTGCCACTCTTACGCATTCTTCAGGAAACTCAAAGCCTTGCTGAAGAGCTTTTGCTAACATATTTGCTTCATCCTCTGTTTTAATTCCGCTGAGAACTACAGAAAAAACCTGCATCTTTTTCTGCTCTTTTTTTCTGCTAAATAAATCAAAAAACCATTTCATAATCCTACGCTCCTTTCTTTTCTTCATTACAATATTTTTGAAATAAATACTTTATGTCCACATCAGGGAAAAATTTCTCTTGAATTTTCAATGCCTCTTCATATGTAAAATTACTCTTCCCACTTAACTTAAAAATCAAAGTTGTATAACTTTTACCTATAAAGTTAGCTATGGTATCTTTTGGAATTTTTCTTCTAATAATTTCAGCTTCTAAATTTAGATACATAATATAGCCCCTTTCTTTTGTACGTTATTTCGTTTATATAATAAAAATATACTGTTTTCAGTACAAAGTCAAGTCTATTCTTAACTTTTAATCTTAATTACGTTCATTCTGTACTTTATTCTGTACTTTTCTAAAATATTTTATTGTATTACGTTTATTTTTGTGCTATATTTCTTACTAAGAGGTGATTATAATGGACGCAAAGTCCGAGAAACTTAAGAGTATAATTAAAACTCAATATAAAAGTGTTCGTTCATTTTCAGAAGCAGTCGGTATTCCGAACACAACTTTAGTGACCGCTCTAAAAAATGGTATTGGCGGTATGGCTGTTGAAAAAGTAATACTCATCTGCGAAAAGCTAAACATTGATGTAAAAACATTTGATCCTATATCAAAAAATGAAACTGAGAATTTTCCTATATTGTCAGTTGAAAAAGAACTCATAAAAAAATACCGTGCTCTCGATGAACGCGGTAAAAAATCTGTTTATGAAACTTTAGAACGTGAACTAAAATACGCAACTGAAAATCAAGAACAATCCGAAGGCAAGGTCGGATAATTTTTATAGATTTTCGAAAGTGAAAAATTTACTACTATGCCTTACAAATTTGATGAATTACTCAAGCGATTACAAGAAATCAAATCTTTAAGAAAATTAAGAAATGAAGACATAAGTAAGAAATCTAATATACCTATAGGTACTTTATCCAAAATATTCGCTGGCATAACTACTGATCCTAAATTAGGAACTTTAATTTCTATTGCCAATGCACTAGACATTTCAGTTGACTATCTAATATATGGTACAACAACAAGTTTCAACAATGATGAACAAGAACTCATAAAAAAATACCGCCAACT